>ENA-ORUW01000445-ORUW01000445.1-human-gut-metagenome-genome-assembly--contig:-NODE-445-length-42194-cov-5.628278_pt1 | contig 42194 bp, 53 predicted proteins | sample MGYA00242088_ERZ509227 | MGnify/ENA primary metagenome ERZ509227 (study PRJEB26280, sample SAMEA2338816) | human gut metagenome | biome: human gut; feature: human-associated habitat; material: faeces... | reverse complement strand
GGTCTCCAACCCCTATGGTGCGGAGAGCTTTGACTGGATTGACGCCATTATTGATGAGCCTATGACCATTCAAAACGGCTTTGCCCTGCAGCGTGAGGGGGACGGCTGGGGCTTCCGTTTCCTGCCCCAATTCATGACAGAAGTAAAGTAACCCCTATGCTTTGATTGAAAAGAGGTCGATTTACTTGAAAGCCATTGTAATCACCGAGCCCGGGAAGGCAGTAACGGATGAACAGGAGCGCCCAGAAGCGGCAAAAGGAGAGGCGCTTTTGAAAATGCTGGTCGGCGGCGTGTGCGGGAGTGACCTGGCCTCGTTTCGGGGTGCGTCTGCCTATGTCAGCTATCCACGCACGATTGGGCATGAGTTCGCGGCTGAGGTCGTTGCGGTTGAGGATAATCCGTATGGTATCCGGCCGGGCATGGTCGTGACGGGCAATCCCTATTTCAATTGCGGCAAATGCTATAGCTGCCGCCGCGGATTTGTAAACTGCTGCGTTAATAACCAGACAATGGGTGTGCAGCGTGAAGGCGCATTCAGCGAATACTTTATCATGCCGGTAGAACGCCTGTATGACGGGCAGGGGATCGCGCCGGAGTCTCTTGCGCTGATCGAGCCGTTTTGCATCAGCTATCACGGTGTGAGCCGCGCGGACGTACAGCCAGGCGATAAGGTACTGGTGATCGGTGCGGGTGCGATTGGTATTTTGGCCGGCGTGGCCGCGCGGAGCTTTGGGGCAGAGGTCCACATCACGGATATTGCAAAGGATAAGCTCGAATTGGCAGAGCGCGAGTTCGGCTTCAGCGGGAGCTTCGTGAACGACAGCCCCGACGCCCTACGGGCGTATGTGCAGAAGATCACAAACGGCGACGGCTTTGACGTCACCATTGAAGCGGTTGGAGCCCCGTCGACCTTCTTGGGCTGTGTGGAAGCTGCGGCAAGCCAGGGGCGGATGGTGGTCATCGGTGTCGCGAAGCATAACGCCGATTTCAATTTTTTGGAGCTGCAGCGCAAGGAGCTTAATGTGTTCGGGAGCCGCGGCGCGACAAAAGCGGATTTTGCCGCGACCATGAAGCTGGTAAAGGACGGCTTTGTCGATTTGACCAAGCTGATTTCCCGCACCTACCCGATCGCAGACGCCGGCGCCGCATTTCAGGACATGGATCAACATTCCGCAGAAATCGTGAAAGCGGAATTTGATTTTAGAAGAGAATAAACCAAGAGGAAAAGAAAGTGAGGAATTACCTATGAAAAGACGTTTTGCAGCTTTGCTTGCCTTGGCGATGTGCCTTGGATCGTTAACGGCTTGCTCCAGCAGCACCCCAAACACGGACACTGCGGATGGCACGGGTGGCGCGGGCGCCGCGAATGCGGCGTCTCCGGTTACGATTCAGGTGGGCTTTGAAAACACCAATGAAGAGCCGATCGGCCAGGCGGTGGAAAAGTGGGCCGAGTTGGTAGAGGAGCAGAGCGGCGGTACCATGAAGCTGGAGCTGTTCGCAAACAGCGCGCTCGGCAGTAAGAGCGAGCTGATCGACCAGATGGTAATGGGCGAAAACATCATCACCATTGCCGATGGCGCGTTCTACGCAGATTACGGCCTGCCGGATATGGGCATCCTGTACGGCCCGTTCTTCTTCGATACCTGGGAGGATGTCTGGACCCTGCTGGACAGCGACTGGTATGCGGACGAATGTGAAAAGCTGAAGGAAAAAGGCTTGACCATCCTTGCGTCCAACTGGATCTATGGTGAGCGTGAGCTGATGACCAAGAGCAAGGTGGTGACGCCTGCTGATATCAAGGGCAAGAAGATCCGTCTGGCGAGCAGCCAGATCTATGTGGAGGGTTTCAATGCGTTGGGTGCCACCGCGGTCCCGATGGCGCTGGGCGATGTGTACACCTCGCTTCAGAATGGCACGCTCGATGGCGTTGAGAACCCGCTCAGCACGCTGTACGGCCAGAGCTTCCAGGAGGTCGCCAAGTACATCCTGATGACCGGCCATATCAAGAACTTTACGACCTGGTGCATTGGAACGGATTTCCTGAACACGCTCTCTGCGGAGCAGCAGGAGCTGCTCTACAGCACTGCCGAGGAAGCCGGCCTTTATAACAACGAACTGCAGGAGCAGGCTGATGAGGAATACCGTCAGATGCTGGTGGACGCAGGCGTCGAGATCACCGAACTGACCGACGACCAGCTTGCCGAGTGGAAAGAAGCCGCGCAGCCCTTCTATGAAATGGGCGACACCTTTGGCTGGAGCGAAGGCCTGTACGACACGGTACAAGCGGCAATGGGCAAATAAAACTTTGGATCGCACAGAAGCAGGAGGGCAATATAATGAAAAAAGTGCTGGACGCACTGGTCAAGGTGGAGGCTGTATTGGCTGCGGCGATCCTAGTAATCCTGATTGCATGTACATTTTTCGGCGTGCTTGCGCGGTATTTGTTCAACAGTCCGTTTACCTGGGAGGAAGAAGTGCAGGTTGCGTGCATGGTATGGATCACCTTCCTGGCCGCGCCCGTCGCGTTCCACACCAAGAGCCATGTCGCGATCGAAATATTGGTGGATGCATTTCCGCAAAAGGTGCAGCGTGTGATAGAAGTGCTGATCATGATCCTGATGTATGCGATCCTGATTTATTTCTTCTTCCGCAGCCTGGAATTTATCAGCGTACTGGCCCGCACGGGTCGCAAAACGCCGATTTTGATGGCGCCCTATTCCGTGATTTACGGAGTAGCGCCGGTATCAATCATCCTCATGCTGATCAGCTATACTTATGAAACCGTAAAGAAAGTATTCCTTACCCCGGCTCAAAACGAAAAGGAGGAAGCATAATCATGAATACTCCTGTCGTTATGATGGTCATTGCGCTGCTTGTTCTTTTATTTATGAAAGTACCGGTGTTTGCATCGGTTTTGGGTGCGTCAATCGTGTATTTCGTCATGAGCCCGGGCATTAACTCGGCCGTGTTCGCGCAGCAGGCGATCACGGGCGCGGAAAGCGTTACTCTTTTGGCGATCCCGTTCTTTGTATGCGCGGGTGTCCTGATGAACTATACGGGTGTCACCAAGCGCATCATGGATTTCTGCTCGGTACTGACCGGCCGCATGTACGGCGGTCTAAGCCAGGTCAATATCCTGCTCTCCACGCTGATGGGCGGACTGTCCGGATCCGCGCTGGCTGATGCCGCAATGGAGGCGAAAATGCTTGTCCCAGAAATGGAGAAAAAAGGGATCAGCAAGTCTTTCTCCACGGTTGTGACCGCAGCGTCTTCTATGATCACCCCGCTGATCCCGCCCGGAATCGGCCTGATCCTGTACGGCTGTATTGCCAACGTATCGATCGGTAAGCTGTTCGTCGCCGGAATCGGACCCGGTTTGCTGCTGTGCATTACGATGATGTTCATGGTATCCCTGATCTCGAGGAAGCGTAAGTACCTGCCGCTCCGCACCACGAAAATGACCGGCGATATGTTCTGGTCTTCTTTCAAGCCTGCGATTTTGCCGCTGTGCCTGCCTATCATTATTATCGGCGGCGTGCGTCTGGGCATTTTCACCGCGACTGAGGCCGGTGCGGTGGCTATCGCGTATTCGCTTCTGCTGGGCATCCTTTACCATGACCTGAGCGCAAAGCAATTTGCACAGGGGCTTCAGGAAACGTTGACGACGACATCTTCTATCATGCTGATCGTTGCCGCCGCGTCCACGTTCTCATGGATTCTGACCAAGGAGATGATCCCTCAGCAATTTACCGAGTGGATGATCAATGTGATCGACAATAAGTGGGTTTTCTTGGTTGCGGTGGATGTATTCCTGATTATTGTAGGCATGTTTGTCGAGGGCAATGCCAGCATGATTGTCCTGGTCCCGTTGTTCGCGCCTGCAGCGGCAGCGTATGGGCTGGATCCCATCCATTTTGCGATGGTATTTATTTTCGCCAATGCGATCGGCGCGTTTACGCCGCCGATGGGAACGCTGATGTTCGTAGCCTGCGGCGTCACAGAATGTAAAACAAAGGATTTTATCAAGGAGGCAGTGCCGTTTTATCTGTTGCTGGCCGGATGCTTGCTCGCCTTGACCTTTGTTCCAGTTTTCTCGACCGGCTTGGTAAACCTGATTTATTGATTGGATAGTTCGCTTGTTACAACTTTTTTCATATCCGCAAAGCGGCCGTATTTCAATGATACGGCCGCTTTGCTTTTTTGCTCAAAGGCCGATTAAGAAAACTAAACTTTTTTGACAAATTGACGATATTATCTATATATCTTGATAGGGGGAGAACATATTGAAAAAACTGAAGCTGGCGTCCAAGCTGGCAATCTGGATTGGCATGGCACTTTTTGTTGCTTTGGGGGCGCTGGTAGCGGTAACGGTCTTTACGACGCAGTCGGCTATTCAAAAAGGGATTTCTGGCGAACTGTCCTCATTGGCAGAAGCAAACGGAGAAGCAGTTCAGAATATTTTCAATTCGGTAGAAAATGCGGCGCAGGGAATGCAGAACTATATGGAGGACGCCTTTGAAAAAGCGGTGCAGAAGCCGGAGGAAAATACCGTGCCGCAATCACCGGAAGCGGCGGCGTTGTTTCAGAGTGAATTGTATAGCGGGAAAAACCTGACGCCTATCTCGCACAGTGCGGAGCAGTTTATTGTGCAAACGGCGCGCAATCTGGTAAAAGAGAACAATGGCATCATCGGTGTTGGCGTTATGTTTGAACCGTATGCGTTTGAAAGCGATATACGGGATTATGGCTTTTATATTGATACCAATACCGTGGATTCCTCGTTTACCCCCTATCAGTCTTATGAAGATTATGCGAAGGAAGCTTCCTACATGATACCAGTGCAGGAAAAACGATCCTATATTTCACAGCCATATTCGTATGGGGAGGGGCTGGTCGTATCCTATGGAACGCCGATCCTGCATAACAATAAGGTGCTGGGTACGGTAATAGCCAGCGTGGACCTCAATGCTTTTGCGGAAACTAAAACATCGAGCGATAACTATTCCTCAATGTGGGTAACGATATGTAACGGCAGCGGCAGCATTGTCTGGGACAGTGAGACGCTGGATGATGTGGGCAAAAATATTGTGACGGATTTTACGGTGGATGAGAAGCAAAAGCAGGAATTGTCCGACCGTATGGCCGCACAGACTGCGTTCTCGATGGAAAAAGAACGTCCGGACGGTACAGAAACGACGGTGTTCTATTGCCCTGTTAAAGTAGGGGGCGAAACATGGTGGTCCTCGACCGGACTGTATACGTCAGATGCACAGCGGGCTGTCCGTAGTACCACCATGCTTCTTCTCCTTCTTTCCGCACTGGCGCTCGTATTGATCCTGCTGACGGTTACCATGGTGCTGAAACGTATGCTGGCACCGGTGCAGCATGTGGTTCAGGCCGCACGAGGGATTGCCGAAGGCGATCTGGATATCCACCTTGATGCATCATCTCAGGATGAGATAGGAAGCCTGTCAAAAGCCTTTCAGGATATGGTGGAAAGTCTGAAAGCAATCATTGGGGACATCAATTATCTTCTGAATGAGATGAGCGCCGGAAATTTCCGTATTCACACACGGGAAGAAGCACACTATGTAGGCGCGTACCAAAGCATTTTGCTGGCGGTACGGCAGATTAACCGTACTCTGAGCGATACGTTGAACCGCATTAATGGAGCGGCCGATCAGGTGGCGGCTGGTTCTGCGCAGGTATCCAACGGCGCACAGGCGCTTGCGCAGGGAGCAACCGAACAGGCGAGCGCGGTACAGGAGCTGTCTGCCACGATCGACGATATTTCGAATGGTAGTCGGCATACGGCTGCCATGGCGCTGAAGGCTAAGGATGCGGTCGATCATGCAGGCGAGGAACTGAAGTTGAGCAATGAATCCATTGCGAAAATGAGCGAAGCTATGCAGAATATATCCGAAGCTTCACAGGAAATCGGGAAGATTATCGCCACAATTGAAAACATTGCATTCCAGACGAATATACTTGCCCTGAACGCGGCGGTGGAAGCCGCACGCGCTGGTTCGGCAGGGAAAGGCTTTGCAGTCGTTGCAGACGAAGTGCGGAACCTTGCTTCCAAATCCGACCAAGCGGCAAAAGCGACAAAGGAGCTGGTGGAAAGATCGATTTGCGCGGTAGATGATGGCGTAGAAATAATGCAGAGTGTGACGGAAGCCGTCTCCCGTGTGCTGGACTCTGCAGGAAGCGCGGTATCTGGTATGGATGAGGTGGCTGTAGCTGTGGAGAAGCAGAGTGATTCGATCGTGCAGATCCAGCAGGGGATTGACCAGATATCCAGTGTTGTGCAGACTAATTCCGCAACTGCAGAGCAATCGGCTGCGGCAAGTGAGGAATTGTCGGGGCAGGCGCAGATGCTGAAAGGACTGATCGACAGGTTTAAACTGCGTGATCAGGGAGAACGATGAATAGGGAAGGAAAATACCACAGGCATATGGCCTGTGGTATTTTTTGTGTGATGTGAGAGGGTACGCCTCCTGAAAAAATTTCTTGAGAAAAAATAAATAATAAATAAGAATATGCGTATACAAAAATAAAATGAAATATGTTACTTTATCACAAATAAACGAATGAAAAGTTGTCATAATATATGAAAAATATAATAGGATAGAAAAGAGATTGACAGACCAAGCAGGTGGTGTTATATTTTGTTTAACAGGAAATAAAAAGAGGTGGAAATGTGGAAAACTTTTACCAGGAAACAGAAACAATTATGGTTCGCCTCTTTAACTGTTATACCAATTTGCAGCGCTCTAAACATGAATACTGCTCAGGGGTGGAGTTGTATCCGTCCGAGATTCATGCGATAGAATGCATTGCGGCGACCCGAGCGCTCAATCTGACGGAGCTCTCTAATCAGCTGGGATTGACGAAAGGTGCTGTGTCCAAAAGCGTTGGAAAGCTCGAGAAAATTGGACTACTGCGCCGCTACAAATATGTAAGTAATCAAAAGGAAGTATACTTCCATCTGACAGAGCTTGGAGTACAGGCGTATGAAGGGCATAAGCGCTACCATGAGGCGATGGATCGCGTGATGGAACAGTATGGGGAAGCGGTATCAAAAGAAAAGGGGGAGGAAATATTGCACTTTCTGCAGCTTTATCTGGAACAGATGCAGACATTGGGATGAAGAAGTGTGTTTGATTTTCAAAAGGGAGGTTTTTCTATGGATGTTATTCTTTCGTCGGCGTCCCATCACGCAATGCTGTTTGCCTATTTGGCAAAACGGACGATAGATGCTTTTGGAGAGGCGGGCAAGGCTGCGGTAACGGCGGGTTATGGTGAGCAGCGGGGGCGCCGCATGGCGCTGCGCACGCAGGCGGATGGAAATCCGCTCGATGTGGAAAACTATCTGGTTTATGGCGAATGGGAGGCTTTCCCAGGGCAAATGGATCTTCGTTTCCCGCAATATGCACCGGAGGTACATATGGAAAACCATTGCTGCCCGTGGTATACCGAATGGAGTAAGCGTGGACTGCTGGAGTACGGAAGCTATTACTGCAAGGATGTAGACGCAGCGCTGGCACGCGGTTATAACGGAATGGAACTGAAGCTGCTGGCGAACCGGACACTGGGGGATGAGTTCTGCGATTTTATTTTTGACGGTTGCGGTGTGCCGACAGAACGGATGGAGGCGTTTGCAGAAAAACGGAACAAAATTGGCGGAAAAGCAAAAATGCCGTGGGAATATCATGTAGGCCATCTGTATAGTGCGATGCGGCAGGCGATTGTCTCCGCATTTGGCAAAGACGGAGAAAATGCCGTTGCGCTGGCAATGGAAGACTACAAAGAGGAATACGGCAAGGCAGCGCATGACTTGGTGCTCGAGTATGCGAATATTGATTATGACGCGATGCCTGCTTATGAGGGCATCGGAGACTGAGGAGTGTTTTTATGCTGCAGGATTTTGGGCGCAAATGTCAATAGTAAATGCGAAAAAAATTGAAAATTTATTTTTATAGCGCGTCAAGGCATTCTCGGAAGCACATTGCAGAAGTTTTCCAGCCCAATATTTCACGCGGATAGTTATTGATCCATTGTTCAAGGTTCTTTATTGCGGCGGTTGATACCTTCCCGAAGTCTGTTCCTTTAGGGTATCGCCGCCGTATCATTCTATTTTGGTTTTCGTTTGATCCCCGTTCAAAACTGCTGTACGGGTGACAATAGTAAAAGCGTGTCCGCTTTCCCTTGCGGATCACGGATTGTTCCAACCTTTCCACATTGGAGAATTCCCCGCCATTATCAACGGTGATCGTTTTGAACACTTTGCGGAATAGCGCGCCGAACCGCCGTTCTATACGGTCAAGTGCCTTTATGGTGCTTTCCTCCGTCCGATCCGGCATACGCTCTATAATTTCTTGTCGCGTCTTCCGCTCCGTCAGCACAAGAAGGGCTTTCTTTGAAGTCTGCTTCCCGCTGTAAACGGTATCCATTTCCCAATGTCCGAAGACTTCGCGCCCCTCCACTTCGGCGGGGCGTTTTTCTATGCTCTTCCCGCGTGGGGCGCGTTTGGCCGTCTTCACTTTGCGATATTTCCGCTTTCGTTTTGCCTTTTCCGGCAAATCCTTGTTTGTCAGCATAAGAAACACACCCTTTGTTATGTAGCCGTAAAAGGTGCTTGTGCAAATTGTGGTTTTGAATTCCAGCCCCTCTAAAGCAATGTCGGCAAGTGCGGCGGCGGGGGATCGGCCTTCTTCAAGCACTTTTCTTTCCAGATATTCCGCAAGGGCGTAATCACGGCCAATTTTCAGCGGCGCGCCTTTTGCCGAAAGGTTTTCACGGTATCGCCTGTGTGCTTCGTCCGGATTATACCTTTCTTCCTCCGTCCAATCCGAATTACGGTGAACCATGCGGGCGCGTTTTACTTCGCGGTAAATAGTGCTGATATGCACATGAATTTCCGCGGCGATCTCCTTTGCCGAATGGCCGTTATTCAATAACGCTTCGATCTTGTATCGGTCTGCCTTTGTCAAATGGCTAAAACAATGCCCCATGCTCCACGCCCCCTATAAACAAAAACAAGGGGCGGTTTCCCGCCCCCTGCGCCTGAAATTAACTCCTTCTTTTGTCGTATTCGTCCAGCCCTTCCAGCGTGGCCGGATCGGTGAGAATATCCCGCAAGCTACATTCAAGGGCGTTGCAAATTTTTAATAGTGTCGCCAACTTTGCCCCGTTAATATCCCGCGCGCCTCTTTCGTAGTCTTGCAGGATACGCACGGAAATTCCCGCCGCCGCCGCAAGCTGTGATTGTGACATACCAGCCGCCAGCCGCGCGGCCTGCAATTTCTCGTTTCTATATGCTATTTTAACGCTAATATCCACGCGCCGAACCTCCCTTGACATTTTCGCGTTTTATCGGTTATAATAAAGGCAACGGGCGGGGATACCCGCCGCCGTATCTGTTAGGACTGTTTGTTCTTCTTGTTTGGCTTTATGCTGATTGTGATACGCTCCACCGTTTCACTCTCCAAAGCCTTTTTGAGAAGTTCAAGCAGTTCTTTTATTTGCTTTTCGGTCAATCTTCGCACCCCCTTTCTGGTGGTGTTGTCTTCTCCTTTCGTTTTACTCGGCTTCCCCTTGCCTGTGATTTTATTATACGGCATTTGCCGTATAAAGTCAATAGCTTTTCAAAAAATAATGGCGAAAAACAGAAAAAGCGGCGGGAATTCCCCGCCGCTTCATTCGTTTTCATCGTCAAGCAACCAAAGAGGGGACACGCCCAACACTTTAGCAAGCACTTTCAATTCGTAATCGGTAACAAACCGTGTTCCGATCTCAATTCTTGAAAGGCTGTCCCGCTCCATCGTCACACCTTCAATTTGCAGTTTCGCGGCTAACGCCTCTTGCGTAAACCGCTTCTTTTGCCGTGCTTCCCGCACTCTGTCGCCGCATATATTCTTCCGGCCTTTATAGTCGTATATCTTCACCCACGATCACCCGCGCCCCTCTCGTTGTGCTAAACATCAGCACTTTTCTTGACTTTAACACAAAAAGCCTGCATAATTGTGTTAAAGGTCAGAATACGAAAAGTATTCTTCCCTCGTTGCCATAATTTAAGCACACGAAAGGAGTTATTCAAACTATGAGAAAAACTGTGTTGATCCTGTGGGGCGTTGGTGCGCTGTTTCTTATTTCTTCAATCCCGCTATTTGTCGAAGGTGATATAGGGGCGGGCGTTTGTGGGATTGTGATTGCCGCCGCGCTGTTTTTTATTGGCCTTCGGAAAAAGGCCGCGCGGCCTGAACCAAAAAAAGAACCGCCCGCGGCCACGCCTGCGGCGACGGAACCGAAAGAGGCCGCCGCGCCTGCTCCTAAAGCAGATACAACCGCACATGTTACACCCGCCGCCGATCCGCGGCCTATAAAAGCAGAAGCCGCTGCGCATGTTCCCAAAGCAGACGCAACCGCGCATGTCGCGCCCGCCGATCCGCGGCCTGCGAAAGCAGAAGCCGCCGCACCCGCTCCGGCTTCCGAAGCAAAGCCCGCTTTTGAATTTCTTTCCGTGAAGGTTGCGGGCGTTACCTTCAAGAACGGGCGCAAAAGCCGTCAAACCATCTTGCGAAAAATCCACTTCAAAGACGAACCTTTCAACAAGGGAACAATGGAATTGACTTTGCAACGGGAAGAATGGGAAGGCAAGCCCGCTTTCGGTGTCTATGTCAACGGCGATCAAATCGGAAATATTCCCGCCGAATATGTTTCCTATGTGAACGACAATTTTTCCCGCCTCGACGGGATCGTAAACATGGAGGTTTACGGCGGCGGCGAAGGCCGGAACTATGGCGCGGAAATAACATTGCGCTTCCGGAATGAGTAAGCCCCGCAAAACGACAAAAAGCCCCCACGCCAGCCATAAACGGCCAGCGTGGGGGCTTCTCTATGTTCTGTTACTCTTTCCATGTGCCGCCAAGCGCGGCGATCGTGTACCTGTCCGCGCGTCCGTTGACAATCAAGCCTTTTGACGCTTGAAAGCACCGCACGGCGTAAGCGGTCAACCTTCCGTATGTCCCATCGGCTCCGTTGGTGCCGCAATGGTAATTCCGTTCGATCAAGGCCGTTTGCAACGCCTTCACATCGTCGCCGCGCATAAGGGGTTTCGCCACTTTCAGCACGCGGCCAACCTCGAAGGAACCCGCCGCGGGCGGTGTCTGTTCCGGCTTCGCGCCGTCATGCTCCGATTTTCCCGCCATCTGTTCCGGCGCGCGAGCGGTTTGTTCCTCTTCGGCCTTCACGCGATCCGGCGCGGCTTCCTCGTTCTGCTGGACGGGCGCGGCCTGCTCTTCGGCAACCTTTTTCCGCGTGCGCGTGGTTTTGCTTTCCGTATCCTTCTTCGGCGCGCGCTTGCGTGCGCCTGTGGTTTTTCTCTGTTCGCTCATGCGTAAAACCTCCCGTAATGAAATAAGCCCCCGCCGCCGCGGTTCAGCGGAAGCGGGGGCTTCGTGGTATCAGGCGGGCGGCATGTGGCCGCCGCCTCCATCAAACCGCGGGCGGTAAAGGAGTAAACCCGCGCGCGGCGCAATGGCAATTAAGTATTCAGGGCTTCCGCGGTGTCGGTATGCGTCTTCGGAAGCGCAAAAACAGCGGCTTCGATCGCACCGTCAACAATCTTCTTCAAATCGTCGTCGATTTCAATTCCTGCCGCTTCGATAAACTGATAGACAAGTTTTGTTGCCTCTTCCTTCCGCTGTCCCTCTTCAATTTTGCTTGTTTTATAAAGCTGTTCGGCGGCTTCCGTCGCCTTCTGCGCCCACCCGATCACCTTGTCAATAACCGTGATAACGGGAACTTCGGGGAAGAACTCTTGCAGGGTATCGACCACATGATCCGCGGTGTCAAGAACGGTTGTCGTCCCTGTCAGCACGCCGGAAACATTGATCCCCTTCTTTACCAGATAGGGGATCAGCACGATCAGCCCCACGAAAACGACCGCGACGACGGCCACAACCAAAAGAACAATTACCATGTTATCCATTTTTCAAAGCCTCGCTTTCTTTTTTGTTGGTGTTTATATTTGTTACTCCTTTACAAGCGTGAGATCAGAAACGCGCACGGCGGCCACGGTCACGCCGCCGTAGGTGATAACGGCGCGATCGCCGTTCAGCTCCGAAACGACATGATCGCGTTCATACACGAAAGAGGCCAGCCCGCCGCCCGTGTAGGTCTTCGCGCCCTGTTTCACACGCACGACGCTTCCGGCCTTGATTGCGCCGCCTGCGCCCGCTCCGGTGTCCGGCTTGTCCGGCTGAACGGGGGCGGCGTTGTCGTATTCGATATAGGGAAGTTTGCCGTGCTTCGTCCATGTGCGGGCGTTGTACCCGCTCTTTGTCCCCATGTTTTTAACTGCCGTGATCTGCACATCGTTTTCAAAGGCGGGGGAACACTCCACGGCCAGCCCGCCGCCGATATAAACGCCGATATGCCCGCTACACCAAAGGGCTTCGCCAACCTCCACATTGGAAAAGTTGGTTGAAACGCCCTTGCATTTTGTAATCATGGTATCCGCGCCAATATCGGGAACGCCGTTCACGGCATAGGACGCGCCGCCGTAGGTTTTGGACGCGTCGCCGTTCCAGCCCCACAAAATGCCTTTAATCAGGCACACGCAATCGAACCCGAAAACGGGCGGGTTCTGGTTTGCGGCGGCCTTAATCATTTTCGTTCGGGCGGCCTGCTTGTTGTATGCGTGGTTATTGCAATACCGCGATACATTGCCGCCAGTCAGGGGCGCGCCAAAGCACCCCATGACATAAAGGGTTTTGTAATTCTGCGCAACATCTTTCAGTTTCGCAACAAATTCACTTGCTTTCATAACTGCCATTGTTTTTCGCTCCTTCTCTATTGTTCTTCGTGCGCGCGTTCCAGCGTGTCAATTCGCTTGTGCGCCTGCTTTGCGGACGCTTCAACGGCGGTCAGGCGCGTTACAAACTCGGTATTTGTCTTCCGCTGTTCCTTCTGCTCTGCCTTGATTTCGTCCGTATTCGCTTTGATATACCCTATTTCCGTAAGTACGGTTGCGTCGTTTTTCGCCTCGCTTTCCGTGTCGCTTTTCCGGTTGCGGGCAAAAGCCGCATACCCGAACACGATTGCGCAAACCGTACTAACCACGGAAAGAACGGCCAAGAACTGTTCCATGCTTCCACCACCTTTACACTTTTTCCCATTGCCACAAACCCGCCGTGTCGGGCGGGTAAACGCAATTCGGCATATCGGCCTTCGCCAGATATACCGCGCCTTTGTAGCTGTAATAAAGCCCCTCAACCACATTTACGACGATCCCCACGGTTTCCGGATACGGGATCGGATCGTCAAGCGTCCCCGTGTGTTCCAGCTCGACAAGGCGGTAATATGCGAAGGTGGTTTGCACGGGATACGCGGCGGCGTTGGAAGTGTGCGGCGCGACGATTTCATAATAAAGGCCGTCGTACCTGATAATTTCGCCTTTTGTCTTGTATTCGTGGTTGTCCTGATACTCCGGATAATCCACAATATCCGTTGACGCAAGGATCATTTCATCGGTGATCGCATTCGTTCCCGCGGCGCGGTCTGCGACAATCTGCGCTTTGAATGAAAGGCAAAGAAGGGCGGCGGTGCTTTCGCCCGCCGCCTTCACGGTTTCAACTTCCTTCTTCAATTCTGCGGTTTCGTTCGGCTTGTCCGGTCTGTATGTTACGCTCATTCAAAATTCCCCCCGATCGAAGATACCCAACACGCGGAAATAGCGTCGCCGCGCTCCACCGTTACACGAATATTCAGGCCGAATTTAACGGCGGTGTTGATTGTGTTCTCGAAGACATGCGCCACGCCTTGAATTACGGCGTTCGTGCAATCCTCCCACGCGGGGGAAGGATCAAACGGATTGTTCGTTGCCTCCACTTTGAAGGTTGCGCCCGCTGGAATTTCGCGCGTTACTTTCACATTTGCGCGCGTGGGCTGTGCCTCCGCTTCCAGCGGCGCGGCCAGTGTGATAACAAAACCGCTGATCTGCTTTGTGAAGGTCAGCGTGCGCACCGCATTTTTTCCCACGGTGTCCGTTGCGGTAATGGTGATTGTGTGCGCGCCATTGGAAAGGGCGGTGAAGTCGTGCCCCGCAACATTCATCGTGTTTTCTTCTCCAAGCGTGGGCGTGTAGCTCCGCAAGGTGGTTTCGTCCACCTTTTCAACCACTGTCACCGTGTCACTGTCCGGATCGGTCACGGTGTACTTGTAAGAGAAGTCGCCGCTTTTCGTTCCAAGATCGGCGTTCTGTCCGGAAATGACGGGCGGTTGATTGTGAATTACAGGAACCGCGGAAGAAGTCACATACGCGCTTTCGTTCCCGTAGGTGTCCCGCGCCTTCACGCGGTACTTGATCGTGTTCCAGCTTGTAGAAACGACTTCCGTAAAGGTGCGGGCGGCTGTTGCCGTTGCCTGTGTATAGCTCCCGTTGTTTACCGACCGTTCCAGAACATAGGTGATCGCGTCGCCGTCCGGATCGGTGGAAGCTCCCCATGTCACGGTTATGTTTTGCGTACTGTAACAGCTTTCCGGCACGGAAATTCCGTCCGGCGTACTCGGCGCGGCGTTCCACTGGAATTCATAGTTTCCGCGGCTGTTTGTGCTGTCAGATACCAAAATATCAGATTTCAAATTACAAAGCGGACGCACGCCCCTGTCGCCGCCGCACGCGCGGTTGCTGAGCAACGCCCCCGAAGAGTCGACACTGCGCACAAAGTACGAGCTGCCGGAATTCGGCGTGCGAAGCCACCAATACCACGCCTGCGAAGTTGTCGGATCACTTGAATAGTTGCTTTTGTCAATGGCCGCTTGCGTACAATAGGCAAGGCGGCTTGTATTGTCGCTGAACAAGGCCAGCTTCGAGCCTTCCGCAATCCCGTTTTCGTTTGCAAGCCCGACTTCCGTTGTGCTTGCAAGGAACATTTTTGCGGTGAATGTTTCATAGCTCCCGCCATCTGTAACGGTATTTTTGGCAACGGTAAGCGTGGTTGTCATAAGCGCCGCTACAAAATCGTCGTCAAGCATAGCAAGAAACCCCGCCCATGTGTCATAGGGGTTTACATTGTCCCATACATTCGCGCTTGACGGCGGCGCGTCCTGCCCGTGCTTTGCGCTGTACCATTTACCCGCCGCGGCATTACTGTTCAGCCATTGAAGGATATTGGAATGAATATGCCTGTTGTTACCGTAGCTTCTCCGGTTGCTGTTGCTGTTGTTCGGCTCTTTTGCGTCGGAACAAAGCAACGCTATGATCTTGTCGGTAATCAGGGTAATAGCTCCGGACGGATAGCCCGCATGGTTCTTGTCAGCCATTTTGAAAACGACATAATCGCCCAAGAACGACCGATAAGCCGACTTTACAGGCACTTCAAAGGTTGTCCCCACGCCAAGCGTGCTTAATTGTTTCGCCATTCTTTGCCTTCCTCCTTTTCTTCGGAAACAGCAACGCCGCCACGGTTGCCCGCGGCGGCGTACTGCCCGAATAATTTGTTGTAATGCTGATCCATGTTCCGGATCAGGTGGTAGCAATTCCCCTTCGACACGTGGCCGCGCCAGCTTTTATAAGATTGCTCCACTTTTTCCGGCGTGATTTTTCCAGCTTCCAGCAACCCGCGCATTTTGGTTAAACGGCGGCGGGCGTTGTTCTTTGACTTCCGGCGCACCTTGCGGATCACCGCGCCGCTTTCGGTCAAATACGAATGGAAGCCCAAAAAATCAATTCCGTTTTTCAACGGGTAAATATTTGTCTTCGCATTCAGCGAAAGCCCTAATTCGTTTACATGTCTTTCAATCTCCTTCCAGCAATAGCGCAAATATTCTTTGTCTTCGTGGATCAAATAAAAATCGTCCATGTATCGGCCATAAAATTTTATGCCTAACTTTTCTTTTATCATGTGATCCAGCGAAGAAAGATAGAGAAGGGCGAAAAGCTGTGAAGACTGGTTGCCGATCGGAATTCCTACATTTCCTTCGGTGCTGTCTATTATCATATCCAGCAACCAAAGACAATCAGGAACGGAAATATACTTGCGGATTAAGGATTTTAACGCGTCGTGCTTGATATTATAGAAATACTTTGATATATCGCATTTCAATACCCACCCGTCAACACCTCGTACACGGTAAAACCTCCGCATAAATCCTTCCAGCCGCTCAAGGCCGAAGTGCGTACCTTTTCCAACCTGTGAAGCGTAATTGTCTTTTATGAAGGTGCTTTGCACCCTCGGTTCAAGGACATTATCACAAAGCGCATGTTGCACAACCTTGTCTTTGTAGCTGTTCGACATTACAACCCGTTCTTTCGGTTCGTAAACCTTGAATGTGTTGTAGGGCGAAAGCCGGTATGTATGGCTCTGTAACTGCACGCTTAACAGGTTCAGGGCTTCCAGCAAATTAACTTCAAACTTTGCCGCCGCTCCTTTCCACCTTTTGCCGCGGCGTGCCTTCCGGTACGCGCGGTATAGGTTTTCAAAATTATAGACTTTTTCAAAGTCGGTCATGTCAAAAAATCTCCTTGCCGTGTATAACCTCGGCCATACCCGCGGGCAATGCTCCGGTATCGGCAATCCTGTATTTGTCCCCGCTGTGGATAGCAGGGGACGGGAAACGCCTTCCTTTGATGGTGGTACATTGCTTTCGGCCTGTGGCCTACTCGATCGAGTGATCCACCGAAGCGGACGCACGCCCCTGTTGCCGTTGTACGCGTTGTTGTTGTTCAACGCCCCCGAAGTGTTGACATTGCGCACATTGTACGAGTTGCCGGAATTCGGCGGCGGGGCGGGCAGAAGGCGAAAAGAAAACCTACAAGGCGTTCCCCAAACGGTTTTATACTCTCGCTTTGTCCCGCTTCTTCCACGCGGCGATCATGTACTTTACTTCAAGGGCAAGTTTCGACCAATATTCGCAACTTTTCATAGAAATAAAGCCCATTTCCTGCGAAAGCTCTATAAAAAATAGAAGCTCCTTGCAATAGGTCAACGCCTTTGCTTGTAGCCTCTGCCGTTGTCTGTGTTCGTCCGCTTGCCGCAAATCTAATTCGTTCGCTTCAAGCGTCATTTCGTAAATATCAACCGCTTTTTCCTGTATGCGGTTCACCAGCGTAAAACGGTATTTCTTCGGGTAACGCTCCGTGCTATTCGTGATCGTAAAGGTATGCTTTACAAGGTCTTTCGCCTTCACAATCACATTGAATTCGGACGGCTCTTTGCGTTCCCTCTCTTGTCCCTGCATAAATGCACCTTGCCTTCCTGATCCTCTGCAAAAGCGCGGTATCTTCCGCGCACCCCTCAAAATCAAAGCCCGCCGCCGTCAAAGTTATGGTTGCTTCGTGGCCTGTGGGCGTGATCCCGTGGATTGTCACCGCTTCGCCGCCGCACATGTCGCACGGCGGGCGAAGCTCTGTGAAGATATTCCCGATAATGCACGACAATTCCGCACCCTTGCAGGCGCACCGCGTCAACATTCGATCCGTTGCAACGCCGCGTTCCAAACGCCCGTTGCGGCCACGCCGTCCAAATCGTCAAAGAGGATCAAGAACGGGTTTGTTGTAATGTCATTGAAAAGCACGGCTTCCAGCATTTCAATTCGCGCGGTGTTGTTCTGGATCAGGTTCAGCAAATGCCCCGCGGTGTCTTCGTCAAGGACATTTTGCAAGGTTGCGAACCATGCGTTGAAGTCGTTTTCCGCGTCGGTCTTAAAGTCGTTCATGTAGGCTTCAAGGGCGGCGTACTGCTGATCGCCCAAAAGCTCCAAACTCTCCATATAGGAAACAAGATCGTTGAATTCGTCAACGCTCATTTTCTTATAGTCAGCAAACCACGCTTCAAGTTGCGCGTTGAATGCGTCAGTGTCTATCTGATCCACCACGCCCGCAACCACGCCGCACAAGGAACCATCAAGGCGGCGATCCGTTATGTTTGCCTGTGAAATGGCCGTAACGCCTGCGCCTACAAGCACATCGGCAAGGCATAATTCGTATGCGTCCGCGTCCCTCTGCAAAGCAGGGGCGACGGGGGAAGTTGCAGGCGCGGAAGACTTCACCGCAACGGAAATTTTGCGTTCGGTCAAATCCCACCGCACAACAATTCGGTCAATGCGGTTCAACACGCCGTCCGCGGTTGCCAGCGTTACGGGTAAATCGCTTGTGTTGTAATAAAAATAGCCGTTGATCCACGCTTTACCCGTTTTCACGGCGACGGCCATTCCTGAACCCGCTACCACTTGAAGGCTTGTGGAAGGGACAGGGAACACGCCGTTTCCAATGAATGAAGCGAAGTATTCAGCCCATTCTTCCGCGCGGTACACGCGATCGCCGGAAACACTGTTGAAAAAACTTGATTTTTCCATATTTGCACCCCTTTACTTTGTAATCTGCCTGATCTGCGTAATCAGGGCGGGCAAACTCTCCCCGAAAGTAATGTCTATTTCCTCCATGTTCTGTTGATAGGTTTCCGCAACCTCCGTTATCCGGACATTGATTTTTATACCCCACCGTTTATTAACGCATGTCACGCGATCGCCCAAGTCGTAATCTTCCCTGTACTTCAAATTCGCGTGCGTGTTGATCGTGCTGGAAAAGCTCAATGTTTCGGCGTATTGTTCCAGCTCCGACGCGCCGCGCTCTTCAAGACAGGCTAAATATTCTTCATCGGTGCGCGTGATCTCTTCGTCGTTCTCGTTGGTGTACTTCTTCGTAATGTCCGTTGCGTTCACAAAGACTTCTTCACGGTCAAGGCCAGCCGCGCCGCCGCCAACTTCGGCCACAACGCGCGGTTCGGCTTCTTCGCCGCCCACATAAGCCGTTGATTTCAGGTTTTCAATGCTGTTTGTGTATTCCTGTTCCGTGATATTATCGAATTCCTGCGAAAAAATACACGGCGGGTTTTCGGTTTGGTCTGCGGTCAAATCGCGGCCTTTATACACACTGAAATAGTGCTTTCCGGTCTTCACATCGGTTCGCAACCGGAAGCCCAATTTTGCCGCCTTCGCCGCGGTTTCCACGGAAAGAAGGGCGTTTGTGAAGGCTTCGGAAGTATAGTCTATTTTCCCGCTTCCGGTGTCTTCGTCCGTGGGATCAATTAAGACATTCGGGATCGCGCGGGCGGCCACTTTCGGGGAAACGACCGTTTCGCGGACAATCCGGTATAAAATATCCTGCGTCCCGCTCGTTGCGGCGATCTGATCGCGTATAATGCGCTTTCCGATCCATTGCGTGATAAACTTTCCTTGCACTTCGATTTCTTCAAGCCCCTGTGAATTCTTGCTAATGTGAACATACCTGATTTCTGCCGCCTCGGTGTCCCCGCGCTTCATTATCAGGTTGTTTTTTACCAGAAGGGAAACATGCTTGTTTGTGAATGGCACAAGCAACTTGAATTCGCCCGCCGACCAATACCGCCGCGTCCAGATTAACGAATTGATTTCGTCAATTACGCCGTGCAATATCATGTCGCGGTCATAAATATATAGCTCCATTCGTCACACCCCCAAATAAAGATCGTCGTGATAAATGGATACTTCCAAATTTTCAAGATTTTCTTCCGCGGAATACCTGTAAAGGTTATCACCGACCGAAAGTTGAAAATATGTGCTGTCCACATCAAGATAACGGAACGCGTCAGAAGTCACGCCGTCGCGTTGCAATGTTACTTCTTTTTCCCCGTATCCTGTGGATACGCTCAAAATGTCGCCAGCTTGAAGCGTGATATTCAGCTTTATAAACTCCTGTGTGTCCACATTCAAAAGGGAAGGATTTTTGACAACGCCAAGCGCGCGGAACTCTACGCGAATACCCGCTTGCACATCACCTTCGTTATAGACATTCACGATCAAGGAAGGTTGTCTATACCCAATTTCCCAACCTTCCGTAAGGGGGATTTCAACGGGAAATTCAAGGCCGCCGATCCATGTCGCTATGTCGTCCCGCGTCTTTGCCTCTTTTCTCCAAAACGGATTAAGGCAAAGAAGCTGTATTGTGAAGTCTTGAAAAATAGCCTTCCGCGTGAAGGCGGGCGCGTTGTCGATCTTGCAATCAATCACGCGCCGGAAGTCGCCGTATTCGTATGTCAGCGTCGCGGAATACTGTGGGTTCAACACGCGGTTCATTTGCCTTCGGTAATCCCGCATTCTGTCCTTGTCCCGCTCCCTGATACTTCCGACAATCTCAATTTCGCGGGATTGAATGCGGTTTCCTAAATAGGTGTCGCCGTCCTGTCCCATGCTGTTAATGCTGTAAATCTCGTTGCGCACATCGGAAAGGCCGCTAACCTCGTTTGTGTGAAAAATAGAAGCGTGGGAAAAGGTGATACTTTCCCCACGCTCATTCGTATAAATCAGCTTTTCGATTTTCTTTGCCATCAGCCCATAACCTCCCGTGCAATCAAGCGGAATTGCTTTGCCGCCTCGCGCTGTTGTTGTGCATAGCTCGTTTCGTTCGCATAGATATTTTGAACCACTTGCACGCCGCGGGCGGCGTTGTCGTTCCTGCTGATCCTTCCGGACGGTCTTTGCGGCTCCGGAACGGTTGAAGCCGTCGCCCTGCGGATTGTCTTTTCAACATTCTGCATTTCACGGGCGAAGCCTTCGCCTAAACCTTCGGCCATGTATGCGCCAATCCCCGCAAATACCTTCGACGGGGAAGCAATCTGCATTTCCGCTTCTACGGCGGCGACAATTTCGCGCATCATAGAACGCACTTTGCTTTCCAGCCACCCCGACATATTTTGAAAGCCCTGCCAGATACCGCGCACCATTTCTTCACCCGCCGCCGTGAACTGCGATACAAACCCGTTGATCGTCGTCAAAATCGACTGTATGATCTGCGGGATTTTTGCCGTAATCTGCGGCGTACCCTGCACCATGCCGGACGCTATGGCCTTGTCAATATCAACGCCCGCCGCGGTGAACTTCGGTTGTTGTGCGGTGAAGGCGGTAATAATCGACTGTACGATCTGCGGGATAATGTTTGTAATATTCGGCGTTCCTGTTGTCATGCCGGAAGCAATATACTTCGTCATGTCAACGCCGATCTGATTAAGGCGCGCCGCCTGCGCTGTAAGCCCTGCTGTTACCCGCTCGACAATGGCCGATACCGCGCCGTCCAGCGCGCCGATATTCGCTATAATGCCATCGTTTACGGCTTGCACGGCCTCCTGTGCGGTAATCGTTCCCGCGCTCCCCATTGCGCCCTGCATGTCCGCGGAAACGGTATCCATGCCGCCGCCGAAGCCTTCGCCAACGCCTGCGGCCATGTTGCCGCCAATGTCAGCGAAAACCGTTGAAGGGGAATGAATGCCAAGAAAATTCTTTACGCCGTCAACAATGCCGCCAAAGAAGCCCGTTACCTGATCCCACAACCAGCCCGCGGCGTTCTGGATACCCTGCCAAATACCGGAAACAATATTGCCGCCGATCTCCACGATCTGATATGCAAGGCTTCCGAACGCCTGCACGATACCCGTTACAATCTGCGGAACCGCCTTCACGATTTCGGCAATAATTGTCGGAAGGTTCTGGATCAGGGAAACGAATAGTTGAACGCCCGCTTGAATAATCTGTGGGATATTGGAAACAATGGCGTTCACCAACGCGCCCACAATCTGCGGGATCGCGGGTACAATGGTTTGAATGATCTGCGGCAACGCCTGAATGAGCGCAACCAGCAAATCAATTCCGGCTTGAACGATCTGCGGAATGCTCCCGATCACCGCCGTTACAATTCCGTCGATAATCTGCGGAATAGCTGTAACAATGGTTTCGATAATCTGCGGCAACGCGTCGATCAGTGCGGTTAATAGGTCAATTCCCGCTTGAATGATCTGCGGGATAGAGGCAAGCAGATTTTCGACAAGGCTTGTAATAATCTGTGGAATGGCCGTAATCAGAACGGGGATCGCGGCAATCAGCCCTTGCGCAAGCCCTGTTATCAACTGCAACGCCGCGTCAATCAGCATAGGGATATTTTCAACCAGCGTTTGCACCATAGCAACGACCACTTCAACGATTTTCGGCAACAACTGCGGCAACGCCTGTCCGATCCCGTTTGCCAGCGCAAGGACAATTTGCAACGCGCCTTCGACAAGCAGGGGAAGGGCGGCGATCAACCCGTCAATCAGGGCAAGAAGAATTTGTGTTGCGGCCTGCGCAATCGCCGGAAGCGCGGCAACCAGCCCTTGCACAAGCGCGGTTATCATATCCACCGCCGCCGTTGTGATCTGTGGTAGGCTTGCTACAAGCCCATCGACCAGCCCTAACACGATTTCGGTTGCAAAGTCCGTTACTTGCGGAAGGATCGTCGAAAAATCTTCAATCAGCCCCGCAAGGGCTGTCCCGAAGGTGTCGGACATTTTGGAAATATCGCCGTTCGCGGAAGCCGCACCCGCCGAAAGCTCGTTGACAAAATCAGAAAGGGCGGGCAACGCTTCTTCGCCAATCGGAAGAACAAAATTCGTTTTCAGCACGCGGCCAAGCCCCGACATAGCGGAACCGAAGTCGTCATATTTAACGGCGTTGATTTTGGAAAGCGCGTCGGTTGTGGTGCTGATCTCCCCGTTAAGGTTCGTCAACGCCTGCATACCTTCAACGCCTAAATCTTCCCACATCGTACCGAACAAGGCCACGCCCGCGGTATTCTGCGCTAAAGGATCGTCCATTGCGAAAAGGGCGGTTGTCACATCGTCAAAGGCTTTTGCGGCCTGCTCCCCGCCTGCGGCAAAGGCCGCCGCGGTTTCATCGGCGTTCAAGCCTATATCCTTGAACGCCTGCATTGTGCCGTCTGATCCGTCTTTAACCCTGATCCCGAATTCCTTTACCGCGTCGCCTAACTTGTCAACGGAAAAGGTGCCAGCGTCCGCGCCGTTTGCAAAGCTGTTGAACATGTCTTCCGCGTCCAGCCCTAACGACTTGAAATGCACGGAATATTCGTTGATACTGTCCAGCAAATCCCCGTTTTTATCAAGGCCGTTTTGCGCTCCCTGCGCAATCAGATTGAACGCCTCTTCACCAGATAGCCCAAACTGATCCATAAGCATATTGACGGCGCGCATTTGCTCTTGAATATCAAAGCCGAATGTATCGCGCAACATCAAAGCGTTTTGTGTCAGCTCTTCAATTTTCGTCGGATCAACTTCGCCGGAAGTCTGCGCCACGGTTGCCATTGACGCGGCTATATCATCCATGTTCTCCCCGAAGTTGTTGTTGTAGATACGCAACATTGCGTCTTCAAAGCCGTTCGCGGCGGCTTCCGCAATGCCTGTTGACGCTTCAAAATCGTTCATTGCGCCTTTGACTTCATCAGCGAAGCCCACGGCGTACCCGATCCCCGCAACCATAGCCGTTCCAATGGCGGCCACGCCTACGCCGATCGTTTTCAAACCCGTTCCAAGTGCGCCCGCTACGGAAGAAACTTTGCCGCCCAATCCGTCCAGCGCGCCGCCTGTGCTTTCGGCTTCCTGTGAAATATCCTCCAAGCCGTCCGAAAAATCGTTTGAAGCGTTGCGCGCCTCTTCTAATCCTGCGTCAAGGTTTCTGATCTCGTTTTCCGTCTTAATCATTGCGGCGCGGGCGTAATTCAGGTTTGTTTCCATCTTTTTAGCCGCTTCGGAAGTCCCTTGCCCCGCGTCCTGATACTTTTTCAAGGCGGCTTCTGCTTCGGCAACCTTCTTTTTCTGCTCTTCAAGCCGCTTGTTCAAAACATCTTGCTTCGCGGTCATTGCCTCTATGCTGTCGGCGTTGCCCTCGAAAGTTGCCGAAACAACCTTCATTTCGGACGCAATGGCCTTCAAGGAAGCGTCGATTTCTTTACAAGCCTTCTTGTATTCCTGTTCGCCGTCAACGGCAATTTCGGTTTTGATCTGGTCTTCTTTTCCGGCCACTTATAACCCCCCTAACACATCGTCAATGTCCGCTTCTTTTTCCTCCGGTTTGAAGCGATCCGGATTGAATTCTCTGTGAATTCGGAACAAAGCAAGGATTTTATACGGTGTCATGCGCCACACTTCGCGTTCCGGCCAGTGTAGAAGCGTAACGCCGATATAAAGCAGGCGGGCAAGGTCTATTACTCCTTGCCCGCCTGCGCGTTTTTTCTCTCTTCTTCCGCGTATTCTGGTTCGTCGTCTTCATCGTCCTGCGGCGGCTCCGCTGTGCCGCTGTTTCCCATTGCAAACGCCTTGAAAATCGCGGTTTTAACCTCGTTAAAGTTGCCTGTGTGGATCATTTTTCCTACCTGTTTTTCGGTCAACTGCTCTTCGCCGTCGTCCGCTCCCTCATTCAGAAGCAGAGTAAGAAGCCAGCGAAGATTTTTAATGCCGTCTTTGCCTTTCAGCATTTCGGCCAGCTTGTCAAAGCCCCCGAATTTGTCTTGCATTTCGTCAATGACATTCAGGGAAAACAGCAAGTGCCGTTCTTTATCAAGGACGATCGGCAAACGCCCATCTTTAATCGCGCTCATAACAAAATAGGGGAAGCCCCGTCAAAGGGCTTCCCCGTACCTCCTTTTCGTATTTTGTTTCGTGTATAACGGCTTAAATTAGCCTTCCGAAGAAGCGTTGTTCGGCTCTCGAACTGCTGTGAACCAGCTTTGCGCCGCACTCTCGGAAGGAAGGGCGACATGCTCGGCTTTCCAAAGTCCGTCAGGCCGTTTGATAAACTGCCCTGTGATCTCCGGCGTGGTGAATTCGATACTATCGCCCTTCGTCTGGTAATTCTCCGAAGGAATAGCGAACTTCACCTTGTAAAGCCAAATGTATTTATACATGCCGTTCGCTTTCTTTGCGCGGAAGCCGATTGCCATATACGGGGGATCGTCATTTTCTCCCGCATATACAACCTGATCGTCGTCCTGCGTCTGCCCCAAAATGGCCGCAAGATCGGCGGGCATAAGATCGTTTACATTCAGCGTCAATTCGCCGGAAACGAATTCCTTTACCACTTCGTCCGCGCCGTCGTCTGCGTAAAGGATCGCTTCTGCTACCTCTACGGACATTTCCGCACTAATGGCCTTCGCCATGCGCACGGGCGTTCCGTATTTCTCTTCGCCGCTCTCTACAACCGTAATCGGCGCACGGTAAAGATCGCGCAAACCAATAGTTGCCATAGTTTTTATACCTCCGTTTGTTCGTAATATTTCGCTTCAATCGGGACATGGTAAAACCCCGTGTCCTGCTCGTACACTTCCGGATCAATTACAAGCCCGTAAAATCCCGCCGCCTTCAACGCTTGCTTCGCACGGCGCAAAAGGGCGATATAATCGCGTTTCGAGTAAATATCAACCCTGTATGTGTATTCCGTTCCGTGCATTTCGTCGTCTGCGGCGGCCATATCTTCCGAAGAAACAAGCTGATATGTGATATATGTACCAGCCTTTCCGCGGAAGAAGAGGCGCGCCACATTCGGGCAAAGCGCGTCAAGCGTGGTTTTTAACAGGCCGTCAACTGTATCTATCATTCCTGTTCGTCCTCCCATGCCTGCCGCATAGCCGCTTGAACTTCCGGTGTTGCCTTCTGGTGCGAACGCGTGAACCACGGGCGCGCGGGCATGTTGGTTCGCCCGTATTGGTGGACAAAACCAACGGTTGCGTTGCGCTCCCCGCGTCGGTTTTTCCCGTGCGGGTACACTTCCACGCATTGCCCCGAACCCCGCTTCTTTACGGCGGTGCATTTGATAGAATTTGCAAGATCGCCAGTAACGCGGTTACTTGTAAATGTGCGCCGTATTTCCTCCTGTTCGGCCTTCACAAGCACCGCGCCGCCAGCTTTTAACATCTTCGGAACGGCCTTCGCCGCCCGCTCGCTCCGGCGCAAAAACGCTTCCTGCGCCGCTTCAATTCCGGATACCTCAAACCGCGCCATTGCCGCCGCCTCCTTCCGTGCCGTCGTCCGGCTCTTCGCTTTCTTCGACCGGAAGATCTGAAAGCGTCAATTCGGTAATTTCACCGCTTTTGTTGACATAGGTTTTCAAAACCCTGTACCGCTTCCCGTTCAGCTCTGCGGCCTGCTGCCCCTCGTATTCCTCCGTGTAAACATCAACCTTCAATTCCACTTGAAAGCCCGCTTGCGCGGCCTTGTAGAACTCGGAATAACCCGCGGATTTTACATTGCAAAAAATGGTTTTCCGCACTTCTTCCGGCTCATTCTGGAACCCGTTTGCGTTTACCGCTTCGTCGGGCGGCTTTTGTGCGATCAGGGTAATTTCATCACCCCAACGCATGATAATCACCCGCCAAACTCAAAGAACACTTCAAATAATCGTAGGCCGCGCGGTATTTCTCGCTGTCTTCGGAATATCCGAAGTTTGCCTTTGCGTAAAGGACAATCGCCCGCGTGATAAGGGGATCGCCCGCCGCGGCCTCTTTGCCTTCGGCGGGCGTATCCTCTGGAACATTCACACCGACAAGGCGCAAATCCGCTTTGCAAGCGTCGATCAGGTCTTGTATTTCATCGTCGAAAGCCGCCGTTTTTACGCGCAAGGCGTTTTTCACCTTGTCAAGCATTTCTGTTTACCTCCCTGAATTAGCCTTCACCGCCACCGCCGCCAGCCGCGGCCTTCGCAACGACAACAAGGGAATTCTTGTCAATTACCTTGCCGTCAACAAGCATGATCGCCTTCGTTACCATGTCGTCCGTGTCGTTGTCCTCGTACTTCTTCACGGTCATGGTGTAATTGGTGTTCAACACATAGTCCTTGAAGTTGAACAGGAACGCATACGCGCCGCCCTTCGCCGCGGTTGCCACGGAAGGCACATAGTCGCAACAAATGACGGGGCGGCCAAGCAAGGCGCGTTCCGGCTTGCCTGCAATGCCGTAATTCACGCGGCCTACGGGCTGTCCGGTTTCATCGACAAGGCCGTAATACTGCATAAAGGTTTTCTTCGCCATGCACCACACCGCGCCGTTTTCGTATGCCTGCGGCAAGGCGGCTTCGGCGTTCACAAGGTCTTCGTATGTGGGCGTGTCGCTCTCGATCTTCTGCCCCTCATTCGGGGTTTCGGTAAGAATGCCCTTCGGCTGTCCGCTACCCGTGCCGGATACAATGGCCTGTTCGGTTGCCTTCGTCATAGCCTCGACAACATTGTTGACAAGGGTATTTTCAAAGGCCGAAAGTGCCATTGTGTCCACTTCAAGAGATACGGCCACGGCGCAACGCAACTTATGGTAAGCAAAAGTAATGCTTCCCGTGGTCTTCTTCTGCTTGTCGCTCCCTGCGCCTTCCGCTACCCAAGAGGCAACGGGCTTCGCGCTGGAAGTAGGGATAGAAACGCCGCCCTTGTACGCGGTGCGCGTAACAAGGGGAAGGATCATTCCCACGGCCTCCATTTTCTCAACGATCCGGTTAAGAATGGTTGTCGGGATCACCGCGCCATTTTCCGCGGTTTTGGAAACAGCGTCCGCGCGGAACTCTGCGGGAATAGGCGTGCCGCGAAGGGCGTATGCCATAAACGCGCGGCGGTATTCCATGCTGTCCAGCGGATCGGCTTCGTCCCTCTGTTCACCGCCTGCGGGGGAAGAGGGGGAAGGGAAGGTGCGAACAACCGCGCCGCCGCTTCTGCCCTCCGCAATAGAATTCAGAAGGTTGTTGCGCTGTTCGGCGGCGGCCATCAGCCCCGCCCGCTCGGTTTTCAAGTTGTTCACTTCGGTTTCAAATGCGGTCAACTGCTCCGCGGTCAGCTCCGCGCCTTTCTGCTCGATCTCGTTCGCAATCGCGGCAAGGCGGGCTTCAATTTCCTGTAATCTGTTCATAGTGTCATACCTCCAACATGATTTTTAGTTTTAATAGCTGTGCTTTCCGCGCTAACGCCTCCCGCCTCTCTGCTTCGATCACTCCGTCGAAGAAAGAACGCGCGGATATTTCGGTATCGCTGTTTGCGGGGTAAGATACCGCCGAAACATCGTAAACCTTTTTGATCTTCAAAATGGTTCTTGTGTGCGTGTCCCTGTCGTATGCGTCTTCTAAAACCTTGAACGCCCACGACATTTTTGTAATTAAGCCGTTGTTGATTTCTTCGTAAAGGTCTTGCGCGGCACGACTTTTCGATAAATCGGCAAAAGTAAAGAGGCCGCTTTCGTCGGCCTCTATTCCAAGCGTTTTATTCGATTGTCGGGCAAGCACTTTGCCTTCATGGTTGTATTGCATGATAACATCGGACATGTCCGCGCCAACAAGCGCGTTTCGGTCTATGACTTCAAAGTATTGCACCCCGTCGAACTCATAGAGAAGATACGGCTTGTTGAAGGTGGTTGCATATCCTTCAACATAAAATTCGCTGTCAAACCTCTTCGTTGCCTTCTTCGCCGCCGCCGTCAACGGAAGCACCATCGACCGATATTCCCGATCCTTCATTACCGGCATTTGTGTTCGCCTCCTTTCCAAGTTGTGAAATTTCGGTGTATTCCTTGCGGATATAGTATTTTTCGCCGCCCTCCACATGCGCCATGTTCCAAATATCCATAACGCCGTTTCGGTTCAGCAACCCGCGATCAAAAAGCTGTGTTGAAATATTCAGCTTCGTTTGATTGCTTGCGTATTGAAGCCTGTTCGCTGTGAACACGATTGCGTTTCCGTGGGCGATTTCCCGCGGCGTAAAGGTCATATTTGACATGACAAGGGATAATTGCAGGGCGAAAGGCTCTATTTTCCCTTCGTAATACGCGTTCCATTCGTCTTCGGTGTATTTGTTTTGAATGATCCCCGCCGAAGTGCCGAAGTAGTTAAACACATTTTCGTTAATCTGCCCCATCTGAACCGCGTTGACAGTGAAGGGCTTGCTATCAACCTGTTTTACATCTGCGAATTTCTGATCGTAGATAATCATTCCGCTTTGATTGTCCGCGGAAAGGTTGTCTTCGGTGAAGCGTTCCCGCTCCTTCTTTATGTCCTCCGGCGAAAGCATGTTAGCTATACGGGCAAGGAAACGGATTGAAGCCGAATTTTTAACGCCGTTTATAATGCCCTGATTGTTCGCGTGGATCAACTGCATTGTTGGCCGCAAGGCGCGGTTGTCCTCTCCAAAAAAATCGTCTGAATATTGAAATTGTGTCAAAATCCCCACGCGGTCAAACTCGATCGCCGCCCGTTGCCCGTTGGAAAAGGTGTACCGCAAGAAGGGCGCGCCGCCGACCTCTAAAACCTCGCAATTTTGTGGCAATAGGGGATAATAACCCGCTATGCCGCCGAATTCGTCTTCAAGAGGCACAATAAAAGCCGTGTTATTCACGGCAAGGATTGTCGCCAGCCTGTAAAGAAACTTTGTCGTGTCTTGAAACGGGTTCGGCCTGAACTGCAATGTTCGTTCAAGGTGCTTTTTCGCACTCCCCGTAATTTCCGGCTTCAATTTGCTACAAAAAGTAGCGAACGAATGAATAGCCGCCCGCGTGATCTCCATTTCGTACACACTTTCGGGCGCGTTTGTGAAAACGGGCGTGTACCCGTTTAGCATTTTGAAGTAGCCCGTTGGAACAAGGTTGTTCCGTGGCCTTCGGAAGATAGTTTCAAACACTCCCATTTTTCAAATCACCCCGCATTTTTCAGCATTACGCCGATTTCGTTATAGTATTTTTGCCGGACGGTCATTGCGTCAATGACTGATACAAAGCCGTCGATCCGCGCCCGCTGTTCAATCTTGACAGGCCGGAACTTGCGTGTTTCCATGTTGTGCTTTAAGGCCACATTCAGGAAATGCGACTTTAACAAGCTGTTATCCGGTATTTTGAAATTGCCATCAAGCAAAATCCCTTCAAACTCGCGGATCACGCCCGCAAGGTTTTCACCCTGAAAAACATCGTCCATGTGGAAGCCGTATGCCGCCATGTCGTCAATCAGGTATTGCGCGCTGTAACGGTCATACCCGACTTTCAGCACATAGATTTCATATTTTTCTTTCAGCATGACGAACCAGTTATAAACATCTTTGTAATCTACATAGTTTTCGCCGGAAAGGGTAACAACGCCTTTTTTTACAAATATGTCATAGGGTACGCCGTCGATCGCCGTTGCCCGCTCGACGCGGTTTGCAGGCATAAAGAATTGTGTGAACGCGTATAGCTTGCCGCCGCGCTCCACAATGACGGTTGCCGCGGTAAGGTCTGTTGTCTGCGAAAGGTCAATGCCGCCCACGGCGTAAGAATGCCGGAAGTCTTCAAGCGTGATTTCTGCCGTTGCACCTTCTACTATGTGCGCGTCAAGCCACGCAATAGAAGAATTCTGCTTGATATTGCAATACTTCGTCAGGAATTCGGCCTTTTTGCTTGCGGACATTTCCGCAACCGCTATTTCCTCGCGGAAAAAGTCAGGGAACACGGAAACGCCCATGTTCGGGTTTGCCTTCTTCAGCTCTTCAATATCGTTCCATTTTTCTACATCGTCGATCATGTAGAGGAACGGCAAAAGGCGGCGTTCCTTGCTATTGCCTTTCAAGAAAGCCGTGCTTCGCTTCATCAATTCATCGTAAATTCCGTCGTTCTCGTATCCCGCCGTGGAAATGGACAGGATCAGCGGTTGCCGCCGTGCGCCAAGCGCGGATTTCATAACCTCGTATTGCTTCAAACCACCGTCGCCGCGCCAGCTTGCAACCTCATCATTAACAACCAAATGCGGGTTGAAGCCGTCGCTTTTCTTCGCATTGAACGCCAGCGGCTTAACAACCGTGTTCGTGTCCTCTATGTAAATATCGGAACGCCGCTTTTTCGCCAGCTCCGCAAGCTCCGGTTCTTTCTTCAACATCTGGTAAAAGTTATCGTAAACAATGGCCGCTTGATCCAGCTTCGGCGCAAGGCAATATATTTTCGCACCGTATTCTCCATCAAGATACGCCATATATGCGATAATGGCCGACGCAAAAAGCGTCTTGCCGTTCTTCCGGCCTATGACAATAAACACTTCACGGAAGACGCGCAAGCCGTCCGCGTCCACGATCCCGAAGATAACGGAAACACAAGCCTTCTGCCACACTTCCAGCTTCAAAAGGTCTTCGCGGCCTTCGCAATGGTGACAGAAGTTTTCTATAAACTTGATCGCTTTGTTTGCCTTCTTCGCATTGAAGAAATATTCGCCCCGTTCAAGCCCCGCTATGATGATTTCATAAATCAGCCGAACCCATTTTCCAACCGTATATTTCCCGCTCTGAATGCCTGAAAAATATTCGTAAATGTAATTCGCAAAGGGCATTATTCGTCCCTCAATGCCTGCAATTTACTTTCTTTTTTCTTTTCAGGCGGCACAAGATCGGTCAACTGCTTAATGATTGCGGCATGGTTTTTCGTCATTGCTATATGGGTTTTTACCGCGTCGCTTTGCTTCGTGCCTTTCTGGTTTTCGCCGTTCTGGTACTCCACAACATAGCCTTCGGCGTTTATGATTTCTTGTAGCTCTTCCAGCGAAACGGCCATGAATGCGGCGTTTTTTATCAGGCTTTCCACGGTTTGCAACTTGTTTTTGTCAAGGTCTTTGAAAACCCGCTTTAATCGGGCAATCTCTTTTTTGATCTTCTGTTCTTTCGTAAGCTCCTTCTTTGTCGCCACAAAAAACGCCCCCTTTCTGCACCGTCAACCACACCCCCCACGGGTACACCCGTTATGCGCGCGCCTGCGGAGTTTTTTTAACCTCCTGCCCTCGGTGTTTCGCCCTCCCTAATTCGGCGGCGAATGGGGGGGATATACAAGATTGCCGTTTGCGTCGAAAGAATAACGCTTCTTCCGTTCGCCTCTGTGGTGTTCCTTGTTGTGGCAATCTTGACAAAGTGCCTCCAAGTTATCCCATGAAAGCGCAATGTACGGATTGTTTATATTCTCCTTCGTCAAATAGATTTTGTGGTGTGCGATCTTCGCAACAACCGGATTGTCGGGCGTGGAACATCGTTCGCAAAGATAACCCTTCGATTGCAAGAAGCCTTCACGACACGCGCGCCACGCGTCCGAATTGTAGAACTGTTCAGCCCATGCCTTCACGCCTGCCGCCTCCTTTCGGACAATAAAAAAAGCCCTCACGGGCGAACCCGCGAAGGCTTGTGAAGTGTGCTGTTTATTTGCATTTAATCAGCGTAATAATTATAGCATATATGGACGGTACACACAAGGGCGCGAAACGGGCGCGAAACGGGCATTTTCGGCCTGTTTTAATCCGTTGCTTTGTCCCGCTCCTTCCGGTATGTACCCACGCCAACCGCCGCGGGCTTGCCGAACATGCACACGGCCATGTCATTCACGATTTTGTTTCGCCATCTGCGCGCGCTCTTTGCGTCGCGGATCAGTCCCATTCCTTCCAACTCTGCGGCTATGGCTTCCCATGTGTACGGCTCCGCGCCTGCCGGACGCTCGTTGCCCTGTGCGTCCTCCCCAAAGTAATACATGCGGATTACATGGAATTCTTTTCGCTCTGCAAACAGCTTTACAACGCGGTCAATCTCTTCAAAGCGCGCCCGCGTCCTGTGGTAAGATATGATTTTATCCCGCTTCATTTCTTCAAGTATATCTTCCTCCGTGCGGTATGTGTACCCGCTCGAAGGGGAATAGCTTGAAATACTCGCGCTTCGGCCTTGAAGCTCCACATGTGTATAGGCTTCATAATCGGCCACCAGCGCGGCCAGCTTTTTATAATTAAAAAGCAAACTTTCCATTGCGCGGAAATAATTTACTTCGCCGCCCATGCCGTCAATATAGGCCATAGAAGCAGTTTCCCGCGCGACCTCGTTTATCAGCTCCCGCACTTCGTCAGTAATCAAGCCCGTTTTTTTCTTGCCCATGTCTGAACCCTCGCTTTCCGTTTACTCTTCGTTGCCGCCATCTTCGGGCGGCGCGTCCGCTTCGTCCGAAAATACACGGACGATCGCGGCCACTTCGTCAAAATCCAGATGCACGGGCTTGTTTTCGGTTATCCCGCTGATATTGTATCCCGTTACCTGTTCAAGCCCGTTCCTTTTCAGCGTGAATTTATCGCATTTCACCGTAAATTCCGCGCCGCTCTTCAAAATCACCCGCATAGACATTTTCGCCATGTTTAACCCTGCCTTTCTTCTGCCTGCGGCTTGCTGTAATTCGGGTTCGGTGTCTTTACCCACCAGCGCGCCGCGGTGTTTTCCTCTTCGGGCTGTGCGCCCGCTATGATTTCATGCGTTGACGGCAAGAACACATTTCCCGCCGCCGAAAAATCCGCTTGTTTCTGTTCCCGCTCCTTCGCGTCGTCAACATACCCGCGCAAAGCAGGGGAGAAGCAGGCGGCAAGGGCTGTCCCCATTGCGGCGAACATATCGCCAAAAGCGCGGGCGGCCTGCCGGATCGTCCGGCCAGCCTTGCGCACCGCCGCGCCCATCTGCCAGAATGCCAGCGACGGGCGCAAAGACAAAAACAGTGCTTCATACGATCCGAATTTGCCAACGCGGGCGGCCATGCGCGCCGCTTTGTCCCGCTGGATACCGTAAGACATAACCAGCTTCAAAAACCGCTTCTTTTTCAACCTTCTTCGCCTCCCATTGTCAAATACTCTGTAATTACCTTTGCGGCGGCCTCCCACCCTTTGCACAAGGCCACAAAATAGCCTTGTTTTTCAAGGTTTGACAACCACGCTTTTTGATCGTCGCTTGTTTTACTGCCTTTCTGCCGCTTTAGCTCTATGTAAAGGCCGTGAAAACCGCCGCGGGCGACGGGCAAGCACAAATCCGGCACACCCGCCTTCACGCCTTCGGCGCGGAAGCGTCCGGCCTCTGCTTTCTTCCGGCTCCCGCCGTTCGGCACATGGTAAAGCAACGCCAATTCAGGGAAACGCCCGCTTTGAAATGCCGCCCACCTGAAAAGGCATTGTTGTTCCACGCTCTCCGTTGGAACCGGAAGGGAAGGGGCGTTATTCTTCAAGATAATTCACCGCCTTTTCCACATATCCACACGGCAAGGCGTTTCTTCTTCGACATTCTGCCGCCGCGCCTGCCCGTGTTTCGTATAGCTCGTTCGGCCACACGCCTTCGTATTGCTCGAAGTATTCGCTTTCGCCAATATCCCAACGGACAAGGAATGCGCCGTATTCTTCGTTCACGGCAACGATTGTCACGGGGACAGGGCAGAAGCGTTCCCAAATGTCCGTAACAAACCAATATTGCCCGCCAATCTCCGGATTTTCTACCACCGCGCGCACCCCCTCAAAGCTGGACGATCCCGCCAACGCGTGCAATGGCCGCGGGCGTTACGGTTCTTCGCTTCAAAACCGCCGTGATCGTATTCCCGAAGCCTTCATAATGCGCTTTTGTCGTGACAAAGTATTGCAATTCGGGGTTCAGGCGTGCGCGAAGCCTCAATTTGAAAATCAGACTTTCGGTTACTTCGGTTTCAATCCGGTAAACCGCTATTTTGCCCGTTGCGCGGTCAACTTCGCGGCAAATTACCATCATTTCCGTTGTGTTCATTGCGTACCCTCCGTTTCTTTTTCTGCTTCTGCGGCGGCGCGGCCTTCCGGTGTAATTTTGCGTATATGTACGCGCCTGCCACAAAATCCGAATACCGCACGGCGCATTCGTTAAAGCTGTATTCAGGGAAAAGCGCGGCGAAGATCGCGGCGGGTTTCGCCTCGAAGTCTTCGGCCATCTGCTCCACCTTGCGGCGGCTTATTTTAGTGTCGGCCTCCGTGATTTTCGGATCAACAAGGTTTTTACTTGCCGCCCACCGTTTGCCGCCGTTCGGCTCCTTCGTCATATAGCGCGCAAGGGCTTCTAATCCGTAATCGTCCGGTTGCAGGCGGCGGGCATTTGCATACCCGCGGCCATTCCAAAGGACTTCGGCTTTGTCCCGATCCATGCCGGACATAATGACATGGTGGTGAACACGCTTGCGTCGCCCGTCTTTCCCGCCAAACTCGATCACATAGGCATATTTCAATTCGGGAAGGCCATTCTTCCGGCGATACTCCCGCACCCTGCGAAGGTAATTCCGAATATCGCGGCGCGCCTGCTCTTCGTCCGGAACAAAGCCGTTTGAATATGTCAGCGTTACGCAAAGGTCTTCTTCCGTGAAATTCGCATTGATCTTCCGAATGAACTTCTTTTTTGCGTTTTTGTCATTCAGGTTCTTTTGTGCTTCCCGTGTTGTGTGCTTCTTTGCCTCTCGAACCTCGTTTTGCGTGTTCCATATCGGGAATATCTCAACTTCAAGCACATTTCCCGCCTTGATCGTGCGGGTACGATAACGAAAAACATTCCTGTGCCGGAACCGATCAAACGCCCTTTCGGTGTTCTCTCCGGAAAGGTCAAAGAGGAATTCATATTTTGCGCTGTTGTACGGCATGTTGTTTCCTCCCTTCTCGTGGTAAAGGTTTCACCCCCTCCCGTCCCCCTAAAGGGGGAAGCAGGCTCAAAGGAATTGAACACGCAAGGCCGGAAGGTTTGCATTTATCCCCGCCGCCTTTCCTGCTTCTATCACTCCGGCAACAACCCATCAAGGGCAAGCCGCTTTCGCGGTGCTGTCGCACCCTTGACAGCTTGCCGCCTCCGTGATCCTGATAAAGCAGGCGACGGGGAATTGAATACAAACCAGCACTTCCGGAATTCTGCTTTTCCGTCCATGTGTTAATACCCATTACAAGCCCGTAATACGCCGTGTTCCGGCGTTTCTTGACATTCTGCCGCCGCGGTGTTATACTGTCGTTAGTTTGAATAGCTCTTTTCGCGGCGACGCGAAGGGGGAAAGGCGGCTTGCAGGCAACGCAAGCCGCCTTCTTCTTTTCTATCCGTTATTGAAGCCCGCGGCCTCCGTGTACTCTTCGCAAGGCTTTTCTTCCTTCGGCTTGAACCGAAGGCCGTTCACACACCCGATACACGGAAGCGGGCGCAAGCCGTCCGGCTGTGTGCCGTCGCGGTGCTTTTTGCACTCTTCCAACTTGCCGCATGTATCGCACCAGCAACGGCGGCAATCCTGAATATCCGTTTTCAACTCCGGCTCTTCGTCTTCTCCATCGTGTACCAGCTCAACGCCGCCGTTTTCGGCGGCCAGCTCTTGCGCATAGGCGGCGAAGCCATCGGCCACGCCGCGGGCGAATGCGTCAGCCGCCGCCGCGCACGCGTGCGCAAGGTCAAAACCCATCGTGTGCGCCATTTCAACAAGGGCTTCTTCGTTTAAGGCTTTATTTTCTGCCACGGTGTCCACCGCCTTTCAATCCTCTGTAAATGCCTACCACAACGGCATACGCGATCACAACCGCCACGGAAAGGCAAACCACGCCGACAAGCGCATAAAAGGCGGCAACCATAAATTCAAACGCCGTCATTTTGAACCCGTCCTTTCTATATATAATGTATAGGGGATAGGCCGCCCCATCGTGCGGGGCGGCCTTTTCTGTTATCCCTTGATAAGCTCGAACGCCTGTGCGTCGGTAAATCCGGCCTTTTTCAGCTCCGAATACCAGCCGAAAAGCTGTTTTGCTTCTTTTTCCTGCTCTTCCTGTTTGCCTTCTCCGATTGTGGCCGGAATATCGAAGGCGGCGGCAATGTGCTTCATCATGTCCACCGCGTCCGCGCGCTTCTGGTCTTCGTCTTCCTGCTCCTTTTCGCGGGCGGCCTGCGCCTCCGCTTCGGCAAGAATGCCCTTCGGCTCTTCTCCTTCCCCGAAAATGGCCTTGTTCAGCCCTTCCGCAAGGGCTTTCCCGATCATTTCACCGAACGACGGCTTGCGCTCGTTCACTTCGCCTTCGTCATAAGATACCAAAATATCAGATTTCAGAGCGCAAAGCGGACGCACGCCCCTGCTGCCGCCGTACGCGAAGTAGTAGTACAACGCCCCCGAAGCGACGACACCGCGCACATAGCACGAGTAGCCGTTCCGCTCGGTTGAAAACGGGGTACAAGTCCAATAGTCTTCCGACGCTTTCGGAATGATTTTGCGGAATGCGCGGTACATCTGATCCGTGATAAGCCCGATCTTTGCGCTGTCCGTGCCGTAATCGTCTAAACCGTCGTCGGAAGTCAGGTCAAGGACGATCGGCACAAACGCTTCTTTGTCCGCACCCGCGGCGGCCAGCTCTTCCAGAAAATCACCGTTCAGGAAAGCGCGGACGGAAGAGGCGGCAAAATCGTTCTTATTGTCCGTGTCGAAAGCCATGTACCGAACTTCGCCGTTTTCGTCCTTCAACACATCTTCCGCAAGGCAAAGCGACATATTCGGGCGTGCGTCCAGCACAACCCACTTCACACCGCCGTATGTAACGCGGCTTTCTGCACCAAACTGTCCGATCTTTCCGGTTTTCAAAGTCTTTTCCATTTGAATAGCTCCTTTCAATTTTTCCAGCACCGCCAACACAAAGCGGGCGGCGCGTGATTGTGATATATCGGCTTTCAATTTTTCAAACGCAAGGGAAAGCCCCTGCGCCGTTTCTGCAATCGTGGGATCGTGTGCGGCCTGCTCCCGCTCGTTCAGCATGGTTCTTCGCCGCCTTTCGCGTTTTTGATCCATAGAATTTCGGTTCTTGTTTGCCCACGCTCCGCAAGCGCGCGTTTTTCTATCCGCTTCCAATCGTGCAACATGTTGTCGTAAATCTCGTTTGCATACCCGCTCAATACCACCGAACCACTATGCGCCCTTAATGCCTCTAACAGCTGTATGTGTTGTTCTGTCGTCATTTCCTGCGCATATATATTTTTGCGGCGCGTTTCCGGCGTGTATGGTGGATCGGCGTAAATAAGGCAACGCGGATCGTTATATTTCTTTATCAGCTGTACCGCGTCCATATTTTCTATTTGCGCGTCCTTTAATCTGGTTGCCGCCGCTTCCAGTTTATCCGGAAGCCTGTTCCACTGTTGCGGCATAACAGGCGAACGCCCTGTTGCACTATGCCGCCAACCCGTCCGCGCCGCCGTCATTGTCCCGAATGCCTGCCAGCACCGAACAAGAAAGCGTCGTGCGTCTTCCACCGGCTCCCCTGTTTTTTCATAGGAAGAATAGTATTCGTCCCGCGCCCACGGTGTTAATTCAATCAAGGCCGCCAGCTGTTCCGGCTGTTCCCGTAATACGCGGAAGAGATTTACAACATTTCCGTCAATGTCGTTTATTGTTTCCAGCCGCGCGGGAGCTTTTCGGAAGAAAACCGCACCCGAACCAAAGAACGGTTCAAGGTATATTTCATGTGGTGGGAAAAACCCGCTGATCCAATCCGCAATTCTCCATTTTGCACCAGCATATTTCAATACGGGTTTTACATCGGCGGGCGGCCGCTTTAACATTTCTTCCCGCCGTGACGATATGGGCGGGTTTTGTTGTATTCGTGCTTAATCCGTATTGCCTCTTCAATGTCAATTCCGGCGCGCCCGCAATAGTCCAGAATGCGGATCATGCAATCGGCCAATTCCACCGCCACGCCTTCCGGCTTGCGCCGCTCGTACTTTTCGCACGCCTCCCCGTCCGCATAAAGTATTTCTTCGCCTTCGACATTGTAATAAATGTTCGGCTTTCCGGCGCGGTACTCTTTCAAAGCCTCCGCAAGCTCCGAAACGCAAAGCATAAGGATTTCGGGCAATTCCCGTTCCTGCTCCCACCAGCCATGCGCAACGGCATTTTCATGTACTGCCGCGGCAAGATTGTTCAGCCCGCCGGGGGCGGCTCTAAATTTTTCCGATTTCAGCAAGCAACCTTCTTCATACTCAAAGAACGGGCAAGGCTGAATTCCCGTTGACGGATCGCCGCCGCAATCTTCGTCGCAAATGTTCAAATATTCTTCGCGCAAGCGTTCGTAATTGTCTTTCATGGTTTGAATAGCTCCTTTCAAATTCGGCGCGTTTCATACGCCTTTTTCAACGCCTCTTGCCCTCTGCTCATAATAGAAGGGGAAGCAATACCCAAAAGGGCATTTACAAGCGTTCGGCACGCTATGTATTCGTTATCCCGCTTTTCGATCCAAAACGCCGCGGTTTTGAACTTGTCTGTTTTGATCCTTCTGATTTTCAGCATTGCGCACCCTCTCTTCCTGTTCGGCCTCTTTCACGCATTCGCATGTTTCGCCATAGTCAAGGTGACTTCCGCACCGATCGCAAACCTTGTATTTCACGATTTCACCGCCTTTCCGTTATAAATCACCAGCATAGAGGGGAAGGGCGCGGGATCGGCGGCGTTGCCGTCGTCGTCCGTAAACCGAAGTCGCCCACGAATAAAGCGAATTTCCGCTTTGTGGTATATAAAATCGTGGAAATAGCTTGTATCGGTACGCGCTGGAATAAGAAGAACAATCGGCGTTCCGGCCTGCGCCTCTTCGTATGCCTTTTGAACCCATTTGCCGATTTCGCGCCCATACGGGGGATTGCAAAATACCGTACCCCCCCCCGCAACCTTCCAAGAGGATTTAAGCCCGTCCGTTTCCGGCGTGAAATATAGCGGGCATTTTGCCGTTTTATCCGTGGCCGCCGCGTCCAGCGTGAAGGAAAATTCTTCGTTCAGCTTGTCGAAGAAGTCTTGCGGCGTACACCAGCACATATTTTTAGAAGATAACAAAGCCTTGTTCATGCGCCCGCCCTCGCTTTCTGTAATTCTCGTTCAAGGCGTTCAACCTTCCGGCGCAAGGCGCGGTTGTCGGCGTTTACCCGCTCGATCTCTGCGGCCAGCTTGTCCGCGGCGGTGTCCGTTTCCTTTTGATAATCGCAAGGCCGCACAACTTCGCAAATATAAACCGTCTTGCCCGATCCGGAAAAATTGCTTTTCGTTTCCTCCGTCTGCAACACAATGTCCCGCGTGGCGCGGATTTCATCAAGCGACATCAACACAAAGCGGGAATGCCTCTGCGTCCTAATCATCGTCGCCCGCCTCGCTTTCCGGCTCAATGATTTCCCCCGTTTCCGGATCAACCTTGAATTGCCCCGCGCTCTCTGCGGCGGCCTGCCGCTCCCGCTCCTGTTCCCGAAGGTCAAGAGAAACGGCGCATTGCCGCGTCAGCTCTTGCAGGCGTTGGACGAATTGCGCGCTTATAACATCACACGGCATAATTACCGCTTGAAGCAGGAAGCCCGCTTTTGCTACGATATACGGCGCACCGAAAGGCGTTACCCGCTCGTAAAGCTCCAATACATCAAGCACATCTGAAACGGGCGACAAATAGCGGCTTTCGATGAAAACCAGCCCGCGGCGCGTCTGCAATGGTTTCAAGGTCTTTCCGCTATACACAATCGAAAGGTTGCCTTGTTCAATGATCTTTTCGGTTGCGTCGGTGTCCTCGAAGCTGATCCCCTCCGGAATGTCACGATACCGCACAAGCCAGTCTTCGCGCTGTTTCTCCGGCACATCGAAGATCGTTAAAATGCTTTCTTCGTCCAGCTCCGGAAGGCCGGAAATAGGGTAAACCGTGTTTCCGTCGCCTATGTACTGCGATAATGTGCCGCTATCGCTGTATCGGTTGAATAGAACAACCTGTTTGTTTTTCTTGCATATCGTGGCAATACTTTTTATCTTCATTTGTGGCGGCCTCCTTTCCGGAAGTCCCGCACGGTATCGCGGATCGTGGTTTCCGTCAGATACCAGAACAGCGGCAACCCTAAAAGCAATGCTTCACCGCCGATCGCCTCGTATCCGCGTTCGGCAAGGGCGTACCCCTGCCCCCAACGGAAGAGAAGAACGCCCGCCGCGGTAAGGGCGGCGTATTTTAGGACGGCAAAGGCAACATTCGCCGTCAATGTGCTTCCCGCTACCCGAAGAGGGCGGGAACGGCGGCGCGTGGCCGCCTGTGTGTTTTGAATAGCTCTTTGCATGTGTGATCCTCCTTTACTCGGTTTCGCCCGCGGCAATGGCCTTGCGTAATGTGTGCCGCTCCATGCCTTCGGCCATCAACCCCACTTTCGCATAGTAGGCTTTTTCTTCCGGCGAAAGCTCTTCAATGCTTCGCGGCTTCACTTTGTCGGCGGGCGGGAAAAGATTGTTTTTGTTTGCGAATGCTGAATAAAATATTTCAAGCTCTTTCTTCATTGCCTCTTTGAAAAAGGCGTAATTCGCTTCGATTTCCAACCGTTCCGCGGCGGTGCATTCCGTCCCCATCTTTTTTCGCTTGCGCCCGCTATATTCGCCAACGCACCCGAAGCCGCCCGCACCTGTCACCATATAAATGATCTGGTTCAACAACCGCCGTTCGGTTTCTTGACTGTAAGGGAACCATGCTGTTTCGCGGCGTTCCTCTTCAATCTCGGTTTCGCTGATCCCGTATTGCTCCATCAGGCGGGTAAGAAGGGTTTGTGCGCTCTCGCGCTCTCCGTCAACGCCCCGATCGGCAAGAGCTTTTATTTTCTTCAAAAGCTCCGCTTTGTTTGACATTCCCGCCGCCCCCTTAATATTTGCCGTAAACAATCACGGCCATATAAGGGCGATCGGTTTTCGCGGCGGTTACAATGGCCGTATTGATCCACGATATCCGCAAGAAGTCGCGCGCCGCCCGCTTTGCCAGCCTCCACACCGCCCGCGCGTCGTCGTCGCCAAACTCTGCGACGGTTTCAAGGCTGAATTCGCACACCTTGACGATCCTTCCGTAAGGCTTGCGTGCGGGGCGTTCCTTCATGTATTCTTTGTTGCCCTCTTTGCACTTGATAATTTCGATCGGGCGGTGGAACTGCCAGCCGCCGCCCTGCTTGTCCTGCTTCTGCTTCGACATAGTTTGAATAGCTCCTTTCGCTTAACTGCTGTATGGATTTTTCAAGCTCCAATCCCAAAACATGCCGCCTTCGTATTCCGTCCGGAAATGGTTTACTTCTCCATCACCCGTGAAGAAGACATATTCAGCGGGAAGGACGCGGCCAACCTCGCCGCCTTCCCGTTTTTCCCGCTCCCACCGTATCAGCACATCGGCGGCAATCGCCTTGAATTCCTCTGTTGCCGGATAGTCCGGCGAATATCCGGCAAATTGGTGCGGCTGTGTTACTACTTCGGCCACGGTGTCCGGCCAGCCTTCCGCGTCAACGCGGTTCAGGGCGCACCAGACAACCGCCGCTTTGTGCATATCCGAAGGAATGCCGCGGGCTTCGCCCCATATCAGGCGCGCCAGCATTTCAACTTCCGCTTCGTCCGGTATGTATGGGGCGGGCGTAGGTGTCAGCGTGGGCGCTGTGGGCGCGTCCAGCTTGTCCCGCTCGGCCTCTTCAAGCGTAGGCGCGGGCAACGCTTGATCCTGCCCGCCGGGGCTGTCGTCCTCCATCGGAACCACCACCGCGACCGCCGCGGCGAAGGCGCACCCGACAACCACCACGGCCAGAAGCA
>ENA-ORUW01000434-ORUW01000434.1-human-gut-metagenome-genome-assembly--contig:-NODE-434-length-43214-cov-6.215899_pt1 | contig 43214 bp, 39 predicted proteins | sample MGYA00242088_ERZ509227 | MGnify/ENA primary metagenome ERZ509227 (study PRJEB26280, sample SAMEA2338816) | human gut metagenome | biome: human gut; feature: human-associated habitat; material: faeces... | reverse complement strand
CCGCCGCGCGCAGAGGTAGAAGCGTGCTGCTGCTCGAGCGCAATGCGCGCCCGGCGCGCAAGGTGATGATTACGGGCAAAGGCCGCTGCAACGTGACCAATGCATGCAATTTGCTCAACGACCTGATTGCAAATGTGCCGGTAAACGGCCGCTTTTTATATGGCGCTTTTTCGCGCTTTATGCCATCGGATACAATGGATTTTTTTGAGGAGCAGGGCGTCCCGCTGAAGATTGAGCGGGGCAATCGCGTTTTTCCGGAGTCGGATAGGGCAGTGGATATTGTAGACGCGCTGTGCCGGTATGCCAAGCATCCGAACGTGACGCTTCTACAGGGCCGCGTGGCGGAGCTGCTTGTGGAGGAGGAGCGCTTGTGCGGCGTGAAAACGGAGGATGGCAAGCGGTATGACGCCCCTAAGGTATTGCTTGCAACCGGCGGCCTTTCCTACCCCGCGACAGGTTCCACCGGGGACGGCTATGCATTGGCCCGTTCGGCCGGGCATACGATTATAGAGCCGCAGCCCTCCCTTGTGCCGCTGGAGGCACATGAGGGCTGGGTCAGCGAGCTGCAAGGGCTTGCGCTGAAAAATATTGCGATCACGGTGCGGGATGTGGATTCCTTCCGCACGGTGTATACAGATTTTGGTGAGCTGCTCTTTACACATTTTGGGCTTTCCGGCCCGGTGATCCTCAGTGCCAGCGCACATATGAAGGGGATGCGCCGGGGAAAGTATGAGGTGCAGATCGATTTAAAGCCCGCCCTGGAGGAAAAGCAGCTGGATGCGCGCCTACAGCGCGATTTTTTACAAAATGCGAACCGTGTGTTTGCCAATTCGCTCGATGCCCTCCTACCGCGCAAGCTGATTCCGGTAATCGTCCGCCTTTCCGGGATTGCAGCGGGGTTGAAGGTCAACCAAGTGACGAGGGAGATGCGCCAGGGCCTCGTTTCTCTGTTGAAAGGGCTCCGGCTTACCGTAACGGGCTTTCGCCCCATTGAGGAGGCAGTGGTCACTTCAGGCGGTGTCAGCACAAAGGAGATCAACGCCAAAACAATGGAGTCAAAGCTGCTGCCAGGGCTCTATTTTGCAGGCGAACTCATCGATGTGGATGGCTATACGGGCGGCTTCAACCTGCAAATTGCCTTCTCCACCGGGCATCTGGCCGGGCAGTCCGTTTAGAGAGGGCCCAAAGGCCGGTGTGCGGCTCACATAATATCATTTTAGAATGAAGAGCTTCAATCGCCAGGAAAGGAATGTTCATCACAATGGTCAATATTGCAATCGACGGGCCTGCGGGGGCAGGCAAGAGTACAGTGGCGCGCGGCGCGGCCAAGGCGCTTGGCTATATCTATGTGGATACCGGCGCGCTTTACCGCACGGTGGCGCTCTACGTGCTGCAAAATGGGCATAATGTGCACGATTCTGAGCGCGTGAAGGCAGCTCTTGCCGATATCCGCATCGAGCTGAAATTTGTCGGCGGCGTGCAGCGTGTTTATCTCAACGGGCAGGATGTTTCGGAAGAAATCCGCACGCCGGAGGTTTCCATGGGCGCTTCCGCAGTGGCGGCCCTCCCCTGTGTGCGCGAATTCCTGTTTGAGCAGCAGCGGCGCATTGCGCGGGAAAAAAACTGCATTATGGATGGGCGCGATATCGGCACAGTGGTGCTGCCGGATGCGCAGGTGAAAGTGTTTCTAACGGCTTCCGCCGAGGAGCGCGCGCGCCGGCGCTACCGCGAATTGCTGGAGAAGGGGGAGGACGTTTTGTTTGAAGAGGTGCTGCGCGATGTGCAGGAGCGTGATTATAACGATTCCCACCGCGCCGTAGCGCCGCTCAAGCAGGCAGAGGACGCGGTGCTGCTCGATACGACGGGGATCACGCTGGAGGAGTCGGTCAGCCGCTTAATTCAATGCATAAAGGAGAGATCACAGTGAAGCCATTCGATTACAGCAAGGTAAAGGATCATGCCACCTATCACCTTCTCATGCCGTTGAATATCCTGCTGTTTAATAAAACAATGTTCCGCGTTACCTTCGTGGGCAAGGAGAATGTACCCAAGGAGGGCGGATTCATTCTGGCCTCTAACCATATTCATTTCCTAGATCCGCTCGTCATCGCAGGCAGCAAAACGCGCGTGATGTATTTCATGGCGAAGGAGGAGCTTTTCCACAACCCTGCCGCAGCCTATTTTCTGACCCGTTTTAATGCCTTTCCGGTCAAACGCGGCTCTTCTGATAAAGCTTCTGTGGAATATGCCATTCGAGTGGTCAAAGAGGGGAATGTGTTGGGGATTTTTCCAGAGGGCACCCGATCGCCGGATTACCGCCCCGGCGCCCCTAAAGCGGGCGTTGCGCTGATTGCCAAACAGGCACATGCGGATGTGCTGCCTGTATCCATCTACAGCGAGCATCAGGCGAAATATTGGACGGATTTGACCGTACGCTTCGGCAAGATGATCCCCTATCAAGAGCTGGGCATTACAGAAGAGGGCGGCACGCGCGAGCTGCGCGAAGCCTCCCGCCTGATTATGGATCGGATTACAGAGCTTTGGGAGGAAGGACCGTGCAGGAAATAAGGCTGGCGAAAACGGCGGGCTTTTGCTTTGGCGTGAATCGAGCAGTCAGCATGGTTTACGCTATGCTGGAGGAGGGGAAAACCGTTTATACGCTCGGCCCGATTATCCACAACCCACAGGTGGTGACCGATTTGGAAAAACGCGGCGTTGTGATTGTGGATGAAACCGGCGAGGTGCCGCAGGGGGCTGTGCTCGTGGTGCGCACGCACGGCGTGCCGGCAGCCGTCACTCAGGCCATCAAGGAGCGGGGGCTCGACTGCTGCGACGCGACCTGCCCGTTTGTATCCAAAATCCATCAGATCGTGGCAAAGCGGTCGGAGGGCGGCGATATCGTTTTGATTGCGGGGGATCCCGCACACCCGGAGGTGCAGGGCATCCGCGGCCATTGTCCGGGTAAATCCTATGTATTTAACGGTGTGGGGCAGCTGGAGGATTTGCTACGGACCTATCCTGAATTTTCGAATGCGCCAATTTCAGTGGTTGCTCAAACAACTTTTCACATAAAAGAGTGGGAAAACTGCGTGAAAAAGATAAATTTAGTATGTACAAATGCCACTGTTTTTGATACAATATGTAATGCAACTCAGGAACGGCAGGAGGAAGCGATTGCACTGTCGAAGGCCTGCGGCGCGATGGTCATCATCGGGGGGCGTCAAAGCTCCAATACGGCCAAGCTCCGCGACGTGTGCGCGCGCAACTGCCCGACTTTCCTGATCGAAACGGCAAAGGAATTGGCGGGAATCGATTTTTCTGTTTATTCTTCCATTGGCGTTACTGCGGGGGCTTCCACTCCTGCTGGTATTATAAAGGAGGTACTTGAAACCATGTCCGAATTGTTAAATGAAAACCCTGAGCTTGTCGAGGAGAAAGCGGAATCGGCCGCGCCGGCCGAAGAGGCTGCTGCGCAGCCCGCACAGGAGGAAGCGCCCGCTGAGAAATCCTTCGACGAGATGAGCTTTTCTGAGGCGCTTGAAGCGTCTTTGCAGAGTATGAATACAGATCAGAAGGTGAAGGGTACCGTCGTCGGCATGTCTCCCTCCGAGATCCAGGTTGATATCGGCAGGAAGCACGCGGGCTACATACCGCTTGATGAATTCAGCGCTGATCCCACAGTCAATCCGCTGGAGGCGGTCAAGGTGGGCGACGTGCTTGATCTGATTATCATGAAAACCAACGATGCGGAGGGCACTGTTATGCTCTCCAAAAAACGTTTTGACGCGATCAAGGCGTGGGATGACGTTGTGAAAGCTAGCGAAGACGAATCCATCTTGGAAGGCGTCATCACAGATGTCATCAAGGGCGGCGTGCTCGCCTCCACCAACGGCGTGCGTGTGTTTATCCCGGCTTCCCTAGCCACTGCCTCCCGCGGCGAGCCGCTGGATGGCCTGCTGCACCAGCATGTGCAGTTCCGCATCATTGAGGTCAATAAGCCCCGCCGCCGCGCGGTAGGTTCTATCCGTGCAGTGCTTAAGGAAGCGCGCAAGGCCGCGGAGGACGCCTTCTGGGCGCAGGCAGAGGTAGGCCAGGTTTACACCGGCACGGTTCGCACGATTGTTTCCTACGGCGCGTTTGTCGATATCGGCGGTGTGGACGGAATGGTTCATATCTCCGAGCTTTCCTGGAACCGCATCAAGCACCCCTCGGAGGTTGTTTCGGTGGGCGATCAGATCGAGGTTTATATCAAAGCGTTGGATCCGGAGAAACGCAAGATTTCGCTCGGCTATAAGAAAGTGGAGGACAACCCCTGGGAGATCCTGCGCCGTGATTATCCGGTTGGCAGCGAGGTTACGGCGAAGGTTGTCGGAATGACGGCGTTCGGTGCGTTCGCGCAGATCATTCCAGGCATCGACGGCCTAATCCACATTTCTCAGATTGCTGACCACAGGATCGAAAAACCACAGGATGTGCTTTCTGTAGGCGAAGAAGTGCGCGTGAAGATCACGGATATCGATTTTGATAAGAAGCGCGTTAGCCTTTCGATCCGTGCGCTTTTGGACGATAACCAGGCGGACGACGAGGACTGAGATCGTTCTGCCCCATTTGAGTAGTTTTATCTTGATGAAACAGAGCGCTTCCGGCCTTGCGTCGGAGGCGCTCTTTCTATCTAACTATGGACTTTGGCTGCTTTTTGCCCGCTATATTTTTAGAAGATTTGGGAAAGAGGATTTTTGTGGAGGATACGCAACGCATGCAAAATCATTTTTCGAAAGGCCTGCGCGATGGCGTGCCGATTGGTCTTGGCTACCTATCCGTTTCGGTCACATTCGGCGTAATGGCGGTGGCGGCGGACCTGCCGGTTTGGGCGGCGGTACTAATCTCGATGACCAACCTCACCTCCGCTGGGCAATTCGCCGGGCTTTCACTGATCACGGGGGGAGCGCCGCTGTTTGAAATGGCGCTGACCCAGTTTGTCGTCAATATTCGATATTCGCTGATGTCGCTGTCGTTGTCCCAGAAGCTCAGCGGCAGCATCCGGACGATCGATCGGGTTTTCCTCTCTTTTTTCAATACGGATGAAATTTTTGCGGTGGCCAGCATGCAGGAGGGCACGCTTGGGCGGCGCTATCTCTGGGGCCTTGCGCTCATCCCCTACCTTGGCTGGTCGGGCGGGACGCTTATCGGCGCGGCTGCGGCTTCACTTTTGCCGGACCGCGTCGCTTCCGCCTTCGGCATTGCGATTTACGGCATGTTTCTGGCCATTATCGTACCGCCCGCGAAGCATAGCCGGGCGGTGCTCGGCGTAGTGGCCCTGTCGGTTGCAATGAGCAGCCTGTTTCAGTGGCTGCCTGCGCTTAAAGGAATTTCTGCCGGCTTCGTCATCATCATCTGCGCGGTGGCAGCTTCCGCATTGGGCGCGTTGCTGCGCCCTGTGGAGCAGGAGGAGCGCTGGCCGGAGGCCGGGGAGGAGTGTGCGCCATGAAAACGGGAATGCTGCTTGCCTATATCGCTGTGATGGCAGGGGTGACGTATCTCATCCGGATGCTGCCCCTGACAGTGTTTCAAAAAAAGATCAAAAACCGCTTTATCCGTTCTTTTCTTTATTACATCCCCTATGCGGTGCTCGGCGCAATGACGTTCCCCGCGATCCTCTATTCGACGGGGAGCGTTTATTCTGCGCTGGCGGGCCTTGCGGTGGCCATGATCCTTGCGTTTTTGGAGAAGAGCCTGCTCACGGTTGCGCTGTGCTCCTGCGCGGCGGTGTTTCTCGCGGAGCTGCTGGTGTAGAGCGCCCTGCGAAAAACCGTAAAATTTGCCGAATACCAATTTCTTTTTCCCTACGGATATGGTATGATAGCTTCAAACAGAGTTTGAAGCATTGGAAAAATGCCTGTCGGCGTAAAACGCCTCCTGCCGCAGATCGGCAACGCCATTTTTCACAGAGGTTGATCTTGCGCGCATGGTATAATAGCTTCAAACGGGTCGCAAAGTTTCAAGCTTTGAAACTTGGAAGCATTCCCCAAATGCCTTCCGCAGGGGTAAGCTTGGCGGGTATTGTTATAATAGTGATAATTGATTGAGGAGGGATTTGGGTGCTGGAGATCAAAGGCAACCAATTCTATTTGGACGGAGAGAAATTCCACATCTATGCCGGTGCGATTCACTATTTCCGCACGGTGCCGGAGTATTGGGAGGATCGCCTGCGCAAGCTGAAGCTCGCCGGGTTTAACACTGTGGAAACCTACGTTTGCTGGAACCTGCACGAGCCAAAGAAGGGCGTTTTTGATTTTTCCGGTATGCTCGATATCGTCCGTTTTCTGCGCATTGCGCAGGAGCTAGGGCTTTATGCGATCGTGCGTCCCGGCCCGTATATCTGCGCGGAGTGGGATTTTGGCGGCCTGCCTGCCTGGCTGCTGGCAGATGAAAATATGCGTGTGCGTTGCTGCTATGAGCCATATCTCAAGCATGTCTCCGATTTTTACCATGAGCTGTTTAGCAGAATTCAGCCGATGCTGCTCTCCAATGGAGGCAACATTCTTGCCGTGCAGGTTGAAAATGAATATGGCAGCTATGGCAACGATAAAAACTATCTCGCCTTTATCGAGCAGCTCATCCGTGAGTGCGGTGTGGACACGCTGCTGTTTACCTCAGATGGCGCGAACGACGCGATGCTCACCGGTGGAACCCTTCCCTATGTTTTTAAGGTTGTCAATTTCGGCTCGAATGTGAAGGGCAATTTCAAGGCGGTTGACCGCCGCCAGCCCGGCGCGCCGCTGATGTGCGGCGAGTTCTGGAACGGCTGGTTTGACCACTGGGGTGAAAGGCACCACCACCGCCGGCCGCGCTCGGTGGTCAACGAGCTGAAAACCATGCTCCAGATGGGCGGGAATTTCAGCTTTTATATGTTCCATGGCGGCACGAATTTCGGCTTTACGGCGGGCGCAAACCATGGCGGGAAATATCAGCCGACGGTGACGAGCTATGATGACGACGCCCTGCTCAACGAATGGGGCGGATACACGAAGAAATACCATGCGGTACGAGAGGTATTGCTTGCTTTTCAGGGAATCCCGGCGGAGCCGCTGCCCGCGCCGCCTGCGCTGCAAAACATTGGTCCGGTCGCGCTGACCCAGCAGTATTCCTTTTTACATAACGCAACGAAGATCGGCAAGCGCCACAGAAGCGTGATGACGCGCAGCATGGAGTATTACGGCCAGAATTTTGGTTTTATCCTTTATCATCACGATCTCAAGGGCCCGTATGAGGCTTCTAAGCTCTTTATCGACGGGCTGGCGGACCGTGCCTATGTTTATGTCAACGGCCAACTGCGCGGCATGGTTTACCGCAATGATAAAAAGAAGTTCGTCTCTATCGAGGCGCTGCCTGATGGCGGCAGCCTGGATATCCTTGTTGAGGCGATGGGCCGCGTCAATTATGGCCCGGAGCTGCACGACCGCAAGGGCGTCAGACAGATCCGCCTGAATAACCAGGTGCTCTTCAACTGGGATGTCTACACCCTGCCGTTGGATAACATCGACGCGCTCGACTACAGCGGGAGCGAGGATTTTCCAGCCTTTTTAAAGGGCCGCTTTACCACCAATTCGCAGGCGGATTGCTTTGTGCACCTGAAGGGCTTTACAAAGGGCTATGTGTTTATTAACGGCTTCAATCTCGGCCGCTACTGGAAGATCGGCCCGCAGAAATCGCTCTATGTGCCGGGCACGATTTTAAAGCAGGAGAATGAGATCATCGTCCTGGAGTTGGAAGGCTGCCGAGCGAATGAGGTGGAGATCACGGATTACCACGACATTGGCTGACGCCCTGCGGTTGTTTTATGGACGGAAAGTGGGGGATACGAATGGAGCGAATCCTTTCTTATGGAATCCATATGATACCCTATATGCTCTGTGCGTTTCCCGTGATTTTTTTATACCGCTGGCTGCGGGTGCGCGGCCTGCATAAACGTGGCCGGCACACCACTTGGCGGCATGAGCTGGCGTTCTGTGTTTTCCTGCTCTTTCTTGCGGGCCTTGCCTCGCAGACGGTGGTGCCCAGGCTGGAGTTTGGCGTGGGCGGCCTCGCAATTATGGGAGGGGGGCAGACAGGTTTACGGATCAATCTGATTCCTTTCCGGATTTTTGCCGACAGCCTCGCCTCTGGCACGGGCTATTTTATCATCAATTTCCTTGGCAATATCGGCATGTTTCTGCCGATTGGATTTTTTACGGCGCTGCTGTGGGAGCGGCCCTCTTTCCTCAAATCGGCAGGCGCGGGTTTTCTGGCTTCGCTGACGATTGAACTTTGCCAGCTGCCGCTGGACCGGGGGACGGATATTGACGATTTGTGGCTCAATACGCTGGGCGCGGCGCTGGGGTATCTGGTGTTTTTACTGTGCAGACGGATCGATCAAAGATGTAATACAAACGCCCTCAATGGATTTACCATCCATTGAGGGCGTTATTGTCAGAGGAAGTAACGTAATCCATCCTCGACAGAAACGTGTCCACTATAAAAAAATTGCAAATATGATTGATTTCGTGGTTTCAAATTAGGAAACTGCTTGCCCTTTTTTCTGTAAGAACCCAAGGAGTCGTTATTGATATACCCATCCCCAGTTTCCATAGCAGGTATAAGCAGGGTTATTCCATTTTGATACATAGGCCCTTTTAAAGTCTGTTGCATCCGCCCACTGTGAACCATACTGTCTGCCGGAGTCGTAATCCCCTTCCTGAAGGCGTACATAACAGTTGCTTAGCTTCTTGCCCTTCACGGTTCCGTAGTCTCCCGTTGCAACAAAACCAACTTGGCACCAAGCCTCTACCGAGTTACTAAAGACACCGGAATTTGTAGAGGCAAAAAGGGGGCCAATTGCCGACGCAGTAGCAAGCAGAGAAGCGAATACCAGAATGCAGGCTACTATGGTCAAAAGGCGTGTTTTTGTTTTTTTCATGCACATTTTCTCCTTTTCTTCTATATTTCAATGATGTGGACAACATTTCCTGCTCAAACATACTGTGGCAAATCGATTCACTTTTCCTGCTTCATTTTACCGTCAACAATTTGAATCACGCGATTGCAGGCGCCTGCCACAGAGGGGTCGTGCGTGACAATTATAACCGTTTTACCCGCCTGGTGAATTTTTTGCAGGATGTTTAACACTTCTCTACCAGTTTTTTGATCCAGTGCGCCAGTCGGCTCATCAGCCAGAATAATCTGCGGATCATTGACAATTGCCCGTGCAATCGCAACCCGTTGCTTTTGCCCTCCGGATAGGCGATAAGCCAATTCGGATTTTTTATCTGCTATTTGAAGTTGATTCAAAACCTGTTCAATGCGTTCCTTTGGCTTTTTGTCAGAGGGCTTGGCATAGGAAAGCGGGATTTCTACATTTTTAGAAACGGTCCAATGATCAATGAGGCCGAAATCCTGCAATACAAACCCAAAGCGTTTATTCCGGAGCTGCGCCAAACGCATATGGCTAAAATTTTGGATGTCCGTTCCGTCCAGAAGATAGCTGCCGCTTGTCAGTTGGTCAATGCATCCGATGATATTGAGCAGCGTAGATTTTCCGGAGCCGGAAGGCCCCATCAGGGCGACCAGCTCTCCCTTTTGGATTTGCAGGGAAAGGCCATTCAGGGCAAAAACACGCGAGGAGCCTTTTCCATATATTTTGACTCCGTCGATCAATTCGATCATTGTGTCATTCACTCCGTTTCAAAATTTGGGCAATATCGGTATGCAGGAGTTTTATAGATGGCGGAAGGGTCGTGAGCAGGCAAATCAGAACGCTGAACGAAAGAATAAACAGCGTGACAGAAAGCTCGTGAAACAAGAACCCGGTCAGAAGCGCTGCTATGCACACGACGAGCCAAACTTGCAAGCATAAACGGAATACCAATAAAAACATATTGCACCCACATAGGAGATGGACGGCAAATTCGCGTTGACGTTTCTGTACGAAGATGAACAGGGAGGAAATCATGCAGATTGTGCATAAGGCCAGCACGAGGCTCATGGGCAGCAAAAGCAATTGTATCGTGCGCAGTTCAGACTGGATGATTGCATGGAGCTGCTGTTCCATGCTGATAAATTCATAGGTAAAAAGCGCCATGGAGGCTGACTTCTGCTGGATCTCTACAAGAGAAGCCGGATTCTTCGTGAGGATGCAAGTATTGTTGATCGCCATATCTAACGCGCCCAGCTCAGAGGCTTCATTTAAGATCAATGGAAATATAACGGCGTCGTCCAAATATAATATTTCGTTTGTTTTTTTGGGGTCCAGATAAAATGATTGACTTTCCAGAAATCCCCTGACTTCATATTGATGCTCAATGATATCTCCTTTATGAAACTGCCCGCGATAATTTGCGCCCAATAAAACGGGAGACAGGCTTGCTTTTTTTTCAAAGTCTGCTGGTAGAAAAAGAGTTCCCTCTGTACATTTCAGTGAAAAAATATTCTGAAAAGCGGAATCTATGTATAAAATCGGATGCGGCTTTTTTTCACCTTTTTTAGATTGTGTCAATGGCGCAACGATTCCCTCTTCTGCATAAAAGCTGTAGGAAGTAAAGCCCTTAGACGTTTTTAAAAATTGGTAAAATTGAAACAGATCTTGCCTGACCGTCGGAGACTGGAAAAGAGAGTTGTTTAGATAATCCTCGTTTGTTACATCCTTCATAAAGTAAATTTCATCCAGATTTTGGAAATGAAGCAGCTTTTGCCGAAATGAAAAAAGCTGTATGCCGGAAGAGAAGAGAAAACTGACCGCCAAAAGGCCGATGAGTATTTGTAAAAAATAGGAGGCAAAAAAAAGCTTTCGTTCTCGGATATCCTCAATAGCATATTTGATCTGTTGTAGCATCATTGTACTTTCTCCACATGATTAGAGTGTTTGATCGTTTGTCTTACAGTCAGAATACAGAGTAGAACGCCAATCAAAAGCGTGATTCCCAACCCGGTTCCAGTCATTATTATACATTGCTCCCAAGCAGGCGGTTCCAGGAGAAAAAGCCTATATTTTAAACAAAGAGATGCGCATAAAATTCCGGCAGCGGCCCCGATCCATGCAAGCAGTAGGTAGCGGGATGTCAGATAGAACAGGAGTTTTTTGTTGGTGGCCCCGGTCAGCCAGCGAATAAAAATTTCTGTTTTTCTACCTTCCAGCCAATATGCTAACACATAATGCATATTTAGAAGCAGCAAAACGGAAACGCCACCTGCCAGCAAGAAAAACGCTTTTAAATCAGAGGAAGGCAACACGCCTGACAGCGCCCGCCTGGAGGAGACGGACGTGGTTGCGTCGATAGATGCAATATATGCTTTTAATTTTTCAAAGATTGCAGTTGTGTTATCTGAACCGTCCAAATAAAAAGTTCCTGTAGCCGGCAGATCGGGCGCATTTTTTAACACACTGATAAGAGGAACGTAGTAACGGCTAACTCCAGATTGATAAACTCCGATGATTTCATAGTTCATTCCCTCATGAGAATACCAATTCGTATGGATCGACTGACGGTCTAGCAGCGTTTTCGAGAGAACAATTTTGTTTGCACCCTTCAGCATATCGTTGTTGGTAAAATCGAGACCGTTCTTAAGCTCATAGAAATCAGATGGATTTTTTAAAGAAAAAAATTCAGTTCCCTGGGAGAGCGGGACTTCCCGCAACAAGGTGATTTCCGTATTTTCTAGAATAAATTGTAACAAATAGCGGTTTGTAAAAGCACTGTGCCCGTTGGCTGCTATCGTCTCGAATTGTATTGTGTGTTTTGACATGGCAGAAGCATATGGGTATTGTTTTGTGAGGATAGGGGTGATTGCCGCGCTCGATAGCATACAACAAAATGAAATGATGCAGAAAAAAAGAAGCAGCATCGCAGAATGGTGCAGTAATTGTCGCATATAAACCCCTCTTATCAGATAAAATAACCGTAATCTGCCTCTGCGTTACATACAATCAGACGGTTTCACAAATTTATAGAACCATAGAACTTTCGATCGTAGCTTTATTGTATATAAAATCCAATTACCTGTAAATATTCATTTGTTACAATAAATGAAATATGTTTTTATAAAAATAAACAGTTTTGGATATTTTGCAAAGCAATGTTTTAAAAATGATTTCGTTTTCAATTCGTTCATAAATTCCCAATCATATATTCATAATTACCCCGTATCATATCATTTAGCACTCAATGGAAATGAGTGCTAAAATTATGGACATATAAATTTTGATACAGGGGTGTCTGTCAGCATGAAAATGAAGCAGTTCAAAGCCGAATCCAAACGCCTTCTCGACCTGATGATCAACTCCATTTACACGCACAAGGAGATCTTTCTCCGCGAGCTGATCTCCAACGCCAGCGATGCGATTGATAAGCTCTATTACCATGCGCTGTCCGACGGTAATACGGGCCTCAACCGCGATGATTTTTCCATCGAGCTTGCCATCGATAAGGAGAACCGCACCTTGACCATTACGGACAATGGCTGCGGCATGACGAAGGAGGAGCTGGAAAACAACCTCGGCGTGATCGCAAAGAGCGGCTCGCTCGCTTTCAAGCAGGAGAACGAGGCCAAAGAGGATATCGATATTATTGGCCAGTTCGGCGTGGGCTTTTATTCCGCCTTCATGGTGGCCGCCAACGTGAAGGTTTACAGCAGGGCCTATGGTGCGGACGAAGCGTATGTATGGGAATCCAACGGCGCGGAGGGGTATACCGTTGAGCCCTGCGAAAAGGCGTCGAACGGCACGCAAATTGTATTGACCATCAAAGAGGATACAGAGGATGAAAAATACAGCGAATTCCTCGAATCCTACCGTGTTCAGGAGCTGGTGCGCAAGTATTCCGACTATATCCGCTACCCGATCCGCATGGAGGTCGAAAAGAGCCGCATGAAGGAGCAGCCGGAAGGGGAGGAAGCGGACGAGGAGAAGGCCCCGGAATATGAGACCTACACGGAGGTGGAAACCCTCAACAGCATGGTGCCGATTTGGCGCAAAAATAAAAATGAGCTGACGGATGAGGATTACAACAGCTTCTACAAAGAGAAATTCTTTGATTACAGCGATCCGCTCAAGGTGATCCATACTTATACGGAGGGCGCGGCCACCTATCACGCTCTGCTTTTCATCCCCGCGAAAGCGCCCTATAATTACTACACGCGCGATTATGAAAAGGGCCTCAAGCTCTATGCCAGCGGCGTGCTCATCATGGATTCCTGCAAGGACCTGCTACCCGATCACTTCAGCTTTGTCAAGGGCCTGGTGGATTCGGAGGATCTCTCCCTGAACATTTCCCGCGAAATGCTCCAGCATGACCGCCAGCTCAAGGTGATCGCCTCCCGGCTGGAGAAGAAGATCAAATCCGAGCTGCTCTCCATGCTCAAAAATGACCGCGAAAAGTATGAGGAGTTCTTCAAGAACTTTGGCCTTCAACTCAAATACGGCGTGTATAACGGCTTCGGCGCGAATAAAGAGCTGCTTCAGGATCTGCTGCTGTTCTATTCGAGCAGCGAGCAGAAGCTCGTTACGCTCGAGGAATACGTTTCTCGCATGAAGGAAGACCAGAAATATATTTACTATGCCGGCGGCGAGAGCCGCGAGCAGATCGAGCGGCTGCCGCAGACCGAGCTTGTCAAGGACAAGGGCTATGAGATTTTGTATCTGACGGACGACGTGGACGAATTCGCTCTCCAAATGATGCATGATTATAGCGAGAAGGAGTTTAAATCCGTTTCCGCCAGCGATCTTGACCTCGATACCGAAGAGGAGAAGAAGGAGTTTGAGAAGCAGACGGAGGAGAATAAGGACCTGCTCACCTTCATGAAGGATGCGCTGGATGGCAAGGTAAAAGCAGTTGTTCTTTCCAAGCGGCTCAAGAGCCATCCTGTGTGTCTCTCTAACGAGGGCATGCTCTCCATTGAGATGGAGAAGGTTTTAAACGCCATGCCAAACGATCAAAAGGTGAAGGCCGAGCGCGTGCTGGAAGTCAACGCTTCCCACCCGATCTTTGAGAAGCTGTCAAAGCTCTATGCAGAGGATCAGGAGAAGCTGAAAACCTACGCACAGCTGCTCTATACGCAAGCGGAGCTGATCGAGGGTATGCCGGTGGAGGACCCGGTGGCGTTCTCGAACGCGGTGTGCGAGTTGATGGTGTAAAATAGAAAATAGGGATAGAATCATTATAGACTGACATATTAATTTTCGTTTAAACAGAAGTTGCCTTAAAAGCAGCAAAAGCCTCCGGTAGTTACCTTTTACGGTAATTGCCGGAGGCCTTTTTATCCCGTTATTTTTTGACCAGATGATCTTGCCTTTAAAATGGCAAGTATCATATTAAAACCAACGTTTCCAAGAGGGGCGTGGAACCTGGTAAGTAAAGGATGCATCATACAGGCCATCCTGTTTAATGCGGTCATTAAATTGGCACTGCGGCATTTTTTCTTGCAGAGCTTCTTGAACCACTGAGGCCCATAGATAGCACACTTTTCCTACCGAGACGTCCTCCTTACCTTTTTCATTCAAATGATTATGCAGTGGAAGATAGCCGCTTTTTGTGTGACTATATTCTATGTGGCCCATAGATGTCTTCGGTTTTCTTGTAGTGCGTCTGTCCATCGCTCCCTGTATGGGGCTCCTCACGCGACGTATACCATTTGATCTCAACCCCATCAGGCTCTATTGTAACTTTGCGCTTACAATTGTCATAATAGCTTTGACACGCGGCGATCCACTTTTCGTTCTCGTCAGCCTCGTTGAGCACATTTTGCACCAATAGCTCAAGGAGAGGATGCGCTCTCAGCTTCTGCGTAATTTAATTTTCGACTGCTTCACGTTATGCTCCGCTATCAAATAATCCCATCGTGGTTCTCTCCTTTTATTTTTGATTGCCAAGGATATGGCTCGTCCAAAGGATCAAGCCTTCTGATAAATCGGGCACTTTTTATACTCTTCGCCATAGTCGCATTTGCATACAAATTTCACTTTGGGATCATCCACATCCATCCTCACGCCTGTTACAGTGCAAATGTACTTGTCATCGTAATTCCCGAAAATCGTTCTGGAGTCGTAATCTAGTTTTGGACATCTTGCCATTATGTTTGCCTCCTCATAAAATGATGATATATGGATGCGTCTGCAATTCCATCATGTTATTTATTGCGATAGGTTTAAATAAGCTTTCACGATTTCCTGCGCTCTGCTTACAGGCATGAAATCCTGATAAGAGACCTTGGATGAGGTTGTGTTTTCTTCCTTTTCCTGCGAAGTAATCATATAAACCTGGATCCATTCCTCCGGAATATAATAGGGTATTTCGTCATTGAGGGGATATCGTTTTTGAAAATTCACTACATTGTAAGCTGCTTCTTTTTTAGCGCTTCGTATTTCTTCATCAGACGTTGCATTCCGATAGTCTTCCCACGCAGCATTTTTATAAAAAAGCTGTAGGGTAATCCTGTCTTCTTGGACTGAACAGGAATACACTGCTTCCAGAAGACCGTACGGATCCATGTCCATATCTTCCTGTTGTGCGCTGTGCAAAATCTCTTCTGGTGTGAGCCCATAAAACCCAGATGATAGGAAGAGGGTATTTCGCGTTTTCGCATCTGTGACCGGAACGATTGGACCCTCAATCCATGACTCTGAATGTGTTTGCTTCATCAATGTATACTTGTCGCCTTGAAATGTCCAACAGGCTTCAATAAATGCGGCCCCATCTAATGCGCTGTCCAAGGCAAGGATTTCTGGGCATTGGTCATTATTCAAGTCAATCAACTCAAAGTTCAAGCACATAGGAGAATGTTTGTAATAATTTTCCATATATTGCGGATAATTTGCAATCAGGTCAATCGCAGCCTCCTGCCATGCTTCCCTTTTATCAATTGTAGTTTCTTGCAGAGAATCGAGTTTAAGCAGCCCCAATTGTTCTGAATTTGTGTTCATTAATCTTGACAGGTTGGCAAAATCATCATATCCTTTGCTTTCAATTGCACGATAAAAGAGCGCAAGGCGTGCGTTCACCTCCTTTATTTGCTGATTATATAGCGTTTTGCTGCCATCTGTACGAGCGGAGGCTTTATTTCCCATTTTATAGCTTTCTCTTTGCAATAAAAGCGTCATGATCATCGATAATCTCAGATTTTCACTGTCCTCAGCTGTGTCGAGCAACTTTTCTAACTGGCTTTCCGCATGATTTCTAACGTATGATATCAACTCAGCCGCCAACATAATATTGTATCCGTCATTTTCCGCCAGATCAAATCCGGAATATTTAAATACTACTGCTGTAAGGTCTATTGCGATTGCCGCTTTATTAACCGGGTCAATCGAATTTTTGGCGATTTTTGACATTTCTTCCGCGTAACGATCTGAAATTTTAAGCGCCAGGCTGGTTTTAAAATCTTGGCTATAAAGTGCAGCTATCTCTTGGAAGGCGCGGGGCTTGTTGAACGATGATTTTTCATTCCCTTGCACTCCAATATCGGCAGCAATTTTTAAAGCAATAGAATGGTCTTCGTTCATCGCAAAGTATTGTAAAAAATAATTTGCGAAATCAAGATATATTTCGATTTTTGAAACCACATCGCATAATTTCGAGATGTGGTTTGTTGCAGCTTGACCGTATGGAACTTTTTGCAAAAGCTTATCCATCTGCTGATTGCTTTGCTTGGAAGCTTCTGAAAAATCGATAAGTGTTTTGGATACAGCGCTCGTTCCTTTATCAAAATCCTCATAACTGTCATAAAATTTATCGCTTTTGCCTGCGAACTTGGCAATAAAGCCATCCGTGTCGCACAGCTTATAATAAGCCTCTGTGTCTGTAACGGCAGATTCAATGATCTCTTTGTAATTCTCGAAATCCCCATAGCCATTTACGACAGCAAGATTGCTGATTTTGCGATCAAATACGGTGGAACCAAAAAATCCGACTACACAGTGATACCAATATGCTGCTTCACCAAAATAGATATCATCTATTATTTTTTGATAATTTAGCCCATAGTCAAATGAATTGAATCGATACATTGCATCACAAAGGGAATAGCCGCTGTTTGTAATGGTGATAGAGTTATCCTGATTGTAACAGATCTCCGCTTTCAGGCAGGCGGCTATTTTGCCCAGCGGAAAGAAAAATTGCCCTCCCATCTGTAAAACGGCCCCTAAATCATAGCTTGACGAATCTTCCTGCAATAGATACACCTCTGCGCTTGCATCATCCGGATTGATTACAATTTTTGAGGTAGCGTACCGGAAGGTTTGTTTGTTGCGGACGAAGGCACAGTGCTCTTCATCAAAATTATATAAAGTATATTTGCAGATCATATCCGCAGACACAAATATCTCATTATTTTTGATGTAAACAGGCTCTGCCGTTGTTTTTTTAGTTCCTTTGTTATCAATTTGACAAACGTTTAAAGCCACAAACTTCTCCTCAATCGCTGCGGCTTGCAGGGGGAGGGTAGATACAAACAGCACCAGTGCAAGAACGAAAGAAGTTACCCTTTGTATGCTATGCATTAGCCGATTCGCCCCCGTTCATAAGTGATTCAATTTGTTCCATAGCATATTGATAGGCATAACCGCTCATAGCGTTTAAAAATCCATTGGAGAATGCAACGTATAAGCCGCCGTCCTCCATTATGAAAACACTGATCGTCTGCTCGGTTGTTTTGAGGGAAGCAGAATCGATCAGCTCGATAATTTTACGGTTCATTTCTTCCGCAGATGGCGTGGCGTTGAGCCCGTTTTGATAATCAATTAAGCCCTGCAAAATATCCGGAGCGGTAACAGATGCTGTAACAAGATAAGAACTCTCCGTATCTTTTTCCATGTTTATAATTTCATAATGAGCCGTTGCGTAGAGCGAGTGCAGAAAGCTGCTTTCCTCAAATTGGTTTGATTCCAGCCATTCCGCATCGATCGCTTGAACAACATCGTCCTGATGGATGCGTGAATAACCGCAGCATGAAAATAAAAAGCAGATTGACAAAACAAGCGCTACAGTTTTAAAACTCATTTTTAAGGCTCTGGCAAACACTTTGCTTCCCTCTTTTTGTTGTTTTTTGATAAGCAGGCAGGGCTATTTTGTTTGACCCGGCCCTGCCTGCCTTCCATATAAATGCTTATAATTACCGCAGTATAAACCGTGCGCCCATGCCATTTGATTTTATGTGTCAAACACAATAAAGTACCAACCCATATCATTCACCTTGGCAATTATTGTTTTCGCTATGCCAAAGTAGTCGCCGTCCGTTGTCGTAATATAAAAGTTAAGCCGACGGAGATCGTCTACCTGATATTTTGATTGAAGTGATTGTAGTTCGTCGTTGATGATGTCTATCAATGATAAATCCTTGTATGGTAAATTATCTAGCGTTGTAGCTTTAAGCGCTGGAGGTTGTATATCGGGAGCCCAGTAGCTTTTAAGATGATCCAAATTATCTTTTTTGAATTCCGGCAAAATATATTGTGCTATATCGGCTGTGTTTCCTTTCGAGATCATACGTTGATAAGCCTCTTGAAGTTGTTCAACCGTAAAACCTGTGCGCCTTGGTACGGTATCCATCTCTGTGGCAGAAGGCGCTGGTGCGGTATTGACTTTTGATTTTGTATAGGATTTGATAATCAGTTCGGCCTGTGCTGGTGGCATAAGTTCACGGTACTTAGCTGCTTGCATTTTTTTAACGGCTTTTCTATCAACATTTGTCCCAGATAAACAAGTGATCTCAGTGGTATGAATTGTGTCACTGACATAGTAGGGGATTTGGCTGTCAACGGGATAACTTTCTATAAAAGATTCAACATGATTTACGATAGAATCAGCCAGAGACGGCTTCTCTTCTTTAGAAGCTACGCCATAATCCAACGCCTCTTTGTTTGTGTAGTGTTCAGATGCATGTAACGCGCCGTCTGCGTATTGATAGGCAATCACATAAGATAAGTCTATCAGATAAATATCAATCATATCTTTTGCTTTACCAAGATCAATCTCATAGAAATTATGAGAGACAAAAAGGTTCCCTCCCTCTTTGGTATTCATAACCGGAAGAATCGGAGCGGAGGTATTTTTTCCGATCAGGTCGATTTCACAATATGTGTTGCCATCGAAGCGCCACACGTTGCCAACAGGATTGATGCTGCCGCTGATTGGATAGTCAATGGTTAAAATTTCTGGATAGGAGTCATTGTCGAAATCAATGAGTTCAAAGGCCATATAGTCTCCATTCAGATAAAATCTCTCTGTATAATTTGGATAATTTGCAATCAGGTCAACCGCAGCCTCCTGCCAGCTCGTTGATTCTTCTTTTGAACCGCAGGAGGCAGCGAATAGGCCAACGAAAAGCAGCAGAAATACGACGCCGATAAGCCTTGCTTTCATAAGCTGATTCCTTTCTCGGATTTAGCCGGATACCGTGTTTGAACGCCGGACGAAAGCCTGCGCAGAGGGGCAAAGCCTGGAGCCCAAGGTGCTGGCATTTTCAGCGGGATTGGTGCAGAAGGTGTTTCCGTGCATTTCGCGATCAGTGATTACCTGAATGCCGATAGCCGCTAGGGCATCGATTGCTTTTCGGGCGGGCTTTGCTTTGATAGCGTTTATGATAAAATCCTGTCCGCTTTGCAGGACAACTTGAAAAGAGGAACCCGGTTTTACTCCGAATGTATCATATGGGTAACGGATATAGCTGATTTCAGCCAAATCATAAAATCCGTAGGCTTGTGCTGAACCCTGCACAGCTTTTCCGATTCCGAAGCCGATAAGCCCGCCCAATCCACCGGAGAGCGATCGGCCAAACTGTTCTCTTTGCGAAATGGTATGCACAATCAGATATCGATTGGTGATCCATAGATCAATTTGAGCGGCGTCCTTTTTGGAGGGGCCGTAAATAAAGGACACCTCCATCAAAAACTCTTGCAATTGCCCGCAATAGGGGCAGTGCTGGCCAACCGTTTGGTTGCCGCAAAACTTACAATTCGACATTTTATACGTTCCTCCTATACGCTCCGTTGGCATCGTTTCCGATCCCCTTTGGATTGTAGCCATACTGGTTGGGGCCGGGCTGACTGTCCTGCACAAGGAAAATGAAGAGAAGAAGGGAGCCAACAATCGGAAACAGAATGATCAGCAGGTAGATTCCGCTTTTTCCGGTATCGTGCAAACGCCTGACCAAAACGGCAAGGTTGGGAATCAGGCCGGCCAGAAAATAGAGGGAACAGAGGAGGCTGAGGGGAATCGTTATGAACTCCATTTCTTCCCCATAATCATACCCTGAGGAAGTTCGCAGGCCGATCAAGATTCCCATCATGACGGATGGGGAGAAGAAAATCAAGATATCCGCAAGCACGACATACCAGTAATCCGCCCGGCGGCTTCTTCCGCTGAAATTCGCGTAGTTCTTCCAAAACTTCACATAAGAAGCGATCAATCCAGGCTCTTCCGGCGCAACGTTCTGCCCTGGCCCCATAGGCTGTTGGGGACAAACAGGCTGCTGATATCCGTTATACGGAACGTTTTGCCCGGAATAGGGAGGGCTGGGCTGCGGCGGTTGTTGATAAGGGGCCTGTGGCTGCTCGACTGGTTCAAAACGTTCATATTGATAAGATGGGGGAGGCGGGGTAGATGGTTGAGCAGGTGGGGCAGGAGGCTCCTGCGCGATGGAAGCGCACGGCTCCGGCTGTTTTTTCGGGAACCCGGAAAATTCATCCGAGAAATCTGGTGCGCTCCCGTGCGGTTGCGTGGGGGCGGAGGCCGCCTGAATGTTTTCGGAAGGCTTGGCCTGTTCCATTTGGGGCTGCACGGCTGCTTCGTGGGAGGGCCGGATCGCCTGTGCGCCGCAATAGGGGCAGAAAGCGCTGGCGGGTTGGATTGAGGCGCCGCAGTTGTGGCAGAATCTTTGCGTTATCTGATTTTCCATTGTTTTCCTTCTTTCGTATGGGTGTTTGAACTTTATGATTCAATCGAGATTGTAATATAAGATATTTTTTTCGTGTTGTTATCAATGCTAACTGAAACGCCGTTTTTGGGGGAACCGTCGTGTGCCCATGTGGAGATCACAAAGAGATACCTTGTTATACCATTAGAGGATGTGGTGTCGATGCTGTATTCCTGCCCGTTAATCCGTTTTTGAAAGTCTGCAAGAGGCATGCCGACCGTGATGCCAGTGGGAAATTTTAATAAGGAATCCTCTATTTTTGTGCTATCAAGCTTTGTGATCATTCCATACCGGACTGGAACCTCATACGCTTCATCGTTGCTGACATAGAGGCCTTCTAATGTATCACCGTCTTTCTGGAGGGTAACATAGCCATGATAATTTCCCTCAATGGTTTTATCCGAATTGTCTGTTTGGATGGTCCATCCGTTGTTTAACAGCTGTTCTACGGGCACGGGAATCTGATATAATTGGCCGTCCAGTTCTATGATCCCTGATTTGAGTTCGTTTCCCAAAAAGGAAGGGGCTTTATAGCTGGATACAGCTTTGGGGATTTGATTTGTGAGCCCGCTTTCCTGAAAATCGTCCGGTATTTTGTAATTGCAGATTGTTACCGCCGTTAAAACATTTGCTTTGGGGTCAATATTGAATTCCACTGTTTGATATGCATCTAGATTATAGGATAATTTCTTGAGCGAGTCGGAATCATAAACGTCTGTTGCCTTGCCAAAGGCGGCTGTGAGCTCCTGCTCCGTCGCTTTTCCCAATGCGATATTTTTTGCTATACGTACGGGCAGTTTTTGGCCTAGATCGTCCTGCTTGACGGTGATGCCGCCGATATAGCATTCCTGTAATGGCAGTGCGCTTTTTGCAAAATTGACGACTGGAATATTGACCTTTGTGCCATCTGTGTGAACAAACCAGGTCAGATTATCAAAGCCTGATCTTAAATTTTCCTCTGGGTTTTCATATGGATCGAATGCCCACCCGCAGGCCATAAAATCCGTGACCTTCATGGGGAATTGATAGACAGTACTGCCAATTTGAATTTGGAAATCGTATAGATCGTCGCTCAAGGCGAGTGCCGTGTCAACATATGTGGCGCCCGCTTGCTTGACTTCGCTATCGGTGCTTCCGGTTACCTGTGAAGCTTCTTCCGTCTTACGGCTTGTGCATGCTGCAAGGTTAAAAATCAGAACAGCAGTGAGAAGGATGGTGATGTATTTTTTCATTTTAGCTCCTTATGTAACGTTTACTGTGCAGGGGGAATTGCTTTTTGGGCAATGAGGTTACTTAAAAAACAGCGGCCTGAAAAGTCCCATGAGCTACCATTAGATAAAAACTTAAGTTCAAGTGTTTGCACTCCTGTTATATTGAATTTAATGGTTTTAGGCAGAAAGCCCGAGCTCACTTTGGGAGAAGTGTAAAGAAGTTTACCATCTCCATATGCCTCAAAATATCCATCATACGGTTGATTCATTTCGTCTTTGGAAAGGAAAAGTGTCCCTGTTACGACATCATATTTACCTGCTAAATTATAAGTAATTGAAGCGGAGTTGGATTCAGATGCACTTGAGCATAAAATGTTTTTGTATTCGATATTATTATTTGATATTTCCATATCTTTAATATAAAAGGAACCATAAAGGGCGAGGGATTCATATCCAGATGTTGTTAGCATGTTATCCTTTTTGTAAAGCGCAAACGGCAAATACAGTTTATATTCCTCCAGCTTCGCTTTGTATTCGTCGCTCGGCAAAACATTAACCGCCACTTCCATGTTCCCGACCGCGCCTTCCGCGTCGCCCTCCAGCAGGCAGGCTTTCGCTTTTTCCGCATATTTCTGTGCGGAGGATTGCTTCACCTCCGTCAGCTTTTTCGAGAGCTCGTCCGACTTTTTTGCAAATTCGCTTTCAGTCGCGGTGTTGAGCAGCTCGATCGCGGCGGAATAATCCTCTTTTGCGATATAATCGTCCGCCAGCTTGATCACGGCGTTCATATAGCCGTCATAGGCTTCCTCCGCCTTTTGAACGGCGTCCTCATAGTTTTGATCGCTCTCGGCAACCTGCTCCAAGGTTTCAATTGCGTTTTTATAGTCGCCGTAACTTTTCGCATGGCCGACCTGATAGGTTCCCGCGTAATAGCACAGCTTGGAGTGAACGATGGTATCAAAAGCTTCTAACGCGTTATCCACCATTGGGTCGTCGAGCTCATACAGATCGCCGCTGCTCAGGATGGGTCCCCAATGTTGATTGGTATAGTCCTCCATTGCCCGGTCGACGGCATTCGCCAGGCTTTCTTCATCTGTATATGGGCTTATGTCAAAGGTGAAATCCTTGTTGATTTTTTCTCCTGCCTGATTGATAAAGTCAATGATGGCTTCCCGTGCCGTCGCCGCTTCGCCCTTGGCCGACAGCTTCCGGTATACCTGCAAAACGGATTCAACGCTTCCGCTCTCCAGCGCTTTTTTCATCATGCGGCTGTCCGCGCCCGCGTTCCAGATGAAAACCCCCACAATCAATGCGATGATGAGCGCTGCCGCGGCGATGATGCTTACTTTTTTCTTTGTTGTCATCTCAATTCTCCTGTCACGATAGATTGGATTCGTTTGTTTTACATGCTGTTCATCGCAAAGATGAAATAGCCCTTGTCCGTTTCAACAATGCCAAGCAGGGCGTCGGTAAGGTGATCGGCATCCTCGGAATCGTCGGTATAAACGTCAAACTCCATAAAACCGATATCCAGAATGTGAATACCTTGTCCCTGTTCAGCATAAAAGGCCTCTATCATTTCTTTGACCAAGCTATAGTCGAATGGGCCATCGGCTTGATCTCGCTGGGACGTGTATCCATAGTATTGAATGAAGATACCATCATTGAGAGCGGCGGCCGATGGAAGATCATAAAAAAAGTAGGTGATAGTCGCCTCCTGTATAGCCTGCCTAAGTTCCCGTTTCTCGCTCTCGCTTATTTTTTCTCTCCCTTCCCCAAATACAAGCAATTCTTCGCAGAGGGGTAAACAATGCGCAAGCAATGGTTTTGCCGTTCCATTCCGCATGCTCTGCTCCAATGCCTCCTGGATCGCTTCCAGCGTATGCGACACCGCCTGCGTCGTGCTTTCCGTTTCTGGCCGGGGATTGCCGCTTTGGCCAGTACTGCTGTCAGGGGCACGGCTAATGTTAGGGGGAATCAGGGAACAGGAGGAAAACAGGCTGCAAATCATCAAAGCGGACAGAATGAGGCTGGCTGCTCGTTTCATCTTATTCCTCACTCCCATACCGTCCAGTATGTATAGCAGTCCTTGCATATTTCGCTTCCCCAAAGCTCATATTGCCTGCCTATATAAACTTTATCGCATTCGTCGCACCGATGTGTGTTGAATGCAACGGTCACCAGCAATAATACTGCGGCAATCAAAGCAGCCGCGATAATGCCGATGCTTTTTTTAGAAAGGTTGGTTTGCTTGGCAACCTTTTCTGCTGCTTGTTCCGTCTTTTCAGCTGCCTGTTTGGCGCCGTGTTTCAGCATACGGATTGATTCACTTTTCTGGAAGTCTTTTTTTACAGAATTGAGAAATTTGCTGTTTGGAGGATTTGTGTTTGACCCAGTTGTCGCAGATGCATATTGTTGCGCCATGCTGTGAGTATTCACTTCCCCTTTTGTTTGACTGCCCAAGGGAAATCCACAGTATAGGCAGAACCGTCCGTCTGTTTCTGTTATGCTTCTGCCGCAGTTTGAACAGATGGAAGGGGCAGGTTGTGCTGTTTGCAAGCGCGTACCGCAAGTTGGACAGAACATAAGGGCCTCTTCATACTGGCGTTTGCATTTTTCACATGTTTTCATTGCTTTCCCACCTCACATAGTGCTTAGATAACTAAGGATCAATTTTGTTTCAACGGTTTCCTAAAAAGTATATTTATTCCTGTATTGCACGGATTTTGTACCTCTTTAGTTTCCTATGGAATAAATAAATTTTTTAGAAAGCGAACGTTTGACAAAAGCGTATTTTAGTCATCTTTAAGGTAAAAATAGCACAAAAAAATGATAATGTCAACCTGATTTACCCATCTTATTGGTAAGGAGTGTTGGCATGAAAATTTATAACTACAACGGCGCGGCCAATCTGGCGGGGCCGCGCATTCGGCAGGCCCGTATGGAGTTGGGCCTTTCTCAGGATGAGCTGGCGGCCAGATTGCAGGTGCAAAACGTGATCCTCTCCCAGAAATGCATCAGCCGGATGGAAAAAGGGGAACGATTCATCACGGACTATGAGCTTCTCATTCTATCCAAAGTTTTGAAGAAGGATCTCTACTGGCTGCTCGGCGAAGAAAACAAAACATGAAAAAGGAGCGGCGCAATCACGCCGCCCCTCGGAAACCCCTCATGCTATCTTTGCTTTTTTACCAATTCAGCCAATAGCCTGCGGATTTCCTCGGTATCCTCCGCATGGTTTGCATACACCATGATCCCGGCCACCGTGAATAGGCCGAGGAAGAGGGAAGCGACAAGCGTGAGGAGCGCCAGCAGGCCGCCTCCTTCCATATCGGTGTTGAAGATTGCTAACGCGCCGAACAGGCCGCCGAGGATTATCAGCACCAACAGGCTCCAGCCGGCGGCTTTCACGATATTGATCCAGATGCTCGGCGGCTCCTGCTGCGCAACCGGTTCATATGGAAGCGCGTCCGCCGCGCCCTGCAAACGCTCGGCGTTCTTTTCACAGAGGGCGCGCAGGGCGGAGGCCACGTCAGGGTCTGCCGTGGTTTCGCCGCAGGCGGTCAAATAGCGGATCGCACCGCGCAGTTCGATCAGCCTGTTGCTGTGCAGCAGGAGATTTAATTGCGCCTTGCAGGCGGGGCAGATTGGCTTTTCAGCAGAGCCGATTGGAATATGATCCGGCTGTGCGCTATCGATTGCTTTTTTGCAAATACTACAGATGCCCACTTTGTCTCCTCTTTTCTCAGATGATATACAATTATTATAGAGAATGTTTGCAGCGCTTTGTAAAAAACTGCTGCAAAACACAGAGCATTATGTTTTGCAGCAGTTTATTCCATCCGTTTAATTTGCTAAATCCAACTCGCCCGGGAATTTTGAGTCATCAATCTGATACGGCGTATAATTCTCATTTTGCCAGACCTTTACATAATCCACATAGAAGATACTCTCACTCGCCTCATCAAATTTTCCGATCTTCTGCCCGTGCGGGCCGTAGGCGTCGCCCGCATCAATTTCTACGGTCAGCCGCAAAAATTCCTGCACCTTGGAAACGCCGCCGCCCATGGAGGCCCAAGTCGGCTTGCCGTCGATGTAAAAAACGTAATATTCCGGCGTCCATTTCAAGGCGAAGGTATGGTAGCCGTCGTAGAGATCCTGCTTCAACTCCACGATGCTGTCATCCACCTTGGAAAACGCTCCATAGCCGTTCCACAGCAGGGCGTGGCCCATTTTGCTGGTTTTGCTCCTGCGGAACGCGCTTTCGAATATGTCGATCTCCGTGCCATCCACGCCCTCGCTCGCCACTTTGCGCTGATTGGAGGATTGCAGCCAGAAGGCGGACCATAGGCCGTCCGTATCCGGGAATTTCACGCGCGCCTCAAAATAGCCGAACGCCTGCCCGAAGAGGATTTCATCGCTGCTGCCCTTGTTGCTGTTGTTGTCGCCCGTAATGCGCCGGGTTTCGATGCCGCCTGTAAAGCGGCCGCTGGCCGGGCAGGTTCCATCGCAGGTGTGGTTCGTCTCATAACGGGAGTGGATTTCCACATTGCCGTCTTTCACTGTAACCATCTCCGGGCACCACCAACAGCCCTGCTCCGGGCGGCTTTTATCGTCGCTTTCCCAGCGGATGGCATGCGGGGAGGTCGTCCAGATTTCTCGATTTCCCTTGTATTGTTCTCCCAATTGGATGTTCTGGTTGAGTCCGTCGCCTTCAAATTGATCCTCAAACACCAGATACCAGCCATCCTGCCCAAGCGTCGGCAGGGAGAGGTCATAGGCTTCGTTTTTCCAACTATCCGGGTTTTCTTTTTTTCCGCAGCCGGTGAGGAACAGGCCGCCGCAGAGCAAACAGGCCATCATCAATGCAAGCCACTTTTTCATGTTTTTCCCATCCTTTCCGTCGCGCGGCTTTGCGCCGCGTTTGCTTCCAGTGTATCGGAAGGGGAGAGACGTGTCAAGTGCAGAGGCTAAGAGGAATGGGGATTTAAAAATTGGCCGGGGGGCATTCATAGGCTTTTCTTGTCCGGTTTAGATGGACCAGAAAGACCACGCCGAAAACAAAGCGTACGATGATGCAGATCACATTCAGCCCCGGGATGAAGAGCAGCAGATATGCCAATATGTCGGCAACGGCCATCACTTTCCATGTGGTAAACAAAGGCGTGCCGTTCAGGCTGCGGGCCTGCGCGCTCTCCAGCTCCAGCACGCCCTGCACAATATGGTAGGAGATATAGAGGGAGATGAGGGTGGAGAGAAGCCCCAGGATGGTTGCGGCATAGCCGAGGGCGGCAGATAGGCCAATCAGATCCAGAATATATAGAATCAGGGTATAAATCGCCATAGCAATTGCAAACGGTCTTGCTTTGCCAAAATGACTGTTTACTGCCGCCATCTCCGCCAGCCCGCCGATTAGGATGAAATAGCCGATAAAATCGGGCAGCAGGCCAATCGTTGTGGTATTAAAGGTGAAGTTGATATCCAGAAAGACCAAAAGCAGGCCAACAAAAATTTTGCTCATAACAGTCGCGTCCTTTCCTCTTAAAAACAAAATTTCTCGATGAATTGACGAGGCGTGCGGCGGCGCTTATTAGTGGCCGGTTTGGTTGTGAAAGATCCAATAACGGATGGCGGAAACATCTTCTGCGATATGCAGCAACACCATGCCGCCTGTGATGCTGGCAACGGCCAACAGCAAAGAGAAGATCAAAATGAGAACCCCCAAAAAAGCGTTGCCCGATGCGAATGCCATCATTCCCCCACCGAGCAGGATGGCGAAGAACAGCACCGCCATGACTACTTTCAGGGAGGAAATCCAGAAGGAGGAATCGATGCCTCCAATGCTTTCGCTTGCTTGCCGCTTTGCACCGGCGCCCCAGTAGTCTTTCTGCGGGTTAGTCTGTGGGTCAGGCGGTTTTGAAGCGGGCGGGGAGCTGGTGACAGCTTCGTTTTCACCGCAGAGAGCGGCGAGATAAGCCTTAACCTCCGGGTCGATGGTGCGCAGCCTGCGTTGCTTAAAATAGCTCCTTGCCGCGGCGGCAGATGGTTCAGCCTGTTTGATTAGGGCTTTTACCTGTGTGCCGCAAGCGATGCAAATGCATTTTTCGCCGGTTTCGGTTGTAATGCTATCTATTTTTCCAGGCTGTAAGGGTGTGCCGCATATTCGACAAATCTCCATAACTTTCCTCCTTTCAACTGATAAAAATCAACCAAATCATCCCATTCAAAAGTAGCATATAGCAAATAGAAAGTCAAGGCAACAAACCGGCCGTACCTTTCAGGCACGGCCGGTTTGCTGTTCGAAAAAATAGAGAATGCAGGCTTCTATTGATTTATATTTTAGCCGAAATAACGCTCCAGCAAGCCCTTGAAGGCTTTGCCGTGGCGAGCTTCATCCTTGCACATCTCATGCACAGTATCATGGATTGCATCGTAGTTCAGCGCCTTGGCACGCTTGGCGAGCTTGAGCTTGCCTTCCGTTGCGCCATATTCCGCCTCAACGCGAACGCGCAGGTTTTCCTTGGTATCCGCGGCAACAACTTCACCCAACAGCTCGGCAAATTTCGCGGCGTGCTCTGCCTCTTCATAAGCAATGCGCTTGTAAGCTTCGCCAACCTCGGGGTAGCCCTCGCGGTCTGCCTGGCGGCTCATGGCAAGATACATGCCAACCTCTGTGCACTCACCCATAAAGTTTGCACGCAGATCTTCCACGATATCCTCTTCTACGCCCTTGGCAACGCCGATCCGATGCTCGTCAGCCCATGCCATTTCGCCTGTGACCTCATTGAACTTTTCACGGGGCGCCTTGCAGACGGGGCAGAACTCCGGCGCTTCTTCTCCCTCGTAAACATAACCGCAAACGCTGCAAACAAACTTCTTCATGATTCATGACCTCCATATGATGTTAAGTATTTTTTGATTATCTTTATTGTAGAAGGCTCCGCAGGGAACCGCTGATGAAATCCAGGCATTCCAGGCCACCGGAATTTCATCAGTGCTTCTCCATGCAATTCTGGCAGATACCGTAGAACGTCAGTCGGTGGTAGTCAGCCGAACAGGGGAGATACTTTTGTGCCTCCCGGTCCAGCTCTTTAAATACCGGCATGGGCAGATCATACAAGCGGCCGCAGCGATTGCATAAAAAGTGGTAGTGCTGCGCCGTGTTGCCGTCGAAGTGATCCGCACCTCCACAGGAGAGCTTTAAAATGATTCCTTCCTCACTTAGGAGGGAGAGGTTACGATAGACCGTGCCAAGGCTCAGGTTTGGCAGTTCCTCTTTTAGGGAGAGGTAAAGCTCCTCCGCCGTGGGGTGGTCGGTCCGGCCGCATAGTTCGCTGAGGATTGCCTCGCGCTGACGGCTGCGTTTTATAAGTGCCATGGGAACCATCCATTCAATAATGATAATCGTTACTGTTATTATATATTTTTTGAAGGAGATGTCAAGCCTTTTTCTCAATTTTTTAAAAAACTTTTTTCTGCGAGATCAGGGGGATGAAAAGAAAGTCAATCTGCCCGTCGGGCAATGATTAGCGCCTCTTTCGGGCAAACTAGCATTTATAGGGCTAGATTTCTGAAAGAGTGGGGATTTTATGTTTCCAGATCAAGTTTTTTATGAGCCTGCTGTTCTTCATTATCCGCTGGGTAGGCAGCTGCGGGAGAAGTACGCGGACGTTACCTGGACGGAGATTGAAAGCCATAACCGAATCGACAGCCTGCGCACTCAGCCGAACAGAGCATTTGCGCAGCTAAAGCGTCACCTCGTCCTGGGCGTGCGCAAAACACACCGCTATGTGCCGAATCGCAAGGGATCGGATTTCCTTGTCCCATATACGTCATCCGGCTGCACGGCGATGTGCCTTTATTGCTATCTGGTTTGTCACTATAACAAATGCGCTTATCTGCGCCTGTTTGTCAACCGGGAGCAGATGCTCGAAAAGCTGATGAAAACGGCCGCGTCCGCTGACCGGGATCTAACCTTTGAAATCGGCAGCAACAGCGATTTGATTTTAGAGAACACAATTACGGGAAACCTGCCGTGGACGATTGAACGCTTTGCGGACAGCCCAAAGGGCTTTTTGACGTTTCCCACCAAGTTTGATCGGGTGGAGCCTCTGTTGCCGCTGCGGCACAACGGCCGGACGATTGTGCGCATGAGCGTGAATCCGGAGGAAGTGATCCGGAAGGTGGAGCTCGGCACCTCGCCGCTGCCAAATCGCATCCGCGCGCTCAACCGCCTGTGCGAGGCGGGCTACCGGCCGGGGCTTCTAATCGCGCCCGTCATTTTGGTGGAAAATTGGCAGCAGGCCTATCGCCGGCTGCTGGAGCGCCTTGCGGATGAATTATCGCCCGCCGTAAAACGGCAGGCGGCGATTGAGGTGATATTAATGACCTATAGTTATGTTCATAGGGCGATCAATCAGGAAGCTTTTCCCAATGCAGCGCAGCTTTATGATGCCGCTCTGATGACCGGGCGCGGGGCGGGAAAATATTGCTACCGTCCGGAGCAGCGCGCACAGGCGGAGCTTTTTTTACGCGGCGAACTAGAAAAATGGCTTGGAGAAATGCGCCTTTTATATTTTGTCTGATTGGCTTAGCAGCGGTGTGCTGCCGGTGGATTTTTTTGCAGCGGTTTATTTTCGAGCCCGCCAGCCCAGAGGCAGAGCATGAGCAGCAAAAAGAGGAACGCCATCAGCCCATATTGGCGCTGCATGGCCACACAGGAGCCATGTAGCCGGAGCTCGATGCCAAAGGATTGCAAAAGCGCCGGCAGAAATTCCGCAGGGCGATGCTGCGCGAGCGGGATTCTTAAATGCTCGGTATAGAGCTGCCGCATCACGCTGACCGCCTGCGTTGGCGGAAAGTAAAAAAGCATGCCGCGCAGCCAGCTGGGATAAAAGGAATAGGGCAGATAAGCTCCGGCGAGAAAGCCGATTAGAGTGCCATAGAGGTTTGCCAGGGTGGAAAATGTGGCCGTACTTTTCAGCCTCCGGGAGAGGCATAGGAGGATGGCGGCATTTATCATAGAGGAAAACAGAACGGTTCCGGCTGTTTGGAAGAGGCTTGTGCCTGGCAGCGCATGGTGATAACGCATAAGAAAAAATAACTCCCCACCCAATACGGTACATATAGTAAAAAAGAACGAAATGAGCACAGCCGTCACCCAATAGCCAATCGTCAGTGAAAAATGCGAAACCGGGGCAACCAGATAATCACGCCGGATGCCGGTTTCCGTATCGGCAACACTCAATTGCAAAATCCCAAAGCAGGTGGTCGTATTAACAACAATCAGCAGCCCGGCAAGCATAAAGCGGTCAGTGAACTCTTTGACGAACGTGCTTTCCACCCCCGCGCGCGTGACCGTATCCAGCAGAAAATCCCGCAGAAATAGCATGTAGATTCCAATAACGATCAGCACGGAGGCAAAGGAGAGCAAAATATTCAGCCGATTGCCGCAGAATAGGCGCAGGTTGCGCCGAATGAAATAGAGTAATTGATTCATCTGCTCTCTCCTAACAGGCGAAGATAAAGTGCGTTTAAGTCCAACTCTCTTCCGCTGGTCTGCTGCGCCGTTTCAATTCTATCCAACGTATCACACAACAAAATGTGGCCGTGGTCCAGCACGCAGATCGCGTCGGAAAAGGCTGCCTCCTCCATATAATGAGTGGTGAAAAAAATCGTCATCTGCAATTGACTACGCAGGCCGTGCAGCACTGCCCAAACCTTTTGGCGCGTAACGGGGTCGAGGCCGGTGGTTGGTTCATCCAAGATCAGCAGGCCGGGTGCCGGCAGCAACGCCCGCGCGATTTGTGCGAGGCGCTTTTGGCCGCCGGAACACTCCCGGTATTTCCGGGGGAGAATCTGCTCCAGCATCAATAGAGAGGAAAGCTCTGAAATGCGTTTTTTCAACTCCTTTTCCTTGGGGATATAAAGGCCGCCGCGATACAGCAGGTTTTGATATACGCTCAGGCTCCCATCCAGCACGTCGTCTTGAAAAACGATGCCGATTTCTCGCTTGACCTGTTTGCGTTGGCGGTCGAGATCCATGCCGCCAATGCATACACTTCCGCTGCTCTTGAGCAGTAGGGTGGATAAAATGTTAATCGTGGTGCTTTTGCCCGCCCCGTTCGGCCCAAGAAAGGCGAAAATCTGCCCTTTGCCAACCTGGAAGCTGATGTGCTTTACCGCCTCGTGCTTGCGGTAAACCTTGCTTAAATCCGTCACACGGATATATTCCGGCATCATCCTCACCCCTTTTGCACCATATGCAAAAAAAGAGAACGATATGATGCCCGCCTTTCTTTTTGCTTTCGGTTGTCATAGTGCATAAAATATGATAAAATAGCTTCAAACAGGATCGTTTGAAGCATTTACGAGGGCTTTTGTGTGGGTAGGGTCAGCTAAAAACTTTTGTATAGAAAGAGTGAGAAGAATTGAAGTATGCAGAGCAGGCGGCAAACGGCAAAGCCTTTGATCTGAAGGCGACTGTGCAGTATTGCTGCGACCAAATCAAACAGATTATCGAGACAGTCGGCCCTCGTGCGCCCGGCAGCCCGGAAGAGCTGAAAGCGCAGAAGATGATGGCCGAAGAGCTCGGGCAATGGGCGGACGATGTGCAGATCGAGGAATTTACCGTGCACCGCCAAGCATTTATGGGATTTATTCCGTTTACGGTTGCGCTGGGCATTATCGCATCGTTCCTCTATTGGTTCGACCACGCGTTGGCCGCGCTGATTCTTGTGATCATCGGTGCAATTCCCCTGGTGTTGGAATTTGTGATGTATAAGCAGTTTATCGACCCGCTGTTCCCCGGCCACCCGTCTCACAATGTGATCGCTACGCGCAAGCCAAAAGGAAAGGTGAAACGCCGGATTTTCCTGGTGGGCCATTCTGACTCCCAATATGAGTGGACGCTCAACTATAAATTGGGCGGCAACGGCATGAAGGCGGTGCTGATCCCCGCAGTGGTCGGCTTCGTGATCTGCGGTGTTGCCAGCCTGGTGAAGTTTTTAGTGGCCGATGTGGCAGGAGTGGCGCTAACAGGCGGGCTGGATATCTTCTTCAAGATTTTTGGCGTGCTTCTGTTTTGCCTGTTCCCGTGCTTTATTGGTTTTCTGTTTTTTCAGAATCCTTTCAAAAGCGTACCTGGTGCGAACGATAACCTCACCGGCTGCTATGTTGCCATGAGCACGCTCAAAACGCTGGCAGAAGCGAATATCCGTTTTGAGAATACGGAGGTCGTCGTGTTGCTCTCCGGCTCTGAGGAAGCGGGCCTGCGCGGTGCGAAGGCCTATGCCAAGCGGCATAAGGAGGAGCTGCTCGCTACGGAAACCGTTGTGCTCGGCCTTGATACCTTCCGCGATCTGAAGGATCTCGCCGTTTACGACCGCGATCTGAGCGGCACCTTAAAGCATGATAAGCAGGCAAAGGAGCTCGTGAAAAACGCTGCCTCCAACTGCGGGCTCGACCTTCCCTATGCTTCGATCTACATCGGCGCGTGCGACGCCGCTGCGTTTACGCAGATCGGTGTGAAGGCCACCGGCTTTGCCGCGATGGACCCTACGCCGCCGCGCTATTACCACACGCGGCTCGATAGTTGGGAGCTGCTGGAGCCTGAAGCGATCCGCACAGGCATTGAGGTTGTAACCGAGGCTTGCTGCATGTATGACGCGGTAGGGCTGAAATAAGGATATGTAGAAAGTTGCGCGTTGCACATGAATCCAGCTGCGGTAGATTGCAGCTGGATTTTTTATGCTTTGATTAGGAGGCAGATGCTGCAAAACGGGATGTAATTCGCCTTTCCGTCATCATGTTTGTTTTACGCATCATCTTGTGCTTTTATAGGGAATGAGATATAATAAATACCATACTGCTCGCTGGGTGGCGTACCGGAAATGGTGGAGAGCTTTGCATGGAATGGCCTTGCGGATTTCTCATTTAGAGGCTTTTTTCAGCGGGAGACGCCGCAGATTGGATGCGCCTGTAGAGAGGTGTGTCGATAGGGTGGAGGAATAGAATGGATGAAATGAATCTTGCCGATCTGGTGCGGGAGATCAGCCGGTCGGTGCAGCAAACGGTCAGCAACAACTCGAAAACGTTTGTAGAGATCAGGCGTACGGTGGATAGCACAGTGAAGGAGATCAAGGATACCGTGCTGGAAACGGTTGATACCGTTAAAAATACGGCGGCGCGCCCCAAAACACCCCCGAAACCGGCGCCCTATCAACCTCAATGGGTGGATGGCAAGCTGATGAAGCGTTCTGCGCCCGGCAAAATCACCGGGTTGCTTTTGGCTTTGCTTGGCGCCGTGCCCGGCGTGCCGATTGTGGCGGCACTGGTGGTCTCCGCGATCCTGCTGGCCGTCAAAGGGCTGAACCTTAGTGCGGCTGTGGCCTTTTTGAGCGTAGGTGCTGCTGGCTGCGGCGTTCTGTTTGGTAGCGGCCTGCGTATGCGCAGGCGAGCGCTTCGCTTTGAAGCCTATCGCAAGGAGCTGCGGGGCATGAGCTTTTGCTCGTTGGCACACCTTGCTCAGGCGGTGGGCCAATCAGAGCGCTTTGTGGCGAAAGATATCAAACGCATGATCGGGCTGGGCTTTTTCCCGCAGGCCCACCTGGATGCACAGGAAACATGCCTGATTTTGGATCATGAAACCTATGCCCGCTATCTGGAGGCGGAGGAAAGCAGAAAACGCCGGGAGGAGGAGGACGAGCGCCGCCGTCAGCGCCTCAAAAATGACCCCAAGGCCGCGGAGTTGGAAGCTCTGCTAGAGGATGGCGACCGGGTGATCCGCCAAATTCGAGAGGCAAACGATGCAATTCCGGGCGAGGAGATCTCGCAGAAGCTGTTCCGATTAGAGGAGATCACCTCAAAAATTTTTGACCATGTGGAAAAACACCCGGAGAAGCTGCCTGAAATCCGAAAGTTTTTAAACTATTATCTGCCAATCACCTTAAAGCTGGTCAATGCCTATCGGGAGTTTGACAGCCAGCCGGTGCAGGGTGAGAATATTATGAGCGCCAAAGCGGAAATCCGTGAAACGCTTGATACCATCAATCTGGCGTTTGAAAACCTGCTGGATAGCTTATTTGAGAATGCGGCAATGGATGTTTCCACTGATATTTCCGCGTTGGAGGCTATGCTTGCCCAAGAGGGGCTGACGGGGAATGATTTTCAAAATTAGGTTTCCTCGGGCGGCCTCGAAGCACTATCCTCGAATTTTTGGTGCTACACACCTGATTGATTGAAGGAGGATCTTTGCCATGAGCGAAGAAATGAAAGAAATAACGGCGGTTCCCACTTTGACCTTTGAGCCGTTCGAAAGCGAACAGGGCGTTTTGCAAACGGTGCGTGCAAACGAGCCTTCGCCTGAAGACGCAGTGTTTGACGAAAGCTCTTTGACAGATGCGGAAAAGAAGATGGTGCAGGATTTTGCTTCGAAAATTGAGCTGAGCAACTCCAGCATGGTGCTGCAATACGGCGCGGGCGCACAAAAAAAGATGGCCGATTTTTCTGAATCAGCGTTGAATAATGTGCGCACCAAGGATCTAGGCGAAATCGGAGGCATGCTTTCCAATGTGGTAACGCAGTTGAAAAGCTTTGATGTAGAGGAAGAGGAAAAGGGCTTTTTGGGATTGTTCAAACGCGGCTCGAATAAGCTTACTTCCATGAAAGCCAAATATGCCAAGGCGGAAACCAATGTGGATGCGATCTGCCACACGCTGGAAGGCCATCAGATGCAGCTTTTAAAGGATATTGCAATGCTGGATAAAATGTATGAGCTGAACAAGGTGTACTTTAAGGAACTCTCCATGTATATCTTGGCAGGCAAGAAGAAGCTTGCGCAGACGCGCGCCGAGCAATTGCCCATTCTGGTGGAAAAGGCGAAACAGACCGGCCTGCCAGAGGATGCGCAGGCGGCAAACGATCTCTCCTCTCTGTGCGGCCGCTTTGAAAAGAAGCTGCACGATTTGGAGCTGACGCGCATGATTTCCATCCAGATGGCGCCTCAGATCCGCCTGGTGCAGAATAACGATACGCTGATGTCGGAAAAAATTCAGTCCACGCTGGTGAATACGATCCCGCTGTGGAAAAGCCAGATGGTGTTGGCTTTGGGCGTTGCTCATTCCCAGCAGGCGGCGCAGGCGCAGCGCGAAGTGACGGATATGACCAATGAGCTGCTGCGTAAAAATGCCGACACACTGAAAATGGCCGCGGTGGAAACCGCGAAGGAATCAGAGCGCGGAATTGTGGATATTGAAACGCTCAAGCATACCAATGAGAGCCTGATCTCCACACTGGATGAAGTGCTCCGTATTCAGCAGGAGGGCCGCCAGAAACGCCGCGAAGCGGAGCTGGAAATGGGCCGTATCGAAAACGAGCTAAAGCAAAAGCTGTTAGAAATCAACGGCTAAGGAAAGCCAGCATCCTATTGACTAGAATATAGATGGAACTCTTGTAGGGGCGAACTGCGTTCGCCCGCTTTTATTCCTTGTGTAAATAAATATGAGTTCATCATGATAACCCTGGATTGCGGGCGAACGCAGTTCGCCCCTACGACGTAATAAAAAATAGCCGTTAACCGTCTGCTTATGAGGGCAAACAGCTACCGGCTATTTTTTTATTCTACGCGACAGTCTCCACAGCGATCGAACTTTTCCTTATTTTTTACCTTTTTTTGGAATAGTGTGTTTTTTACCGAACGTCTATGAAAGGAAAGGTGGTGTAAGCAGGATGTTTACCACCGTAGCTCGCTGAGAGGACGATGAAACCTGCTGCCGATTATGGATGGCTCCTTTTTATCGCGCTAGATCGTTTGAAGGCGTGCGCTTTTAAAACTTATCCGGCTTCCTGCTGAGAGGTCTGCTGGATCAATTCTATAATTTCTTTCACAGAAATTCCTTTTTGCTGCAAGGCGTCATACAGCGCGCCGACCTCTGTTTCCCGTTTTGCATTCAGCAGCTCCTGACGGCGTTCAAGCAGCTCGGCTTTGGTTTTATCGCAGCGGATCAGCTGAGCTTCTACCTTCATGATTTCATCATCATAATCAATTGCTTTGCGTGGACGAGGCATAAAAAACCAGCTCCTTTGCTTTTGTTTTCTGTTACCAATTATAGGCAGGTTGAAGCATAAATATGCGTGCTTTCAGAAAGATTGTCCGCCAAACGCCGCTTGACCTGCGTAAAAAGTGGATATACTACAGGCAATACCATTTGAAAAGGCGGAGATCAAAATGGCGAAACGCGTTATCGCTATGTTTTTTGCGCTGATGCTTTCTTTGGGATTGCTGTTTGTCAGAATTTTGAGCATCTCTCAAAGTGAATATGCGCAGGCCGCCGTGCGGAACAATACGCGCACGATCACAGTCGGCTCTGCGCGTGGCACATTTTATGACTGCAACGGCCTGCCGCTGGTGAATTCTGAGAAGCGATATGTTGCGCTTTTAAAGCCAACTCCTGAGGCGCTGAGCGCAATTGAACCGTATGTAGATGCTGAAGAGCTCTCCGGCATCCGGGAGAAGATGAGCAAGGGTTATCCGGTATCGGTCCATGTGGATACCGACGCGATCGACTGCTCGGATATTACGGTTGTAGAGGCGAAAGTGCGCTATACGCAGCAGCAGCCTGCTGTTCATCTGATCGGCCATCTGGACGGAGCGGGGGAGAAAGGGGAAACAGGGCTGGAAAAGAGCTTTGACGAATGGCTCCAAATGCCTGAAAGCGATCTGCGCGTGAGTTTTTCGATCGATGCACAGGGCAGGCTGCTCAGCGGGGAACAGCCTGCGGTTGAGCGCAGCGGCTACGATTCTCCCAAAGGAGTGCGGCTGACGATCGACAAGCGCATTCAGACGCTGGCGGAAGAAAGCCTCTCACATTCCTCTATTGAACGCGGGGCCGTCGTGGTGCTGGAAGCCGCAACGGGAAAAATCCGCGCGATGGCAAGCTGCCCTGCGTTTGACCCAAATGATATTGCCGAAAGCCTCAACGATGCGGATTCCCCCCTCATTAACCGGGCGCTTACGCCCTATGCAGTCGGTTCCGTTTTTAAGCCCGTGGTGGCAGCCGCAGCGCTGGAGGCGGGGCTTTCCTCAAGCCTTTCTTACACTTGCACGGGCGCGATTACACAGGGGAAAACCGTATTTCACTGCCATGAGTTGGGTGGGCACGGCACGATTGATATGGAAGAGGCGATGGAGGTTTCCTGCAATCCATATTTTATCAATTTGGCCTCCAAGCTAGAGCCGGAGCAGATCGTTGAGATGGCGGATCGGCTCGGCTTCGGCACCGCCACCGCGTTGGCAGACGATTTATCGGCGCCGGCGGGTTCGCTCCCCCGAGCAGAGGAGCTCAATTCCCCAGCCGCAGTGGCAAACTTTGCCTTTGGCCAGGGGACGCTGATGGCCACCCCTTTGCAGCTAGCATCCCTCTATGCCTGTATCGCCAATGACGGTGGATATCAAAAGGCCATGCTGATCGAAGGGCTGGTTGATGATGAGGGAAATTTGCTGGAGGAGGCGGAAATTCAGCCGCCCCTACAGGCGATGAGCGTATCGACGGCGCATACAATCCAGCGATTTTTGATTCAAACGGTAGAAGAGGGGAGCGGGAGACATGCAAAGCCAGAGGGAGGCACAGCGGCGGGCAAAACAGCGACCGCGCAGACCGGTTGGTATGACGGGGAGCGGGAAATTCTGCACACCTGGTTTGCGGGGTATTTTCCCGCGGAGGAGCCAGAATATGCGATTGTTGTGCTCAAGGAGGATGGCTCCTCCGGTGCAACGGACGGCGCGCCGGTATTCAAAGAGATTGCGCAGGGAATCAACCAGATGAAAGCCCAGGAGCGTTAACAAAGGGGCTGTGGCAAAATGCTTTGCATTTTGCCACAGCCCCTTTTCTAAAAGCCGTTTTTGCCTCAAGGAGGCAAATTTCGGGCTGAAATTGCTGGCGGATATACGTTGGCGAGGCTGTATAGCCGCCCGAAACCACGCCTTTTTCTTGCTGGTTTGCAAGGCAAAGCATTTTGCCACAGCCCCTTTGCAGTGCGTTGTCGTTCCATTTTTATTTTGTCATCTGCATCTGCTCGGTGCGGTTCAAAAGGTAATCGACGGAAACTTCGTAAAAATCCGCCAATTTAATCAGGACTTCTGTGGGGATATCCAATTCACCGCGTTCATAATTGCTGTAAACGCGCTGGCTACAGGATAAAATTTTGCCCATCTGAACCTGTGTCAGATCGTGATCCTCGCGCAATTCGCGGATTCGTTGATATAACATGTTTTTTCACCCATATAAAGGATAACATAGCGGATTTTCCGCTATTGACTTTTAGCGTAAAATCCGCTAAACTCGATATAAACATTGTGAAGAAAAGAGGGGAAATGCAACGAATGAATGATAAAAACTGTGGAAAACGGATGAATTCTATTCTCAATAGAAAAATGGAAGAGGATACCGTGTTGGAAAAGAGGGAGAACCAGGAGCACTTGTTTCCCCTGCTCTGGATTCTCGGCTTCAGCATTTTGAGTGAGATCCTCCTCTTCGTCATGCAGAGGCTGGGGCGAAGCCTGATCGAATGGATGCAGGCGTTTGTGCCGGAGGGGATTGCTCCGCTGCTGATATCCGATTTGACAGCGGCGCTATCTGCCCTATTTCCTCTCCTTATATTTGCAATTGGGATTCGCCTTTATGCATTGGGGAGGAAAGAGCAGCTTCCGCGACAGGTTCGGATTGTCGCCGTGGCGCTTTTTCTGTGCGGGCATACAGCCGCGGCTGCCCTATCAGGCGTGTTGGTTTCGTTTTTTTGGCTGTGCGCTGGGCTGCTCCTTGAGCTGTCTGCAAGCAATGCCTCTCTGGCCGGCACGATCCTCTCGCTTTTGCTACGGATTGCCTTCGATACAGCGGCCGTGGGATGGGGGTTGCGGCAATATGAACTGAGCCGGTAACCGTGCAATGATGCGCCCTTGGAGGAAATTCTTTTTTCTACAGCCTTCATAATAGGGTTTGGGATTGGGCAAAAGGAGCCTGCTTTTATTGTAGATGTGTGTTGCGAAAGCGGATGAAATGCCTGCTATTAGGCTGTGCTTTCCTCCACAAATGCGGCCGTCTCGCATTGACAATCCCTTTCATTCACGCTATAATTGATACAATAATAGTCAACAGGCTTTGAAGGGAATCAACCGTGTGGTTTCCCGCCATCAGAGAGGAAGGCCCTCAGGCTGCAAGGCTTTCTGCGGCGAATACACGGCGTGCCGCCCCGGAGCCCGCTGCGAGGAGCAGCGCGTACCCCGCGTTAAGGGAATGGAGAGGTGCTTTTTGCACAATTTGGGTGGTACCGCGGAGTGATCCGTCCCAATTTGTACGAAAGGCGTTTTTTTATTACGAAGCGGAGAGAGTAATAAAGCAAAACCTTCTGTAACCCCACAGATGAAAGAGATGCACGCTCCTACCGGGAACACACAACTACCGACTATTGTTTATTTTTCAGAGAATTTAAAATTGAGGTGCTGCAAATGGAATGGACCGGGCTAAACGATCTTCGTGAAAAATACCTACGCTTTTTTGAGAGCAAGGGCCACCTGCGCATGCCGAGCTTTTCGCTCGTCCCGCAGGGGGATAAGAGCCTGCTGCTCATCAACTCCGGCATGGCGCCGATGAAAAAGTTTTTTACCGGCGAGGTAACGCCGCCGAGCAAACGCGTGACGACCTGCCAGAAGTGTGTGCGCACGCCGGATATTGAAAATGTGGGGAAAACCTCTCGCCACGGCACCTTTTTTGAGATGCTAGGCAATTTCTCTTTCGGCGATTATTTTAAGCGGGAGGCCATCACCTGGGCGTGGGAATTTTTTACGCAGGTGGTCGGCATGCCCGCCGATCGGATTTATGTCACTGTTTATGAGGAGGATCAGGAGGCCTATGAGATCTGGACGAAGGAGGTTGGCCTTGAACCGTCTCACGTCAAGCGCATGGGCAAGGCGGATAACTTCTGGGAGCATGGCTCCGGCCCTTGCGGCCCCTGCTCGGAGCTGCATTTCGACCGGGGAGAGAGCTACGGCTGCGGTTCGCCGGATTGCGGCGTAGGATGCGAATGCGACCGCTTTGTAGAAATCTGGAACCTGGTATTCACGCAGTTTGAAAACGACGGCAACGGCAATTATACGCGGTTGGAGCACCCCAATATTGATACCGGCATGGGCATTGAACGCCTCGCCTGTATGGTGCAGAATGTGGATAATATTTTTGAAATCGATACAATGCAGCGCATTATGGGGCATATTATGCGCATTGCGGGTGTGAAATATGGGGAAGATGCGAAAAACGATGTTTCTCTGCGCGTGATTACCGATCACATCCGCTCCACCACTTTTTTGATCGGCGATGGCGTGATGCCCTCCAACGAAGGCCGCGGATATGTGCTGCGTAGGCTGCTGCGCCGCGCGGCGCGCCACGGCAGGCTGCTGGGGATCAAGGAGCCGTTTTTGGCGGATGTGTGTGAAACGGTGATTGAAGTGAATGAAAGCGCTTATCCGGTGCTTGCGGAAAAGCGTGCATTTATCAAAAAGGTAATCCGCAAGGAAGAGGAAAGCTTTGGCAAAACGATCGACACAGGGCTCATTCTGTTGGATCGGATGATTGCCTCCGGCACGGGCAGCACGATGAGCGGGGAGGACGCCTTTAAGCTCTCCGATACCTATGGCTTCCCTCTGGACCTAACGCGGGAAATTCTTGCAGAGCGCGGCATGGATGTAGATGAAGCGCGCTTTCATGAATTAATTGCCGAGCAGCGTAAGCGTGCGCGGGAAGCCCGCAAGGATGCGGGCGCGGATGCCTGGAAGGCTACCGGCGGCGCGCATGGCGATTTGCTGGCCACGCAGTTTGTGGGCTATGAAACGCTCTGTGCGGAAGGCTCGCTGCTCGCCGCTGTGAAGGATGGCTCGCCAGCAGAATATCTTTCTGCCGGCGAGCAGGCCGTGCTGGTGCTTGACCGCACGCCGTTTTATGCGGAGAGCGGCGGCCAGGCCGGCGATGCGGGCATGATCGAAAACGGGGAGTTTACCTTCCGCGTGACCCATACGACGAAAACGCCGGGCGGCGTATTTTTGCACCATGGCATGGTGGAATCCGGCGCGCTTGCCTCCCTGGGCAGCGTGACGGCACGCGTGGACGAAAACACCCGTCGCGCCACGATGCGCAACCATACGGCAGCCCATCTTTTGCAGGCGGCTCTGCGCAAAACGCTTGGCAACCATGTGGAACAGGCGGGCTCGATGGTTAACAGCAAAGAGGTGCGGTTTGACTTCTCGCATTTCGAGGCGATGACGCCGCAGGAGATCCGGCAGGTGGAGGAGCTCGTCAATCAAACGATCCTTGCGGCTTTGCCGGTCACCACGCGGGAGATGCCGCTGGAAGAGGCCAAACAGCAGGGCGCGATGGCGCTTTTTGGCGAAAAGTACGGAGCTACCGTCCGCGTGGTGCAGGCAGGGGATTTTTCCACTGAGCTGTGCGGCGGCACGCATGTGGAGAATACAGCGCAGTTAGGGCTATTTAAGATTGTGGCGGAATCCTCTGTTGCGGCGGGTGTACGCCGGATTCAGGGCGTGACCGGAGCGGGTGTGCTTGAATGCCTGTATCGGGATGAAGCGCTTCTGCACAGCGCAGCACAGGCGATGAAGGCCAACAACGTTTCCCAGGTGGCCGAGCGAGCGCAGCAGCTCTCCGCCGAGCTCAAAGAGGCCCAGCGGGAGGTTGCGCGCCTCAATGATACCATAGCGGCGCGGCGTGCGAAGGAGCTTTTTGCACAGGCCCAACCGGTTGGAGAGCTCCAGCTGGTAACAGCACGGTTTGACAATATGGCGCCCGATGCGCTGCGCGCGTTATGTGAAACGGTGAAAAATGAGGCGGAAACAATCGTCTGTGTTCTCGCGGCAGTACAAACGGAAAAAGGCAGCGTCAACTTCGCAGCTTCCTGCGCTAAGGGCGCTGTACAGGCGGGTGCGCATGCGGGCAATCTGGTGCGCGCGGTGGCGAAGGCGGCGGGTGGCTCCGGCGGCGGAAAACCGGATGCGGCCATGGCGGG
>ENA-ORUW01000423-ORUW01000423.1-human-gut-metagenome-genome-assembly--contig:-NODE-423-length-43763-cov-11.580008_pt1 | contig 43763 bp, 33 predicted proteins | sample MGYA00242088_ERZ509227 | MGnify/ENA primary metagenome ERZ509227 (study PRJEB26280, sample SAMEA2338816) | human gut metagenome | biome: human gut; feature: human-associated habitat; material: faeces... | reverse complement strand
TGGTATGAGTCACATCTGCCCCTATTTGGAACTATCTATTTCCCGATAGCCCCTTCTCAGACGAGGGTGCTGTCATTGATAGCCTGCATCACGATGTCGGCTGTAATCCGGTTAGTTGACTGGCTATGTCCGATCACAAGCTTAAGTCATGTTCTTCTGGGAATGTCCGTTTCTGGAATTATCCGTTTCCTTGTTGCGTTAATCATACTTGGGATATCCTAGTTCTTCATCCATTTCCTGATCCAGAGCACCTTCCATGATGATGGACATTATATCCCGCATGATAGAGTTGACATCGGTTCCATCCTTGACCTTTACATTGTTCTCTTTCAGATAGTTGCCCATCATTTCCCGAAGAGCTGCTTTTTGTGGGGTATCTTTTTTCCTTGCCATAAAACAAACCTCCAAACTGGTAAGTTTATTTTACATCAGTTTGAAGGTTTACACAAACTTTGGGATGTTCCCGGAAGAGCATCTGTTACTTGCAGTTCCAAGACATTTTGCCTCTACCAGAAAAACCGCCTCCTATCAGATCTCCACAGAGATGATAAGAAACGGTTCGTTCTTAAATGATTCTTTCAAGCCTGTTCCACTTAAATTTTTCGAACAGGATTCTTTTATTATGCTGAAACCAGATAATGATACCCGGAAACGTGCTGCTTCCCTTCTACAGCAAGTAGAGATAAATCCAACTATATTATTCGAGCTGGATCAACAGCTTACTTCTTATAACGTGACCTGTAAGATTACAACTTGTTCTTTATCTGCATCTCTTTTTCAGGGAAACTCCCAGCACACATAAAGACATTATCATTACTGCAAGTAATGGAAGAGTCTGCGCACTGTCACCTGTCTTTACAGCTTTCTGATTATTTGCTGTCTTATCAGAGTTCTGGCTCTGTGGCTTCTGATTTCCATTGCCGTTACCGGAATCCGGTGTATCTGTCTCTCCTGGCCTGTCTGGTTCGCCTGGATTTTCTGGTTCAACCGGTTTCGGGTCTTTTTTCTGAAGCGCTCCAATCGCAGCCTCAATTGCCTGTGCTGCATTGTCAAGTTCTTCCTGCGCTGCGCCATCACCAAGTTTACGTGCGGCTTCAAGCGCAGTTGTTACTGCAAGGTAACTTTCTTCAGTATACAAGGATGCATCTATTTTTGCAGCCTGTTCCATCGCTGCGTCCAGTCTGGTGCGATCCGGTGCAGGAACTCCGCCCTCTTCTTGAATCTTAAATACTACCTTTTGATCTGCCGGTGCGGCGCCATTAATCTTCTCAATGATAGCCCTGTCCGGATCTGCAGGATCTGCGATCACTGAAAATACTGCTACCTGATCTGTTGTCCATCCCTGACCATCCTGTAAAGATACTGTTGCCTCTGTGTTGGTATCCCACATTGTTACCTGATAAGAAATGATACCATTTTCATCACTGATAACTTCTTCTGTATAGGCAGCTTCTCTTGCTTCCTTCTCTGCATTTACAACTGTCTGCTCAATCTGTTTGAATTCAATATTGAATTTCAATCCGGAAAGTGCATTTCCTTTATCGTCTTGTACTAATGCACGGAAGGTCAGAATATCAGATGTATCTGTTCCTTTCGCAGAAATCACAAATTTCGCCTCTGCCTCTGCAGCCGGTACACCGTTGATTGTTTTAATAACCGGCGTTCCATCTTCTTTTTCCACCTGCACCTTGATTAAACCTGGTGTTGCGATGTACGCAGAAGTATCCGGAAGATAGAATTCGTATTCTCCCTCATCGTATATTCCCGGTGCCCATGTAAGTGCTCCGTCATTGGCAAATAATTTATTTGCTACGGAATACTTCACATCATATCTTACAAATTCCAGATTTGCCGGAGCATCTCCTTCTACCGGAATCTGAAGTGTACGCATACCTGTTACTTCTTTTAATCCTTCTCTTGCAGACACAAGTGCTGCTTCCGCATCATTCACTGCCTGCTGGGTAAGTGTCTCAGATTTAAGAAGCCCTTCTGCTGCGCTGATTGCTGATTGCAGCGTATTATAACTGTTCCGGGTATAATTGCCCTGTTCGATTGCTTTGGCTGTCTGAAGCTCTGATTCAAGCTTGTCTGTATCTATGCCGACTTCCTTTTCCTTCAGTACAAATTTCACTTCTCTGGTATCTTCCAATACCTCTCCGTCAACGGTAGTAATCACAACTCCCAGTGAACTTGAAGAAAGTGTAAATTCGTGGCTTGCAGGTTCTGCATAGTATTCTTTTCCATTAATCACTACACTCTCATTCTTAAGTGACACGGTAATTTTTGCCACACCCTGATCTGCATCGCTGATTGTATACTCAACAACTCCATTTGCACTGTATGCAGTTCCTGCATAAGAATCCTGTTTCAGCGCAAATGCAATACTGTCTGTTACTTTCTGACCATTTTCGTCGACAACCAGAATGCGGATATTAGATTTGTCTGTTACAATTGGCTTTTCTACTTCTTTCATTCCTTTGATTGCTGCATCCAGTTTCTGATACTCTTCATCTACTTCCGGCTGTGTAGCATCCACTTTGTCATACACCAACTGCGCTGCTGCTTTTGCAGATTGAAGCGCCTGATAAGATTCTGCTGTATAGTCCGCTTCTTTACCATCAAAGAGACTTGCTACATCCAAACGTTCCTTTAGCTTGGACTTATCTACTGTTCCCGGTTCCGGGGTACTACTGCCAACTTTCTTCAATGTATATACGATTTCTGTTGTCTCATCAACAGAAACGTCGTCTACAGATGTGATAGCCGGTGTTGGCCACACAAAATTGGTCTGATATGTATGGATTTCCTCACAGCTCCAGGTCTGATTCTCTCCTGCTGCCTGTCCTTCCTTTAATCTAATCTCAACCTTCAGCCCTCCGTCATTTCCAGTCACTGTATATTCAATTACTCCATTATCATTACTTGTAATATCACTCAGTGTCACGTCCTGGTAATCCGGTGTCTGTGTAAAGCTTACTCCACCGACCGGATTTCCACTTTCGTCCACAACCTTCGCACGGAATGCTTTTTTATCTGATAATACTGCTTCTCCCGGATCTGGTGTTTCTCCACCGGATTTCTTCAGTGTATAAGTCAGTTTTGTTCCCTCTGCATATGGCTTGCCGTCAATGGATGTCATAGTACAGATCCATCCTGTTCCGGAAGCAACAAACCAATGTTCATCCTGGGTAGTAAACCTGTCATCAGCAAGTTTGATATATGTCTCACCTGAAGTTACATACCACTGAATAATTCCCTGTGATGTAGATTTCAAGTCATTATAGGTATCCTCTACTTTTCTTCCATCTACATAGGCATCAAACTTCACACCTTCCAGTGGCTGTCCATTCTCATCTATAACTTTGGCCTTAAACACGCCCGGAACACATGAATAGTCTACTTCTACCGGTTTTTTCACCAGACCTGCAATTGCATTGCTAATTGCTGTTACCCGTGCATCAACTTCTCCCTGTGTTGCATCTGCATTCTTGCACACTGCCTCAGCATCTGCGATTGCTGCAAGCAACGCATCAAATCCACTTTCATAGTCATCACTGTTCAGGGCTTTTGCCTCACTGATCTTCTGCTCAAGTACTTTTGTATTTGCTCTTACAACTAACTGACTGCGAGCCTCTTTCAATGCAGCTACCGCATCATCTACCTGCTGCTGTTCTGCATCACCATTATTTAATACTGCCTTTGCCTGCTGTAGTACTACCTGATATGCCTGCCAACTTGTAGCTGTAAAGGAAGTTTCACTGTATGAATATTCCAGTTCTACCTGTTTCTTTAACTCTGTCTTATCTGCAATCGGCTTCAGTCCATTCATTGCCCTGAGTAGCTCTGCTGCACATTGGTTATATACTTCCTGTGTTGCACCACTTGTATTTACTGCATTTTCAGCGGCTGTGATTTTCTCCTGAAGTACTTTCCAGGTAGAAGGCATCCACTCAGCTACATCGTATGCTTTTGCCTTCTCAATGTATGCTTGAAGTACAGTACCGTCTGGTTGAATCGTTGCCTCTGCTGACTGTATGCCTCTTGCCACAACTTGCTTTTCAAAATCTACACCTACAGCTTCGCCGTCAACGGTCTTAAAATATCTCTGTCCGTCTTTTACTCCTATGGTTACCCGGAATGGCTCTATCTCATAAGGTTCTTCATAGCAAGCCAGAACTTCCCACTCTTTTCCATCCTGCCATCCTGGAGATGCCTGAAGATAAGCAGTTCCTGTATATGCATCCGACTTATCATTCCACGCTTCTGCACCTGTGTCAGGTACACGAATCTGGAATTTGAACGGTCTGGTAAATAGATTACCATTCTCATCTTTAACGATCAGTTTCAACCGAGTCAAAATATCTGTCTTCGTCAGCCCATTAATTGCTGCAGTCAGTTTAACTTCGGCCTCAGCTGTTTCTTCTTTTGTTGCATCTACATCATCATATGTCTGCTGTGCCTTTGTAAGTGCTTCCTGATAAGTTGCATAACTATCTGCTGTATACTTATATTGCTCTTCTACAGATCCGGCTGATTCGATTGCGTTCTGAAGCGCACTCTTATCCACATATTCATCTTTTGGCCACAGAACCATCTCTAACTCTTCAAAACCATTTGCCAGTTTCCCGTTAATACTTTCGGTAATCCCTCCGACCAGTACTGTATAAGTAACTTGCTCCGGAATTGCCACATATGTATCACCTTTTGGCGCTATCACACACTCCCCAAGATAATCCAATGTCGTATGGGCTATGCTTAATACACCATTTTCATCAGTAACCGCTTCTTTTACAACTGAACCGGACATCGTCTTTTCAAATGCAACATTCGGCATCGGATTTCCATATTTATCAACAACTTTGATCTCGATTCGATTCCATATCGGCTGCTTTTCTCCACCTTCATCATATTCTGGGTAATAGTCCGGTGCCTGTCCATTTTCTACTTTTTCTTTGTTGTCCTCTGCTGCTTTCACACGGTCACTGTCCATGTATGCTTTCTGATCTGCAGTTAACGCCTCATAAGCTTCCAAGGCAAGTCCAACATTTTCCAGATCACTGGTTGTCATCTTGCTGATATTGAATTTCCAGAACAGCTGATTTACTGCAATTGCAGCAAATAAATCATCTTTCTTGCTGTCATCCGGAAGAAATGTTTTATCCTTCTCCAGGTAGATCAACTCTGCCAGAGGCTTAAGATCCATAACGCCTGTATTTCCTTTCAAATTCAGTTCTGTCAGATTCTTTGCATCTGCAAGCGCTGAAATATCAGTCAAATTATTGTGAGAAATATTTAATGCAGTCAGTTTTTCCAGTTTGCTCATATCTGGCAAAGTAGATATATTATTTTGGGAAACATCTGCATACTCCAGACTGACCAGTCCACTTATCGCGTCAATATTTTCCACCTTATTAAATGAAATATTCAATTTCTTTAACTTTGTCATATCTGCAATAGCCGAAACATCCTGAATCTCACGGTTTACTGATACGTCAAAGACTGTAAGATTTACCAAATTCTTAACCGGACTAATATCGGTAATACCATCCTGCTTCAGAATCAGCTCTTCCAGCTGCGTAAGCCCAGAAAGCGGACGCAAATCCTTGATAGACTTACCCTCTACAGATGATGTATAACCAATATCTATCATCTTAGCTGATTTCGCATATTCCAGGCCTGATAGATCCTCGATCCAGTACGGCTGCGTCCACTGTTCGAAATCCTCCGGATGGTTACACTGCTCGTAAGAAATATTTTTTACTGATGGATCCCCAACCATCTCTGCTGTAAGCTTTGGTCTTGCTTTAATGGCATTCATTGCGGATCTTACCGCCCAGTGGAGTACCGGATCCTGAATCACCTCATCCTCGCCCGGTGTATACACATCCACCTCTTCCAGACCTCCGCAAGTGTCCGCCTGGGCGCTCATACCCGGCACCATACAAAATGCCACGGACAACATCACTATCGATGCTACAATCTTCCTTAGTTTCTTCATTTTTCTCCTCCTACCATCGAGTTTATGCATTGTAATATAGCGTCATTCCATTCTTAGAACAACACTGCATCTTTTATATTTTGACTCTTAGTGTCTCAAACTTGTTCTTCTCTTTAACAATAACGCTATCGCTGACATAGCAATACACATGCCCACGAGTAACGGTACAGTATTGGCCGGATCTCCTGTTTCTACAGCAGTACTCTTTGACTCATCTTGTTGTGATTCTGCAGGCTTCTGCTCCGGAACCTCTTTTGTAAATATTATTTCATATCCATCAGATTCCGGCAACTTCTCTTGCCCCGGATTTGTAATATATACTTTTACGACCACTTTATTTCCGTCAGCATCTTTATTCGAGTCAAAAGCCGTCTTATCCATTGACTCTACCTTCTCCGGTAATACGATTTCTGTAATGCGATTTCCGGCAAATGCATATGCTCCGATACTCTTAAGAGATGATGGTAATGTCATTTCCTGAAGTGCATTATCCTTAAATGCGCCTTCTCCAATATCACACAGACCATCTGCGAACACAACACTTGTAAGCTTAAATGGAAGATCGGCAAATGCATATGCTCCGATTCCCGTTATTACTTTTCCTTCCGCATTCTTCTGTGGAAGAACGAGATCTGTACAATTCTCCAGCTTCTTAAGACCTTTTTCCGATAATCCTGTAATTACTGTATCACTTTCATTTACACCATCACCATAAGTAAAATCATCTACATCCCATACTAGAGCCCGGTAGATAATCTTGTGATACTTAGAACTCTGGAACTTCAGATGTGCCGGATTACTTGTATAGCACTCCACCACATAACTATTATCTGTTCCTGTGTTATTCATAAATGTATCATCAGCCAGACTCATCAAAGTAGACGGCAGCTCCACACTTTCAAGATAACCTTCTTTAAATGCTTTTAATCCAATCTTCTCGATTCCTTCTTCCAGTACCAGTTTCTTCAAAGTAAGTGCCTTGAACGTCCCTTCAAAAGCTGATTCTCCGATTTCTTTTACATTTCCCGGTATTGTAAGTTCTGTCAGATGATGCAAATGGAACGCCTTTCTGCCAATTCTTTCTACTGATTCCGGAATATCCAATGTCTCCAGTCTTGCTCCCGCAAATGCGAAATCATCGATTTCTGTGATTGTATCAGGAATTTCTATATGTGTCAGATTAATGTTCATCGAGAATACTGCCTGTGCTATTCTGGTCATTCCGTCAGATAATGTAATTTCTGTCAATACATTTGTTGAGAATGCACCATCCTTAACTTCTGTGATGGTATCAGGAAGTATAAGTTTTTCTAACTTATTAGAGTTAAATGCACTTTCTCCTATTGTTGTCACGGATGCAGGAAATTCAACCGTTACCAGACTGTTATACTGAAATGCTTTATTTCCGATCTCAATCAGTCCTTCCGGCAGTAAAACAGATTCCATTCCATTTGGAGAATAAATGCCGTTCTTTCCCTGTTCCCATTCATCGTCCGGAATCTGGAAAGCAGCCTCTCCAATCATAGAAATATCTTCTCCGGTCTCCGGATTCGTACTTGGAAGTACCAGATTATGATTTTCCAGCCTTGTCTGATTTCCCTTTTCTGACCATCCGGTAATCACTGATCCGTCATATGTAAAATCGTCTTCTGACCATCCAGATTCAACAAGCTGATTATACACTACTTTATGCCAATCCGATGTAGCATAGAAGCCTTTTGCATTTGTCAGATGATCCTTATTAGAAGTATGAATACTCACGACTCTTCCTGCAGCATTTCGAAAAACATCTTTTGCAAGTTTTTCCAGACTATTCGGAATGTCCACTCTTGTAATAAGTGTTTCCGTAAATGCTCTGCTGCCTATCTCCAGCAGCCCTGATGGCAGATTCACATTTGTAATTGTCGCATTGTCCGCTGTCTGCGCAAATGCTCTACTTCCAATCTTCGTCACCGTAGATGGAATCCGAACTTCCGACAGGCTATTTCCAGAAAATGCATAGTTATCGATTGTCTTAATTCCTTCCGGTATCTCAAGAACTGTAAAGTTCTTAGCCGGAGTATTATTCGTAAAAGCAGATGCAGGAATCTCCGTCATTCCTTTTGACAGTACTACCTTTTTAAGTTCAGGATTGGTTGCAAATGCACCGGACCCCATAGTGTTCACACTGTCAGGTAAGATAACCTCTTCGATATAGTTCTGTCCAAATGCCTGCATTCCAATATTCTCAAGACCGTTTGTAAAGTTTACATTCTTTAATCCATTGTCTCTGAATGCGAAATTTCCAATCTTTTTTAAGGATTCCGGGAATGAAACACTGTCAAATCCTTCTCCTTCTGTCCCGAAAACTCCATATCCACCGGCTACACCGTTTGCAATTTCTATAACAGTTTCACCTGTTGTGTTCTGAGCCGGAATTACCAGATTCCTATTCAATGGTCTCTTCATTACTCCATTGTCGGACAGTCCAGTTATAATTACAGGGTTCTCACTGTCATACACGAAATCTGTAGCTTTGTATGTATCGGCATTAATTTCATACACATGATAGTCCGAATCTTTAAATAACGTTTTATCCGTATACTGCTGATAATTCTCAACTCTTACGGTTGTTACACCACTTGTTCCATCTTTAAATTCTTTTTCAAATACTTCCTTCGGAAGCGCTGTTACAGAATACGGAAGATCTACCGTCAGGATATTCTGATTACGGAATGCTCTGTTTCCAATTGTTGTTAATCCTTCTGGAAGAATTAATGTCGTTACTTCATTTAAAGTATTTTTCGTAGAGAATGCATACTTTCCAATGCTCTTCACGGTAGATGGAATTACAATCTCTGTAAAATTGTTTCCTGCAAATGCATTGTCTCCGATTGTTTCAACGCCTTCCGGAATCTCAACAGAAGTAAATCCTGTCATATACTCTGTTTTGGTACTGCAGCCGAATGCGCCTGCCGGAATGTCTTCAATATTCTCAGACAATACAAGACTCTGCAGCGTAGGGTTCGTTCCGAATGCACCGCCCCCAAGTGTTGTAACACTATCCGGCAATACAATATTTACCAACTGATTAATTTGAAATGCCGCTACTCCAATCTCAGATAATGTATCCGGGAAGCTTACTTCTTTCAGACCATTATTCTGAAATGCAAAATTTCCTATTTTCTCTACACGAGATGGCAATTTCACACTATCGAATCCCAGGTTCTCTGCTCCGAACAATCCATATTCTCCCGGCTTTCCGGCACCGATCTCCGTAATATAGTCGCCGGTCGGTGTCTTATCCGGCAGAACAAGATTCCTGTTTTCTTCACGTTTCTTAATTCCAGTTTCTGACAGACCTGTAATCTTCGCACCATCGTATGCAAAGTCTTTAATTGTCCAGACATCCGTCCGTATATGTATCTGGAATGTCGCCCCTGACACTTCAAAACTTATATGTTCATCATTTGGTGTATATACCTGAACAAAACCATCTTTATTTCCATAAAAAGCATTCTTATTAAGCGTCGTTAAACTATATGGAATATCGACTCTTGTAAGTGCTGCGTTTGCAAAAGTTTTAGAATTAATCTTTAACAATCCTTCCGGCAGACGGACAGACGCTAAACAATTCTTTCCGGAAGTCTGCTCAAACGCACTGCTTCCGAGCTCTGTCACATTATCCGGAATATATAAATTCTGAATCTGATTACTCTTGAACGCTCTGCTGTCAATTTTCTTTAATGAAACAGGAAGTGTAAGTGTCTGAATCTCATGTCCGCCAAAGGCCCCACTGCCAATACTCTCAACACCTTCTGGAATTGTAAGTTGAACAAGACCCACATTTAAAGTATTTGCAAGAGTAATTCCAAAAGCTGTTGCCGGAATAACCTTCAGATTCGCAGACAGTTGAACCTTCGTCAAGTGGATATTGTTTGAAAATGCTGCTCCACCAAGTGATGTCACACTATCCGGTAATACAACCTCTGACAGATCGTTGAGTGCAAATGCCTGCAGCCCAATGCTTGTCACTGTCTCTGGAAATATTACCGACGTCAACTTGTTATTCAAAAATGCCCGATCACCGATAGTCTCCAGTTTTTCCGGAAGCTCCACACTTTCGAACACTTCACCTTCTGCACCGAATATGCCATAGCTTACATTGGAATCGCCACTTGCGATTCCTGTAATATCCAGTCCGCCCGGCCCTTTATCCGGAAGTATCAGCTTTTTGTTCTCTTTCCGTTTTAATATACCACTGTCTGATAATCCAGTAAGAATAGTTCCTTCTTCATTGTAAGTAAAATCTTCACTCTTCCAATTTGCGGTATTCAGTTTGATTGTATGATATTCTGACTCCGCAAAATTCTCTTTATCTTCAATATGACGATAATTATCTGTACTAAGTTCCACTACACCTGCAGTACTACCCTTGAATGCATCTTTATCTAATGCCATAAGACTCATTGGCAATGCTACTGTTGTAAGCCCGCTATTTGCAAATGCTTCTGCCCCGATCTTAGTAATCCCTTCCTGGAGTTCCAGACTCTTAAGTGTTCCTTCTGTACCAGCCTGTGCGAAGACACCAGCATCAATTACCTTTAGATTTCCCGATATTGCTAACTCTGGCAACTGATTGCCGGCAAATGCTTCTTTTCCGATTGTCTTTACTGTAACCGGCAAATCCAGACTTGTAACAGGACAATTTTTAAATGCATAGTCACCAATGATTTCCAACTTGGACGGGAGCTTCACGCTTTGAAATACCTCATCCTCTGTCGAAAACGTTCCTTGAGTCTCTGAATTTCCTGCTGCTATCTCTGTGATATACTCTCCTTCTGGATTTTTGTCCGGAAGAACAAGATTCTTGTTATCCGTTCTCTTTGTAATACCACTATCCGATAATCCGGTAATGCATGTTCCTTCATAAGTAAAATCTTCACTTTTCCATGAAAGATCAATTATCGGCTCATCTCCTAAAACCAGTTTCTGAAACCATGATTTCTGATTTGCAGCAGTTCTTTCAATATGATGAATCCTGTCCATATTAAAGTGTTCTGGATTCTGGGTATACATATACACAACGCCGCCTGTTCCCTGGAACTTTTCCGGAGCATCCGGAGAAAGAGATTCCATTCCCGGATTTCCCATAAATGTATACATATATACTTTTTCGCAATTATATGGCAACGTAACGGATTTAATTTGATTATATGCAAATGCCAGACTGTCCATCTGGAACATAAAATCAGGATTCAGACAGAAATTCACTTTTGTCAGCTGATTATTAGCAAAGGAGCTGTTGCCTACCATCCACAACGTATGTGGAAATGTTACACTCGATAATTTGTTATTCTTAAATGCCAATGCATCAATATAAAGAATCCCTTCCGGAAACTCAATATTGCTGATATTGTTATTGGCAAATGCGCTAGACTGAATAATAAAATTGCCTCTCTCATGGATCACACCTGTAAGCTGGTCATCATACGGTATCATCATATTCTCTGGAAATACAACTGTCTCAATTCCCATCCCTGTAAACGCACTTTGTCCAATTCCTACAATTGTGGTACCGTCTGGTGTCTGAGATGGAATTACCAGATTCTTATTTATCGCAATCTTTTCCTGTCCTGATTCTGATAATCCTTTAATAACTTGTCCCTTAACAATAATCTCCCTCTTATAGTCACACCCGGTCAATGTCTGGCTAGCCTCTCCATATGTAAAGTCTGCCGCTGTCCATTCATCATTTGCTGCAGCCTCTACTGCTGCAGGTGCCACATACTGAGCGCCCTGCAAGTCCACGTTCTCTTCAGACGATATCTCTGAACCTTGTTCTTCCTGTGCTGAATTTTCTTCCGGCAGCACAGATTCGACACTGTCGCCACTTTCTTTCGACTCTTCAGATTCTCCTCCTTCCTCTGTTACTGCCACTGCAGCATCCATCGGAATATCCGCTGCAAACGTAGTAAACGTCATGCAAATGCTTAACAACAGCGCTAGTAAAACTGCACCTTCCTTCTTTCTTTTCATACCGTTCCTCCTCAATTTAGGCATAATAATACATCTTCATTCTAGTTTCTATTTCCGATGGTTGTCCAATTACTATTTTTTATATTATTGGCCATTTATAGGCATTTTGTATAAAGAAAACACAGCACCGTCCTATTTTATAGGAATCATGCTGTGTCTCATAATCTCTATCATTCTTTTTTGTCGTCAGTTTCTTTTGCGTCTTACTTTCCTTTTATGATATCCAAAACTGCTCTTAGTGGTTTGGTTATCTTCCAACAAGTTGACTGAAGAATCCCATTGTATTCCTTCTCACATTGAACGATAGCTATCTGGAGGTTTCTCCTTTCTTCTTCCAAATATTCCAGCTGCTCTTCCAAATTTTGCAGTTGCTCTTTCGACACATCCAGATACCACTTCTGACCATTTTGCTTATATAAATCCTGAATCCGCATACCAAAATGTTCTTTCAAAACTTTCATGGCACCGGGTATTCGCAAAGCCTCTTCTATCTTCTGGAATCCAAGTAAGTTTATCCTCGTAAAATCTATACCCTTTTCCATCATAAGAAATGCCCGCTCAAATTCCAGCTCTACGTGTGTAGAAGATTCTGGATTACGAAACATCTCTTGAAAGAACTCCTTGAATTTCTCATCCTCTAAGTTTTCAAGAAGATTTCTCTTAATCATAGTAAATTCATGAACCATTCGCATCCATTTCTCTTCTGTCAATCCACTAATCTGACCCTTCTCACTATACCATCTATATTTCACTAATCTTTCCGGATGAATGTATATTTCACTTTCTATGACAATTCTGACCCACAGGTCAAAATCTGCCAACTGTGCATATAAGAGATTGTATCCGCCTATGTTATCTAAGATACTTTTTCTGACAATCGAAGCTGGATGTGACAGGCAATTTCCCTCTTCAAGAAAACGATGCATCCATTCTGTTCTGCTTCGATTGTCCTGTTCGAACATCTTCATAATTTCTGGATATTCTTTCTCTACTCGTTCTCCTTCTTTGCCTATAAGAGCGACTTTTGAGAATACGGCTCCACATTTTGGATGTTCCTCCAGATATCGCACCTGCTTTTCTAATTTTTCCGGCATCCAGACATCATCACTGGTAGCAAATGCCACATATTTACCAGATACCTGCTCGATGCCAATATTAGCCGCATAGCAGTAATAAGAATTTTCCGGCAAATAGATACATTTCATACGTTCATCCCGATATTCTTCCAGCAACGCTCTTGTTCCATCTGTAGAACCATCATCTACGATAAGCAGTTCAAAATCCCTATATGTCTGCGCCAGAATGCTATCAACAGCTTCACAGATTGTCTTTTCTCTATTATAAGTACATAGTATTACGCTGACCATGTTTCTTACTCTACCTCTCCTACAACTGCCCATCTCCAGAAAGACTGATCATAATTATATGAATTCTCGAATCCACACATTTCCAAAACTAACTGCATATAAGAAGAACGGATTCCACCTGTACAGTAAGCAACAATGGCATCATCCTTGGAAAGACCTGCCTCTTCAAACATCTGTACTAACTCTTTATTCGGTTTCAATGTTCCATCCTCCTGGAATAAATCTGTATATCGGATATGAATTGCTCCCGGAAGATGACCGCCCTGTGCCTCATCATATAATATTGCACCATTATACTCGTCATCTGTACGCACATCTACAATCTTATAGTCATCATAGTTTTTCTGTAATTCTTCTGTCGTCATTACATGCGTGTAATCAATCTTATCAATCGTTACTTCCGCCGGCTGCGGATTCGATGCAAGAAACTGTGTAGCTGCTCCTGCTTCTTTCATTGCATTCAGACCACCATCTACCATTTTCACATCTGTATATCCTGCCGCCAGTAGTTCCCAGAGAAGGCGAGAGTCATCTCCCCATCCATTGGCTGTCTCCCCCAGAAGGATTATTTCTTTATCTTTTGTAATACCTAAACTGCCTAACTTCTCTGCTAATGCTTCTGGTTCCAGGATACATCCCCAATTCTCATCTCCTGCTTTACCTTCCTGAATTGCCCAATCCTGCCATACCGTTGCGACAGCCCCCTGTATCGTCCCCATAATTGCCTGTTTTTCTCCACGGCTATCCACAAACAAAGTATCTTCTGCCCCGATTCTTCCGATTGCATATTCCGCATCCACAATCCATTTCCCATGGAATTTTCCATCATCTGGCACTTCCTCTACAACCTCTTTTTCTTCAGTGGCTATATCACTTCCCTTTGTTTCTTCCACTTGCTGCCTTTCAACTGTCGGTTCCTGTTTCTTTCCGCAGCCACTTACGATTGAACAAGCCATTAGAATTGCTAATCCTGTTACAAATAATCTATTTCTTTTCATATGCTTCCTCCTGTTATCTATTCAAAAACTACATTCATCCATGTATTGTATATATTATTACGAAATGCCTTATCTGCTCCTATCTTCGGAAGATTCACGACGCAATTTGCCGGCTCCTCCTGTCTCAAATACCCAGTATGTAAATCCTCTTCACTCACTTGAAGTTTTACCAACCCATCCTCAAAAAATTCTGGGTGCATGAGATATACTGCTGCTGTCACATCCCAGTTATAGAACCCCTCAATACCATACCCCTCTTCGTTATATTGAAAATAATAATCGGTCTTTTCCAAAATATACCTTGCAATCTCAGTATCTGAATCCATCAGGCGATTCTTATATTCTTCTTTGGTAAATAAGACTTTTAAACAATTATTTCCCGTTATAACAGACACATAATTTCCTTTTCGAAGAACCATTTCTGTCGCCTTCGGATCACAAGAAAAATTCAGTTCATTCATAACTTCCTTCTTGAATACCAGTGGCTGGGTGATGCCTCCCATCAGCACAATTTCCTTTACATTTTCAAAGAAGTGCGGATCAATCATATATGCACCCATGAGGTTCGTGAGGGATCCTGTTGCAAGTATGGATATTTCCCCCTTATACTTATCTGCCATCTGTGCCAGATACCGGGCTGCTTCGCTCTCATATTCTCCGCAAGATGCCCCTCCTCTCTTCACGGTAATATCTTCTCTTCCAAGATCCTTAAGCATCGCATGAATGGTAGACATAACTACATCAATATTATTATTTCCATAAGTTCCTGTAATTCCACAGACTTCCGCATCCGCACATCCAAGTAAATAAAGAAGTGCAAGTCCATCATCTACATCACAATCTGTAACCCCAAATGTATTATCGCAATCAAATATAATCTTTTTTTTCTTATTTTCCACTATCAATCACTCCCTTCATTTATTATATTATAATGGTCTTAACATTGCCTCATATTCACCGTCCTCCAGATCCGTCTTCCACTCTCCCAGAGAACTCCGAAATACTCCTCCTGATACCACCCCCTTAGCATAACTTGTTCGGCCAAAGTAGTCAGACACTGCTTCAACAGCCGGATGTCTCGATATATCTTCCGGTGTATCGTATTGCAGGATCTCTCCATCTTTCATAAATGCAATTCGATCAGCCATCTGCAAAGCCTCACGCTTATCATGCGTTACCAATATCGTTGTGATTTTCCATTCATCATGAAGCTTCTTCACCAGTCTTCCCATCTCCAATCGAAGTCTTTCATCTAACCCCGAAAATGGTTCATCCAATAGCAGCACTTTTGGATTTGCCGCCAGAGCCCTTGCAAGCGCAATTCTCTGCATCTGTCCTCCGGACATCTCCCGAATCTTTCGTTTCTCATATCCTGCAAGTTCTACTGCTTCCAGAAGTTTTTGTATTCTTCGAAGCTGTTCTTCTTTCGGTACTTTCTGGATCTCCATAGGAAATGCAATATTTTTTCCCACTGTCATATGTGGAAATAATCTAAGATCCTGGAATACAATAACTGTCCCTCTTTTTTCCGGGGAAATATGCATCATGGATTCACCATTCCACAAGATGTCCCCTTCCCTTACTTCCAATAATCCTGCAATAGTTTTTAACAGCGTCGTCTTTCCACAACCGGATTCTCCAAGAAGCGCTATGAATTCCCCTTCCTGAATATCCAGATCGACCTGGTGCAGAATTTCTTCTTTCTGCAAATGCACTTTTAGCTTTACTATCTTAAGCCCTGCCATCGATATATTACTCCTTTATTCTTGTACAATCTATTTACACTGTTTAGACATAGAACTCCGTATCTTCCTGCCTGCCGAATCTTTTTGCTATACGATCAAATATACCGAATAAAGTCAAAGTCACCACGAGGAAAATCAAACTGTAGATACATGCGATATTTCTGTCGCCACCTTGAAGATAAGGAACCATAATCATCGGAAATGTCTTAATCTTTCCTCCCCCTATTAAAAGAGTAATGAAATACTGACTAAAGGATACAATATACGACATACAAAATGCAGAGAGCATCACTGGTGTTAATATTGGTAAGGTTATCTTACAGAATGCATATGTTGGTGATGCTCCCAAAACTCTCGCCTGCTCTTCCAGTTTATCCCCGGCAGCTTCCATTCCATCCATAATCAACCGCACCGCATAAGGTAAAGAATAGATAAGGTGTGCGACCACCACCCCCGTAACCGTATTATTCCATCCGATACGAATAAATGTCACCTGAATTCCCATAGCAAATACAGTAGCCGGCACCATGAATGGCAAAACTGTAAAAAAGTGTATCCAATATTTCCCACGAAACTCATAAAAGAGAAGTGCCTTTGATGTCATAAGTCCAATCGTTATTGCAAGAATTCCAACCAAGAATGAAATATAAATACTGGAAAAAAACACCTGAAACAACTGCTCTTTCCTTCCCCATACTTCTCTTATAGCTCGGGTGGAAAATACCTGGGGAATGATATCCGGCCAAGCCCACCTCTCCGTAAATACCCACACTCCGAGAAGAATCAACGGAAGCAGAATGCTAATTACAAGCAGCCATATTACAATTCGATTCCATATGGTCTTTCTTTTCTGCATCATGACCGTTCACCTTCTTTCTTAAGCATCAGATGGAAATATACCAAAGCACTGATCAGCGAGATTAAGATAATCATACCATTCACTGCCATCGCATATGGTCTATTTCTCAGATCAGGATGAACATATTGTTGATAAGCCAATATCGGGAGCGCTTTCGGCACTGTTGCTCCTAATAAAAGCGGCAATTCATATGCCCCAAGTGCAAAGACAAAAATAATCAGGAATCCGCTGCAGATGTTTTTCCTGCATAACGGCAAAGTCACTTTCCAAAAGGCGGTCCATGCTCCAGCCCCCAGATTAACTGCAGCTTCCCCCAGTCTTCCATTAATGTTTTCCATCAACACAATTACAAAATAGATAATAAACGGAATCTCTTTCCACAGATATGCCAGAACAACGCCTATTCCATTAGACTGGTACAGCAATGCAGGAAACTGTTGTTGATCCTGAATCCACCCCAGTGCATAAGCAATTCTTTCCAACACTCCATTGCTCGCAAATACATTGATAATAAAAAGCGCTACCACCACATGTGGCACAACAATAGGCAGCTGAATGATTCGCATCATACCCTTACTTGCTTTTCCACGCATAACAAATACAGCACAAAAGAAAACTCCAATAATAGTAGCCCCTGCTGAAGATATCAATGCAATTCGAAGACTATACTTCACAGAATTCAGAATCTCCGGTCTTGTAAATATCTCTTTATAGTATTTTAGTGTTGGTTCTGTTAAGCCAAAAGCTGGAATCACTCCTAAACTTTGGGTGATTCCAGTCACTAATCCTATAAAAAATATAATTGTTAACAACATCTGCGGAATTAATAAAACATATGGTACTGATTTTTTCCGCATTATTTTCCAACAACCTCTTCTAACCAGATTTCTTCAATAATTGGTACTAACTGAGCAGACATTTCCGGTAAACGTTTTGACAACAATTCATCCTGCGGAATCGTTCCCTGTCCAAGATCTACTGCATCAAAAACTTTTTTCTGTTCTTCAGATAATTTGCTATTATCCAGAACCGGTATTACCTTTAACGTATCATACCGATCTGCCTGAATCTCAGGAGAAAGCATCTCATTGATTGCAACCATTGCTCCAGCTTTGTTCGAAGAATTTGCTGCAATTGCCATAAAGTTCGTATTACCAATCGTACCGTTATCAAACTGGAACGCCTGTGTAGTCTCTGTATAAGTTCCGTCCGCAATCTTTAATGCAGTGTCATAAGCACCGTAGGTCATATTCATAACCAGCTCACCGTCCGCAAACATCTGATCCACTGTTGTGGATGAATCCGGGAATGTCTTTCCCTCATTCCATAGGTACGGATTCAATTCTTTCAAATATTCCATTGCCGGTGCGACTGCTTCTCTTACTACCTCTTTATCCGCTTCCATTGTCAAGAACTGCTCATAGCCACAGATTTCGTAAATAATATTTCTTACGAACGCACTTCCTGTAAAATCAGGCAATGCCGGGTAAGTAACTTTTCCTGGATATTTCTGTACAAACGCTTTCAGTTCTTCTGCCGTCTTTGGAAGTTCTTGTGTAACAGCGGTATCTGAAATCATCACCATCTGTGCTTTTCCATATGGCGCTTCATACCCTTCGATCGGATAAGCAAAATCCAGTGTTACATCCTCAGATTCTGCATCTACATACTCCTGATAATTAGGAAGTTCCTCTACAAAAGGTCCGTATAGCATCTTGTTTTCTTTTGCGGACTGGAAGTTTTCTCCATTGATCCAGATCATATCAATGCTTCCATCCTCTTCTCCTGCATGGATTTCCCCGGATAACTGACTTAATATCTGATCAATATCCATAGGCACTCTCTCCATAGTAATATCATACTTTTCCTTCATTACCGGAGCAAATTCATTGTCCAGCCAATCATTGAGCATCTCGTCTCCACCCCATCCATAGAATGTTACGGTAGTGCCTTTGGCCTCCTCCTTAAGTTCGTCAAAACTCATCTCGCTGATTTCTTTGTCACTTTTTGTTTCTTTCTTGTCTGCACCGGCACATGCTGCTAATGACAGGGACATTGTCAGTGCAAGCACTGCTGCCACTAATCTCTTCTTCATTTCCCTGCTCCTCCGTATCTATAAAATTTCTTCTAAAATCCCTATAACGTCCTTCACCATTCCAGGACAGAATGACATCATTCTACCACTTTCCAATGCTTCTTGGAACCCCTCTGGCTTAGATACATCATATCCTAAGAGTTCTTTACAGTTACATGATGTGCGTTTTTCAAAAAACTTCTTCTTAAACTCAGCACTTTTTGCCATCATGACATCCTTCTGTGCGAGGAGCTGGTCTGCATCATAGTGTCCGTATTTCATTCCGATTACCATTAACGCTCCTGTGAAAGCGCCACAGGTATCCGCCTGCATCATACCTCCGCCAAAGCAGGCAGATACTTTATTTGCAATCTCTTCAGATATTCCAAGCCGCTCTGCAAAATGAACCATTACTACCTGGGAACAGTCATATCCTTGCATAAACTTCTCCTGAATCGCTTTTTCTTCCATGCTCTACTCCTCCTCTATTCTGTTGCTCCACCGCAACTTGAGCCTTGTCCTGCTGTGCATCCATAACAATGTTTTCCAAAACAAATTTTTCTCTTTGTATAAGGTTTCCCAACCAAGTCTGCAATATTTTCTTTTTTCAGAACAGGGAGATCTGCCGCCTGGTTAAAATCACAATCATATACTCTCCCATCCCATCCAACGGAAAGCTGATTTCTACACATCATCGTTGGTAATGTTGCTGCATTAAATGCGCCGTACAATTTCTGCAGATAACTCTCCAGATTGCCGGATCGCTTCAAGAATCCTGCAAATCTTCCTGTTGGATTGTTCGTAATCGTAAAGAGATTATTGAATACAATTCCAAAGTCTGCCATTAGACGCTGCTTATATTCTTTTTCCATAGCACCCTGCTCCGGTGGGAAAAAAGCTCCATTCGGATTGTACACAAGGTTAATCACAAGTTCCGGGTCTTTCCCATAGCCAAGGCTGTTTAATTTCTGCAGGATTTCAATAACCCCGTCAAACACACCATCGCCACGCTGTCGATCTGTCTCTTTCGCACGATAATAAGGAAGTGATGCCACAATCTCCACCTTGCGATCTGCCAGGAACTGTGGAATATGTGCATATTTTTCTTCTTTCATTATCACAAGATTCGATCTTACGATTACATGATCACATACTTTCGTCACTTCATCTACAAACCACTCAAAATGCGGATTCATCTCCGGAGCACCTCCGGTAATATCTACCGTCTTAAACCCCCACTCTTTGTATAACTGAAGACAGGCCTCCAGTGTCTCACGAGACATAACCTCTGTTCTTGCAGGACCAGCCTCAACATGGCAATGCTTACACGCCAGGTTACACAGTCTTCCCACATTAATCTGCAGAACCTCCAGATTGTCCAACGTATATTTCACACTCTCATCTTTGATACATTCTTCAAATGCCGGGACACTTGTTGTCTCCGCTAATCTTAAATTCTCACTCATCCTTAAAACTCCAATTTCTTTACGATATTTTTCATCTGTACTCCATGCACTAAAGAGGCGCCGCCACGAATTGCACATGCTACATGAATGGCCTCTGTCATCTGTTCCTCATTGACACCTTTATTCAGACAGTCATTTGTATAAGAGTCAATGCAATACGGACACTGAATTGCAGATGCAACAGCCAGTGCAATTAACGACTTCTCTCTTGCTGTCAGTGCTCCTTCTGCGAATACAGAACCATAATAATTCATAAATGTTTCCCACAACTGTGGAGCCTCTTCTCCCATTGTTCCAAACTTTGCCAGATCTTCTGGATTGTAATACGTATCCATGTTCTTCCTCCTTGTATTTTAAGTATTTAATAAAGAATTTTTTAATTCAAAAAATTCTTTTGTATTTCTGTTTTCTTCTTTCTTCACCCACGAAACCTCAACTTTACGTCGAACACCCTGTGGGCTCTCTCCCATTAGGTAGATAATATCTGCCACCATCACTGCTTCTTCTACATCATGCGTCACAATAAAGATTGTCTGTTTCAATTCCTTCCACAATTCTAATGTCAATTGCTGCATCTGTATGCGAAGTTTCGGATCCAACGCTGAAAATGGTTCATCCATCAGCAGCATCTCCGGACGTAGCACAAGCGTTCTTGCCAGCGCAGCTCTCTGCTGCATACCACCCGACAATTCCCTTGGATAATACTTAGCAAAGTCTTCTAACTGAACCATTTTTAAAAATGTTTCTACCTGCTCTTTTCTCTCCCCTTTGGGAATTCCCTTGCGTTTCAATCCATACTCTACATTGCCTTTTACCGTCAGCCATGGGAAAAGTGCAGGACTTTGAAACACAACACCTCGGCTTTCCTCTTCTGGGATATTTCCTGACTCATAACATTCAAACCCGGCAAGTATACTGAGCAGTGTACTTTTTCCACATCCACTCGGTCCAAGAACAGCCGTAATCTTTCCTTTCTCTATATCCATAGATAAGTCATCGAATACCTGAATCTGTTCTCCATTTGTATTTTCAAAAGATTTGTTCAAATGTTCTATTCTATATACATTATCCTTCATTAGAACTATCCTCCATCAGTCCTCTTCCAAATGTCCGGCATAATTTCACCAGAATCCAGTCGCAGAACTTTCCGGTAATTGCAATCACAACCATACAAGCAAGAACAATATCTACATGTCCCAACATTCTTCCATCCATCATGATTGCCCCGATTCCTTTAGTCACTCCGGTCATCTCACCAAGCACCAGATAGGCCCATGACACTCCAAGTGCCAACCTGAGTCCTACAATTACATGACTAAATGCTGCCGGAAAGATAACAGTAAAGAATAGTATCATTTTCTTAGCTCCCAGCATCTTACCTGCCCGGATATATATTTCCGGCACTCTTGATGCCCCCTCCTGCGTATTCAAATATACAGGAAAAAATGCTGCAAGTGAGATTAAAAATAATGTATTTTCTTCTCCTACACCAAACCATACCATACCAAGTGGCAGATATCCAATTCCCGGAACCGCTCGAAGTGCCTGTATCATCGGATCGCACATCTTTCTCAGTAATGGAACTCGCCCAGTCAGAAATCCGAGTATCATTCCTGTCACACCTGCAACGCAGAATCCTTTTCCAACACGAAGTGTACTGATCAACAGATTTTCCAACATTTTACCGCTATAAGGAGATGCTTGCATATTACCAAATATAAAATCAAAAAATACGATTGCAAATTCTTTTGGTGAAGGAACAACATAACTCTGTACTGCATTATTTTGTGTGGATAAAAACCATACAATTAATACCATAATCGGAATGATAGTCCCTATAAACCGATCCTGTGAACTTTTTTTCTTCATCTTGCTTCTTTCTATGATTTATCAGCATTTTCCAAAAATGTAAGATTAAACATTGCATCTACATCCGGAACTTCATTGATAATTCCAAGCTCTTTCATTTTTTGTGCCAGATTCTTGGTATGCTCTATGAATGTCTCATCGATATTCCCACATAACTCAATATTCTCTGCAGACACTTCCATAATCTCTTTGTCTGTTCCGAATTCATATGCTTTTTTAAACCATGCATCCTTATTTTCTGTCAAATAATCGGATGCTTTTAAGTGTGCATTTACCAAATCCTGTACCAACTCTGGATTCTCCTTGATGGTATCTTCTGTCACGATCATGGCTGCATTAATCGTATCAATACTATCATCAAAATACGGATAGCTTAAAACTCTTCCGTATCCTTTTACAATTGCCTCTGATGGATATGGCTCTCCACTACAGAACGCATCAATCTTTCCATCCTGTAATGCCTGCCCCATATCAAAAAAGTCAATTCTTACTAATTCTACATCCGTTTCTGGATTAAGACCTGCTCTTTCTAATACATCCAGAAGGAGTGCATGGTGCATTGTCCCCGGTACATAAGCAATAGTTTTTCCCTTCAGATCTGCTTCTGTCTGAATATCAGAGTCTTTTCCAACTACAAGTGCAGAACACTTATTACATAAACTAGATACAATCTTAACCGGCTCTCCATTCGCAGCGGCGGAAATAGCTGTCACTAATGTTGTTCCTGTCATATCTAATTCTCCTGCAAGAAGTGCGGCTTTCTGATCACCCGGGTTCGTAAATGGTGCTACTTCGATTTCGTATTTTTCATCCGTAAACTGCTGATAGAAAAACGGCTGTATCGTCTGTGCTGTCTTCCAGGTTCCTACCTTCACCTGAACCGTCTCTTCCTTCTGTCCCTTATCAACTGTATTTTCTTTTTCCTGACATCCTCCTAAGATTAAGGATGCTCCTAACGCTGCTGCCATCAATGCAGCTTTCCATCGTTTACTGTTCTTCATCATAGTTTCTTTTCCTTTTCTTATATATGATATTCATTCTGATTCAGCCATTCTTTTACCTCATCAATATGCAATCCTTTCCAATATTCTTCTTGAAAATCGGCATCTCTTGGTATCGCTCCCGTTTCCAAAGTAATAACATTGGCTCCATATCGCACTGCCAATTCACTGGCCGGATGTGTACAGATATCTTTTACTGTTCTTCCGCATGCTAGACGCAGAACTGCCGTAATCTGTGCCATCCTCTTTTCGCTGATCATCGGAACATTCTCAAACGGAGTCCCTGCTACCGGAACTCTCGCCATCACACCACAGACATCCGTCTGATAATGCAAGGTTTCTAGAATCTTCTCCGCAATTTCTTCATTCGTATGTTCTACCCCCACCGGCTCCACCCAGAATCCAAGCTTCATCTTAGAATCACGAATCACTTCTACGGTGTGCACTCGATCTTCTACCCGGAACCTGGTGTCTACCCCTTCTCTCAATCTAACACAGTGATAAGCAATTCTGCCTCCGCACTCATACATATATTCCGCATCTGCCTCTTCCAGTTCCCCTATATTACATCCAAGCTCATAATCTCCCGGAACTGCTTCGCGAATACTCTTTATAATCTTCCCCAAGGAATTTGGATCGTAAAATTCTGTTGAACGAAGTAATATATAATGAAAATCATTTTTCACATAATATCTTACTTGTCGGACCATCTCTTCCAAGGTATATTCTTTCTCTTCTTTTACGATTCCCCAAGATTTTCCAAGAGAACAAAATTTGCAATCCATCTCACAAGGTTTGTAATCAACCCCTATGGCACCCCACAATCTTGCTTTTCCCTCTGTAACTTCCTGTGCCACTTCATGTGCCGCCATACCGAGTGCTTCTACTTCCTCTGATTTCGGATCTATGGAAAGCAATGCTATAAGTTCTTCTTTGGTAAACGGCTCTCCTCTGAAAGCTTTTTCTTTCGCTCTTTCAACCCTGCCAAACATATTTCTCTTCTCCTAAAGCTATCCTACCAGTATTTTGAATTTTCCCGATTCCTTCTATTATGTTCTATATCTGCGTCCTCTTGTGGAAATCCGAGAATAACCGGCAACAGATGCCATACATGTTCACACCCGTTACGTCTCAGATTTCCTGTACAGGATGCGCAATAAGTATAGATTTTCTCATATCCTTTCTTTCGAATCTTATCCGCAAATCCATTGGCAATCTCTGGTTCTGATGATTTCGCACATCCTCCAAGACCACAGCATTGAACATCTTTTATACATTGTATCTCATTGGTAAAAAATGTCTGTACAGATTCTTTCCAAAAACCTTCCATCCGATCGGGGCACGGCTGAAAAATGTATGGATTTTCGTCATCTATATTCTCCCCAATCTGAAGTTCCTTGATTTTCTCATATATAGACACGACTCGAACGTCCACTTTATCTTTCAAATACAAATAGCAGTTGGGACAAACGGTTATCAACTCTTCAATCTGATTTTCACACAATCTCTGTTGAATTCTTTGTATGCTTTCCCCAGCTTCCTTTGTTAATCCTAATTCTCTTACAGGTTTTCCACAACACTCATATATGGTTCCTATGTCGTACGATTCCAGAAATAACTTACTAAGTTTCTTTGTAGAATTTGGAAAATATGCTGGAAAGTTGCACCCCATAAACAGCACACTTTTATATCCTCCAAGACGATAATTCTGATACAGATAATCGATCTTTTCTTCCAATAATTTCTCATATCCGCCAATCACCGGATTCCCATGATTCTCTCTTGTCTGCTCTTCTCTTATCATCTGCATAATGACTTTTCCATCAATCCCTTTCGGACAATATGCAGCGCACTCTCCACACATAAAGCAATGAAAAGATAATTCTTTCAGCCTCTCAAGATTATCAAGGCTATGATCCAATCCGTATTTACATAAAAAATCACAGTGTGCTGTACATTGCCCACACCGTAAACACCCTTCCATAAGATTTATATAACTTTTCATCTATCTTCCCTTCTCACTTAGGATGCTTTTAGTATAACAAAAATCAACCTACACTTGTAATCGTTTTTATCTATAATCATCTATGTATATAGATGAACTTCTGATGAAGTCCTTGTCTGAATTTCAAATCACGCAATTTCCTATAAAAAGCAAATAATACTGCCACTCTACGATTTTCAATCGGTAAAGTGGCAGTTCTTATTATTTAACTGTTCTCTTCTTTTTTAACAATACAAGAATGACAAAAGCTGCTACAGTCATACCCCCAACAAACGGCAATACATTTGCCGTATCACCTGTCTTGACCGAACGACTGCCTGCTTTATCTGAAGAATTATGACCATTGCCAGGTTTTCCTGACGATCCAATCGTACTCGGATTTCCCGGTTTATTCGGCTTGTCTGGATTTTCAGAGTCTTTGTTATCATCTACAGAAGAATCTTTCTTAATAACAATATTTTCGGTAAAATAATAACCATCATCTTTCAGCGTATTCACACCAACTCTCCATGATAGTGCGCCTGGATATTCTGAAAGTGCTGGAAGTTTCACTTCAAATGTTCTTTCTGTTTCATTTCCTGTTGTCTTGATTTCTTTGTATGTTCCCGCACTATATTCCTCTTCAGCATACTGCCCCATTTTCTTGTAGTTTACAATATAGTACATGGTTTCTGGAAGATCCTTTCCCTGAACTGTAATGGTAGCTGTTGAACCCTTTTCAGTACTTTGGGTAATAGAAGAAATCACAGTGTTAATCTCCGGTTCTGGTTCTGGTTCTTCCGGCTCGCTGCCTCCGACGCTCTTCACTGTAAGGACGATTTCTTCTCCTGTATATTCCTCATCATCTATTGTAGAGATGAATGTTTTCCAATTTTCCACCCCGAATATTACTTTTTTCGCTTCATCACAAGTGTATTTACTTGTGTCCTTAAGTACAAGTTCATACACATCGTCATCAAACTCATTGTCACTGCACTCATAGCTGACTTTTCCTTCTCCATCTGTTACAGCATCAAAGTCTATGTCTGCATATTCTCCGTAATTCGTTGACTTGAAGCAGAGTCCCAATCCGGATACCGGACTGCCTTTTTCATCCACTACTTTCACATTCAGCCTGGTCTTGTCCCCTACAGGTACTGACTCACCATTACCATATTCAATTACAACAGGATACATAGATAATGTATTCGTCGAGAATGTCACCTTAGCTCCATCCTGGGTAAAGTCCATCTTCTGCAGCTTATTGTCTTTATCTAGGTAGTAAACATTAGCAACCTTCTTATTATCTGCAATTGATTCAGTAACCTTGAAGTCTCCCGCAGCTAATTTTGCGATTTCCCACCGATGCGGATTAATTACACTGATATTCATCACATCATAGTCCTTACCAGGTAATTCTGTTACCAAATTCTTCTCAAGGCTCTGCTCCATTACCAGATAATCTCTGAAATTAAGCCCGGTAATCTCTGTTTTCCCTGATATACTTGTAACTATTGTATCCTCTTTATGGGCATCCGCCTTCTTCACCAAATGAATATTATCTACCCTCGCACAACTGGAATGATCATAAGTATATTTTCCGGCACCATATTCTGATTTATCTTTTACAGTAATCGGAAATGAAGCAACATCATAAGTATTATTGTCTACAGTAACCATATAAATGATGTCTTCAAGAAGGTTTGCTCTCAGCTTTCCCTCTGACCCACTTGTGGCCTCTATTGTTTCAACATCACTGACAAGTTTAAACTTAATATTGTACACTGTGCCTGCCCCATAAAGAACCGGCAGATTAGTAAGTACTCTTCTTTCATCTTCCGGCTTTGATACTTCTACATCTCTTTTATACAAATGTAAGCTTTTAACCTCCGGATAATCATATCCTGCGGCACCCTTTTTGATGTCTACCGGAATCCCCTCCTTTATCCATATATACGCATTTTGCATCCGATATTGGGAATCTTCTGCAAAAATAATATAATTATGGTTTCTCTTCAATTCCATCTCCGGAAGTTCTCCGTCTTTTGAATATACCGTATGTTCAACCTGCTGCGTTGTGCTGTTGAAAACAACAAATTTGATTGATTTTGTAATTGACTTTGTAATCACCGGACTAACCGTTGCGTTTACAACTTCTTCTACAGTTATCCCACTGACTTTAACAGTCGATGTTTCATATAGATTTTTCTGTTGGTAGGCTGGAATATCATGATACGTTGGTATCTCAGCAGCCATTGTCAATCCCGGAATCCCGATTGTCATTACAACACTTGCAACTACAACACTTAGGATTTTTTTACCCAAACTCTTGTGTTTTTTCATCGCCACCTTCTCCTCTTCACTTAATTTTCTATCAATGCAATAGTATCATTTTAAATTATTATATATATCCGTATTTTTAGTGTCAATATCGTTTTATTCTTTTGATTATTCATAATTTTTATAATTCGGGCGTTTGACACTTTTTCAACCTACATTTATAATATTTCTTTCTATATAATTCTGTATATATAGATAATAACAATTTTATTCTATATGTAAAACTCTATATAATGAAATTGTAACCTATATCAATATTTTAAAGGAGAGATTATGAAAAAAAAATTATTAATGCTTCTCCTGGCCGGAGTTTTGGTCTCCAGTAATTCAATGCTTGTGCTGGCGGAGGAATCAACGGTTTCACCAACAGAAGAAGGTACTGATGCAGACACTACTAACAATACTGATATCAATACTGATATCACTACTGATACAAATACTCCTGGTCAGGATTCAATAAACGATGTCATTCCAAATGACATACAAACGTATGGTAATACCAACGATACAGTCACGGGAAAAGAGGCTGTAGATGCAATCAATAACGAAACGGTTCTGATTATTGATGTCCGTACTTCCGGCTCCTACGTAACAGGTCACTTAAAGGGATCTCTTTCACTTCCTGTATTTGCTGCCGGAAATGTAATTGAGGGTGCTGAGGCAGAAGCTCTGTGGACTGCATTTAGCTCTTATGTACAAAGTAACCCGGGAACTTTTACTGGTAAAGATATCTATGTTCTTTGTAATAGTGGAAGTCGTGGAGCTCAGAAGGCTAAAGAATTATTAAATAATCTTGGATACACGAACGTCTTTACCATTGTAGGTGGCGCGAAAGATGAAACTATTCAGGCTGCCTTTATCACAGAATACAATTTTGTAGATGGAGTTACAGCTGCTAATGAAATTGGTGCTGCTGACAAACTATTCTTAGATGTACGCGGAAATAGTGTCTATGCAACAGGTCACTTAAAGGGCTCTCTTTCACTTCCTGTATTTAATTCTGTAAGCAATAGTGTTGATGATGCAGAAGCACTCGCTAATCAAACTGCTTTTACGAATTATGTGAAGACTAATCCAACTACTTTTGCCGGAAAAGACATCTATATTCTTTGCAACAGTGGCTCACGCGGTGCTCAAAAAGCAACTCAACTGCTGGTAGATCAGGGAATATCTCAGAAAAATATCTTTACAATTAAGGGCGGTGCGAAAGATACGAATATAAAGGCTAAATTAACCTATGTATCTGCAGACGCCGCAATCAATGCTATTGGTAATAAGGATATTCTTCTTCTTGATGTACGTGCTGCCAGTGTATATGCAGCAGGTCACTTAAAAGGATCTCTTTCACTTCCTGTATTTGCGGAAGGAAATGTAATTGAGGGTGCTGAGGCAGAAGCATTATGGGCATCATTTACCGCATATGTAAAATCCAACCCGTCTACTTTTGGAAACAAAGCTATTTATGTTCTTTGCAACAGCGGAAGCCGCGGTGCTGTAAAAGCTACTGAGTTATTACACAATGAAGGATATACAAATGTCTTCACCATCGAAGGTGGTGCCAAGAACGAATCTATTCAGGCTAAATTCATAACAACAGAACAGGAACAACAGGCGAATCAGAATACTGGAACAACTACGGATAAGAAATCATATGTTACTGTTGCCACTAAAAATAGTGTACCAGAAACCGGCGATACTTCTCAGACATTTATGTATCTCCTTTTATTAGCTGCTTCTAGTGTAATTCTTGTTTTCAGAAAAAGAGTCGCAAGATAAGATATTAATCAAAATTGGTATTTTATTAATATAGGTTACATTACAAAGAGCCATTATCATGATTGATAACGGCTCTTATTTATCCCTTCGAAAATATCAATATAAAGGTCACTTTATAAGATAAATCTATCTTCCTTTCCAAAGTCTTGGCTGTATCTTTTACGAAGCACATGCTATAATTTATTTGCATGTAGGTATATCATGGCTTCGGTCAAGATACATGTGTGGTCTCGGGAACTCGATGAACAATTGATACAATTTAAGATTCGGTAAAGAAAGTATAATTCACTTTCCCATGTATCATCATGTGGTGTAGCCCGTAATCATTGAGTATCCGGTTATTAATCCGTTCAGTTGCCGTACGCTGGTTATAGATTTTGTGCCTTACAAAGGAAGAATGCATGTTAGCATTAGAAGATGCATCCCCAGAGGCAGTATTAATGAGAGGTGTCGCATCTGACATCATTCGTAGAAAAACAGGAAACACAGGAGCAATTTTCGGACAGATTGGATTCGAGTGTTCTCCTTGCAGTGGAAACTGTCCGTTCTGTTCTTTTGCAAAAGACTACACAATGATGCCAATAATCAACATGTGTGATGAAGCAATTGCAGAAGCTACAAGAAATTTTACAGGTGGGGATGATTTATACGGATTATATTTAATGACAATGGCTGATTACGATCTTGATGAGTTCTTAAGAAAAGTAGAGATTGTAAAACGGAACAAAGATGCCAATCTAAAGCAGAAAAGAGGAATATAATAATGAGTAAAAGAAGATTTATGGTTGTAAGTGGATTCCTTGGTGCAGGGAAAACAACAACAATGTTGGCTCTTACGAGATATATAAATAATCATGGTAAAAGAGCAGCGATTATTGCGAATGACCTTGGAGCAAGCAATATCATCGATGCAGAGTATTCAAGTCGATATGATGTAGAAGTAACACCGATTGCAGGGACATGTATTTGTTATGTTGGGGAAGTGTTAAATGAATGTATTGAACGATTAAATAAAGTTCCAAAAGATATTGTAATGTCCGATATTCCAGGTTGTGGAATCGGTGCATTAGAACATGTATACGGGAGACTGGATAGAGATTATAAAGATGACTATACATTAGCACCATTTACAGTAGTAACAGACCCTGAGAGACTTCGTATGATTATGCCAGAACAGGCAGATATCAATTTACCAGAAGAGTTGAAATTCTTATTGGATGCACAATTAAAAGAAGCAGATTGTGTTGTATTAAATAAGACAGACTTAATGACACAGGAAGAAATCGACCGCTACATGAAGTTCCTCAAAGAAGCTTGTCCTGATATCCCGGTTTTTGCGATTTCTGCAAAAGAAGAAACAGGATTAGAACCACTTGTTGATTATATTTTAACAGAAGAAAGCCGTGTAAATATTACAGATATTGGGTACGGTGGTGAAGAATTTCTTTCTGCGGAAGAAAAAATGTCCTGGTTCAACAGAAGTGTCTATATTACAACAAAGGATGAAAGTGAATTTGATGCAAATCAGCTTGTAGACGATTTGATTGATGAAATTCGTGATGGGCTGATTGCAAATAGAAAAAATGTTCCACATCTTAAAACATTTGCAATTGGGAAAGAAGGAGATTATGGGAAATGCAGCTTGATTGGTGTTGACTATGATATTCTTCATGATCAACGACTACAGGAAAAGACATCAAAATTAAAACTTGTTATAAATGCAAGAGCAGTCTGTGAATCAGACTTATTAATTGACATTGTAGACGATGCTTTTGAAGCTATCAGAGATCAGTACAATGTAAAAGTGAAAACGTTCTTTAGTGAATGCTTTGGGATGATGGATGAAGGATATAAAGATTGATAGATAATACAATTCATAAACAGGTAAGTGAATATTATGGGAAAATCTTAAAAAGCAATGATGATCTCAAGACAAATGCTTGTTGCACAAGTTCAGCACCTCCACGTTACGTGCGTGAGATTTTACCGATGATTAAAGATGAGATTTTATCTCGCTTCTATGGATGTGGCTCGCCAATTTCTATGGGATTAAAAGGCCGTACAGTTTTAGACTTAGGATGCGGGACGGGAAGAGACGTTTTCATTCTGTCAAAACTTGCTGGAGAAAATGGTCATGTACACGGTGTGGATATGACTCCGGAACAAATTGAAGTTGCAATCAAATATCAAGAAGAACAAGCACAAATTTTTGGATTTTCAAAAGTAAATACAAGTTTTCATCTGGGATACATTGAAGATTTGAAGAGTCTTGGAATCGAAGATAATTCAGTGGATGTGGTAACTTCAAATTGTGTAATCAATTTATCACCATTCAAAGAGCTTGTTTTCAAAGAGGTATATCGTGTCTTAAAAGAAGGTGGAGAACTTTGTTTCTCCGACATATTTGCAGACAGAAGACTTCCGGAAGAAGTGAAAAACGACCCAGTGATGCATGGAGAGTGTATGGGTGGGGCAATGTACTTTGAAGATTTCCGACGTTTGCTTGAAAAGTGTGGATTCACAACATACTACATTGTAGATAAGACACCTATTCAACCAAATGATTTTGAAATTGCACGTAAGGTTGGAGACATTAAATTCTTCTCTTGTACAGTGCGTGCTTTCAAGTGTGAAGAGTTGGAAGACCGTGAAGAAAATTACGGTCATAGTGCGACATATCTTGGTACCATGGAAGAAAACAAGCGATACTTTGACTTTGATGAAAATTATCGTTTTGTAAAGAATAAGCCACTTGGTGTAAGCGGAAATGTTGCTAAGATTTTAAAAACATCACGAATGAAAGAGCATTTTCTGGTAGAAGGAACAGGAGAGGTGCATCATGGACTTTTTGGTGCCTTAGCTCTTAGAGTAAATCCAACACAATATGATGGAACTGCAAAGATTACAGCAAAAATATTGGATGAAGAAGCAGAACGATACGATATCCCTGCATTCATGGACAATGTAAGAGGAATGGATAAGTTATATTCCCGAGAAAATCTTACTACGATGCAGGTAAATGTGGGATACAAGTGTAACTTGACCTGTACACATTGTTTCTTAGAGTGTGGTCCGAACAAAACGGAGATGATGACGAAAGAAACTATGGATATGTGTTTGAAGGCGTTCAAACGTGGCGGATTTCAGGTGATGGATATTACTGGAGGCTCTCCGGAGATGAATCCAAACTTAGAATGTCTCATTGAAGAAGCTAGTAAACTTGGCAAGGTGCTTATTCGTACAAATCTAACTATTTTAAAAAGTACAAAATTTGAGCATCTGATTGATGTTTATGCAAAATACAATGTAAGGATTGTAAGTTCATTGCCATATTACAGTGAAGAGGTTGTAGAAAAACAAAGAGGAGACCATGTGTTCCAGTCATCCATCGAAGTGCTTCAAAAGCTGAATGCACTTGGATACGGTATAAAGGAAGACCTTTGTTTGACACTTGTATATAACACAGATGGACCATATCTTCCACCTAATGAATTTATGTTGGAAAATACATATCGTAAAGTATTGAAAAATGATTTTGGAATTGTATTTACAGATTTGATTGCAATTGGTAATGTGCCGATTGGACGATTTGGGCAAGATATGCGAAGCCGAGGGAAACTTGGTTCCTATTTAAAATTACAATGTGATAATTTCAATGAGGATAATGTGCCAAAAGTTATGTGTAGAGACCAAGTAAATGTTGATTATGATGGAAGCCTTTATGACTGCGAATACTATCATGTACTTGGTATAAAGCCACATGGACCAAAGCATATTTCAGAATTAATAGAAACACCAGCGAAACAGAGGGAAATCAAGACATGTACTCTTTGTTATAGTTGTACAGCTGGATACGGAAGTAGCTGTGGCGGTAATTTGTCACACTAGGAAAATCTGGAGATATGCTGAATATCTGTCAAAAGGTTGTAAGTGATACATATAGATAGGCTTGGCAAACCGCCAAGCCTATAAATCAAGAAAAGTTGATGGGATTGATAGACAACTTTTTATTTTATGATTTCATTTATGTTGTCCAAAAATTGGTCATCCAGATACGCTTCCAATTTACGGAAGGTTGACTCATTAAAGATTGCTTTCTCTGGGTTCTGATATTCTATCCATGCCATGGCACACCAGGTAATTCCTCTTAAGCAGGTAATCGGAATATACACATGAACTCTTTCTCTTAACCCCCGTACATCAAATCTTCCACCCACCTTATCCAGATAAGCATCTATAAATTGTTCGATTTGATCTTGGGTAAGGATAACATCTGTTTTCCAAAAGGTTGTAGTCGGAGCAAGAAAGTGTCCAAGATCCTGTGCAGGATCTCCATATAGAGGCTTCTCCCAATCAATCAGATATTCCCCCTCATCACCGATTAAAAAATTGGTGGAATTCAATTCTGTATTGATACAGCACTTATAGGATGATTCCTTCAGACTATCCACTCTTTTCCATCCAAGGTCTAACATCTTTCTTATTTTTGCCTTTTTCCCCTCATCTCCCAGTGGAGAATCCATATAAGTACATACCATCTCTTCACATTCATTTAAAATTGCCCGAAGCGGATTGCCTGGATCAATCAGAGAATGGTTTTCTGGTACATTCACACTATGAATATCAACCAGACACCCAGCTGCTCTTAGTAATTCTCGATTATAATCCAACGCATGACCTGGAAGATACTCCATGACCATAACCCCCTGTTCCATGTATGTAAAACTTCCATCCACATAGACAGGCGCCGGTGTACGTCCTGATTCTTTTAATAATTCAAGTGCTTTATATTCATATTCAATTTGATTACTCAGATGCATCTGGCTTCCATAATTAATGCGAAACACCATCTTCTTACCGGTTGCCGGATGAATAAACCAGTAATTTCGATTATATTCTCCCTGCGCCAGCATATGATATTCTTCTGTAACTTCTTCCGGAAGCCCCATGACCTTCCTATAATGGGGCTGCCTGATATATTCCTCTAATTGTGTTTGATTCATCTCTGCTCCTTCTATCTAATATCTTCGTACATATCTGCAAGTTTCTGAACCTGTACTTTATCACGATACATCTTCCTCATACGATTCATTTTCCACATTAATCTTAACTTTGGTATCATTCCTCGTGGATATCTGCGATCTGAAGTATAGATTCTCTTATTTGCCATACCAAGTTTAATGCCAGCTTCCTTCAATGTCAGGGATAACTGATAATCTTCCATAATCGGAATCTGTGGAAACATTCCTAATTCAAAAAATAATTCTCTTTCCATAAACATTCCCTGATCCCCAAACATTACCTTGCGATCTTTCACTCTGTAGTTTGATATAACCCGGCATATGAACATCAATGGATTTTTGGAGCGGAATGCAATACCAAAACATCCCGCACGATATTCTCTCATAACCGTTCGGATTTCCCCTAGTACATTTTCAGGCAATTCACTATCACAATGGAGAAAAAATAAGATGTCACCTGTGCTTTCCAAAGCACCTTGGTTCATTTGATTAGCCCTTCCCTTTTCAGCAGAAATGACTCTATACCCTGGTTCTATAAGAGTCTGTGTTTTATCAGTGCTTCCACCATCTACTAATATAATTTCACACTGTTCTTTCAGTGAGGAAAGTTGTCTTTGCAACGGCACAATCAATTTTTCTTCATTATAAACTGGAATAATAATTGAGATCTTTGCAATTTCAGATACATACTTTCCTGTTTCTGTTTTGTATAATCTGTTATTTTCTCTCATATGATTTCTATACTTTTGCAAATCAGAGGGTGTATCCATATCCAAAAGTTCTTCTGTATAACCAACCCTAATACTTTCCGCTTGTAAACGTTTGAGTGTCTCATAAAATACAGAACTATGTCCGTATTGTTCGAGACCAAACACTTGTGGATATAACTTCTTCATTCCAACCAAATAGTAACCACCATCTACGGTCTTACCAAACACAACATCCTTTTTATCCAGCACTTCAAATGCTTTCATAAGACAAGATGTCTGCAATTCCGGTACATCTGTTCCTATCAACAGACAGGAATCATATTCTTTTTTTAACACCTCTTCAAATGCATTGCACATTCGATTTCCCAGGTCATTTCCCTTTTGAGGGAAATAGTTTTTTTCTGTCCCCAAAATATCCATAATCTGTCTCTTATATTTTTCCTCGTCCGGTGTATAGCAAACATAAATATCTGCAGCACATTGTTCACATACTCTTCGAATATCCTTTAGAAAGCAAGTATGCAAATGCTCACACTGATCCGGCGTTAATGTCGGCATCATTCGTGTCTTTGTTTTCCCCGGAATCGGTACTCTGGTAAATATAATGATTGCTTTTTTCATGAAGAACCTCTATTTTTTGCTTTTCTTATTTTTTTCAGTATATATCTTTCGAATCAATACAATCAATGCAGATAATGCGAACAAAAGCATTAAGCCTGTCACAAACATTTTCGCACCACCGGTCAACATTCCTCCAACATAGGAATATACAATGGTTGCCGGAAGTTGTCCAAGCCCGGTTGCCAGGAAGAATGCACCAAAAGACATAGAAGTTAGTCCCGCCGCATAGCTTACGATATCAAAAGAAATAAATGGAAGTAGACGGCAGATAAGTATTGTATTTTTGCCATATTTTTCAAAAAATGTATCGATCTGCTTAAGACCTGCTTTACTTGTCAATTTTTCTGCTACATCTCTTCCAAGAATTCTCGCTATAAAGAAACACACCGCTGCACCAGCCATAGCGCTGGACCATGAAAGGATTGCACCTTGCCACCAGCCAAAAAGATTCGCATTTGCAAATGTGATCAGAAATGCCGGGAGTGGCGCTGCAATGGATTGTAATATCATTAACAAGAATGAAATTACCGCTGCATATGCTCCATAGGAAGCTACAAAATCTTTCACAACCGTAAAATCACCACTTGCAAACATACGGAAAATCTGATTCATCAATTCTCTTACGGATGGCACCAAATAATAACTTGCCACTAAAACGGCTAATATAACAATTACTACCACTTTCTTTATCCAGTTTTTCTGTTTTGTCATCTGTTCTTTCATATCCTCTTCTCCTACCAATATTTTGTCTTCATTCTGTTTAATAGAGATTTATGTGTATCTGGTCTCTCTTTTGTCCCCAATATTTCTATCAAAAGATGCTCTGTTCTTTCATATCCTCTTCTCACAAGATTTCCTGCACAAGATGCACAATAAGTATAAATTTTATCATTTCTATCTAGACTTTCCAACATTTCATCCGCAAGTTCTGGTTCTTTTCCTGCTGCACATCCACCCAATCCACAACACTGTATGTTTTTCAATTGTTCCGGCTGTTGGCTAAGATAATACTTGATCGTCTCTAACATTGCTCCATCTTCTCTGTCCGGACAAGGTGTAAATGCCGTCAGTCGCTGTTCTATCTTTTTTCCGATTCCAAATTCAGCTAGTTTTTCATAAATACTTACAACTCTAATATCCAATCTTGGCTGCAGAAATGCATAACAATTCGGGCACAAGGTAATAATTTCTTCCACACCTTGCTCTGTTAGTTTCGTCTGTATCTTTTCTATAATTTGATTTTCCCGGTCTTCCATACCAAGTTCAGCAATTGGTTTGCCACAACAATCGAATACCATTCCTATTCCAGCCTTCTCCTTTAGTGTCTCAGCCAGATATCTTGTTGTTTTCGGATAAAAAGATGGAAAATTACATCCCGGAAACAATACACTCTTTCCAGAAAGGTTTTTATAATTACGAAACAAATACCTTTCTTTTTCAATTTTTAACATTCCATATCCTTTTTCTGGAATTTTGTTATTGTTTTCTTTTACTTTCTGCCTCCGGATTTGAAGAATTTTTTGTCTCCCATCAATTCCTATCGAACATACTTCTGTACATTTTCCACACAAAAAGCAATGATATGCCAGTTCTTCTAACTTCTCCGTATCTCCAATATCTATCCCGTATTTTTTTAAAAATACACAGTTCTTCTGACAGACTCCACAATGAACACATGCATTTTCATCAACGGACTTATTCTCCTTCATTCACATCCTCCTGTATATATTTCTTTTTTAAAAGTACTCCTGTTAGAATTACAATAACTGCCAATACAATGGCAATTCCAATATATAAGCCCCTGTTCTCTGTATCTGTAATGCCGGCTGTTCCAATCGTATACATGGCTGTTCCAGGTAGCATAAATATGAATGAACCAATCGTATATGTACGAAAAGAAATATCTGTAATTCCATAAGCAAAGTTTTGAAGGTTATATGGAAATACCGGAACGACTCTTGTTATAAGCAATACAAATAACTCATTTTTGCCTGATTCATCAAATAACCATTTTTTCAGATATTTATTTTTCATTACCAATGGTTTTATCCCGTCCTTTAAAAAGAATCTCCCTGCCAAAAATGCTAACACCGCTCCTATAGTCGTTGCAATCGAACATAATATAGTTCCCAATATTGGTCCAAAAATTAAACCTGCAAATACTGCAAAGGTAATGCCCGGAAGTGCTAATACAACACATCCAACAATTGTGATAGCTGTATATATCAGTGCTGCGTATACAAAATTATCTTCTACTACCTTTTTTAAAAAAAGAAGGTTCTTAGTATCTCCCAGGTAAGAAGACCATCCAAAAATGTAATTTAATACTAAAACCAAAACTGCCAATCCTATAAATATCCATATCTTTTTATTTTTCATTATCGTACCCTTACTGAAAATAAGCGTTGCCTTTTTGACAACGCCCATTTATTATTTTTATATTACTGTTCACCACTTCTTAGTTTTAATTATAATATTATGCTAATTTTTCCACAAGTTAATAATATTAATAACCAACATTACTTATTGAGATTTCATATGTATTTTCATGAAGCGTACCTGCACGGTCACCGGACTGATCGTGTTTGTGTCAAATGGTTTGAAAGAATCAATCAGCGCAACCGGGACAATCGGACATTTTGCCTTGGTTGCTGCTTTGAAACTTCCTCCTTTAAAATCCAGCAGTTCATTGCCGTTTTTGGAACGAGTAAAATATTTCTTATAACCATCAACAAGATTCTTTTCATATCTTCTGGTACTCCTTTATCGCTGTTTCATACAAATTATTACCCTCGCAGTCTGCGACGACAATTGCTGGAAAATCTTCTTTTGCCCACTCTATCTCAGAGTGTGAACCTACCTCCCGGGTAAGCGCTTCCTTCGCCATAAGAACACATTTTTCAAAAGTACCACCAATACCAACCCCTACAACCATCGGAGGACAGGCATTCGGACCGGCATCTTTAACAGCCGTCAGGATAGCATTCTTCACACCTTCAATTCCATCAGCCGGTTTTAACATAAACACACGACTCATATTCTCACTTCCAAATCCCTTTGGAGAAACTTTTATCTTCACTTTATCACCTTTTACAATACTATAATGAATAATTGCAGGCGTACTATCCTTCGTATTCTCCCGAATGATCGGATCTCCAGCTACAGATTTTCTAAGAAATCCTTCTACATATCCCTGACGGACACCTTCATTAATGGCATCCTCAAGAAAACCTCCTTCAAAGTGAACCTCCTGTCCAACTTCAATAAATACAACTGCCAGCCCCGTATCCAGGCAGATCGGTATCATATCTACCGCTGCGATCTTAAGATTTCCTGCAGCTGATTCAGTATCTGCTTTCCAAGCGGAACTTCCTCCGTCTCCACAGTTTTTTCATGGCAATATCCATATCTTCAAAAAGAAAATGGTTCGCCTCTATACACATTTCCTTGATGTTACTCGTAATCTCTCTCACCTTTATCGTGCGCATGTTATCTTCCTGGGGACGGGGGCATTTTAAAATTCCCCCGTCCCAGATTGAAATAAGGGTGTCCCTTTTTCAATTCTACCCTGTCCCCTATGAATATACAAGGCATTTTCTCTAATAAAAAGACTAAAATAAAGCACAATTTTCTATAGGGGACATAGTATTTTCAAAAAAGGGACATGGATATACACAATTGGGGACGTAGTAAAATGCCAAAAATGTACGCCCCCACCGCTCACAGATTATCGAAAAGCGATAAATATATATTGATTTTCAATAATTAGTATGTTATATTAAAGAAAATATAAAATATTACTGACCGAAAAGGAGACCGGATATTATGAATACTTATCTTACAAAATTCACGAAATATATACTGGATATTATGTTCTTGAGTGGTATTTTCGTTCCGATTACGCTCCCATTCTCTCTTAAATTCCTTGGCAGACATTATTCCAGTACGATAACAGATCATTTTCTTTTTATGCTTGTTATATTTGCCGTTTCCGGCATCTGTGGACTTCTAATCATCTATGAACTCAGGAAGATGATGCACACAGTTCTTCATGAATCTTGTTTTGTCTACGAGAATGTGAAGAGTCTGAATCATATGTCAATCACCAGTCTTTGCATTATCGTTATGTTCATTCTTAAGCTTATCTTTCTTCCTACGCCGGCGACAGCGGTTATTATTCTTACTTTCTTTATCACCGCATTATTCAGTCGGGTTCTGGCACACGTATTTGCCCAGGCAATCAGTTATAAGGAAGAAAATGATCTTACGATATAGGAGGTGCCAACATGGGAATTAGAATTAATCTGGATGTCATGATGGCGCAGAGAAAGATCGGACTTGTAGAACTTGCGGGGAAAGTAGATATTACCCCTGCCAACCTGTCTATTCTTAAGAATAACAAAGCAAAGGCTATCCGTTTTTCTACACTAGAGGCCATCTGCCGGGAACTTAACTGCCAGCCCGGAGAAATTATAGAATATGTTGAAGACGATAATAACGGTATCTAGGTAACATGAACATTGATCATATGGAGGTATCACTATGAATGACAAACCATTAATTATGAAAATGAAAGAAAATTACCAGTATTTTGGAGGATTAAGTTTCATCTATGGACTCGTGCTTCAAGTCCGTTAGCTGATGCAATCCTGGATCGTATTGTGCATGATTCATATATGATTAATATTCAAAGCATTGATCCATCGAAAGATATATCATACTACTGGTATATTGGCTGCCTAAATCTGAATGTAGGATAATCCCTTCTGTATTTTTGACATTTGTACAAATCCATAACGGATGCCAGATATGTCCACCCTTCTTTCGGCACGTGGATGTAGGTGATGTCCATACACCACTTCTGATTGATGGCATCCGCTGCAAAATCACGTTTGAGGAAATTTTCCTTTCCTTGCCAGCAAGTTGGCGTGGCGATATGTCTTACGACTACCACCGTGAATTGTTCACTCCATCGGTTGTTTTCTGCTCTGCCTTATGTCCCGTTCTCTCTTATGGCAGAGAAAAGGACAGAAACCTTTCGGCTCTGTCCTTATGAGAGGTGTATCTGTTAAATATGTCAGACAAAATTATTGTACCGATGACACTGTTTCAATAGTAAATGTTTCATGAGCTGGATTTTTGTCTATTGTATGGTCTGCACGTCTTTTAAATTCCATTTCATACAGTGTTCCGTTATCCAAATCACTCAATTTGTTGAAAGTTATATCACTTCCGCCTGAAAGTTTTCCTGTCGGCTCATATTCTTTGTCTATCATCACAAAGAATTTAATACATTTTGTTGCCGTTCCTGGTGTAGCCAGCGTTGCAGTTTCATTTAAACTGAATGATTTATCGGAACTATTGTCCTTATTCCATTGTACTGTAACTCCTTGCACATGAGGGTCGTTGTTTCCTACATAGGTAAATGCCCACTCTTTATAGGATACTTGTGTTGGTCTGCTTACGATATTGATTGTTATATCCTCGTCTGGCATAACAACTTCATTTGCTCCTGCAATATACTGATTTTCTTCAAACTGTAAACTTTCTTTATTTAATTTAAAAGCATACTCATAGTTAACTGTTGTTGTTTTGCTCGGATTTCCACTAACCATACCACCATCATAATAATTTATTGTAACCTGATGTGAGTTGACTGTATATTGGGCTTCTACCATTAAATTGCCGTCATATGCAGACGCATTTTCAATCATTTGTTCTGTAATAGGGTTTCCTTCTGTCCATGATACATTGTTGATCGTGTACCCTGTAATTGTTTTTCCTGTCTGCATAAACTTAGATTCATCAATCGTAGGAACATCGCCAATAGCAGCAGTACCTAAAACAGCGCCCTCGTTGTTAGTCAACGAATAGGAAATTTTTTCTGTTTCAAAAGAGATGTTCGGATTTTTAACCCAAGCTTCCTTTCCAGCACTGGAAAAATAGAACACTTTTTCATAGCCGTCTTTTGTTCCTACCGTATAAGTATTGTCCTTTCCTAAATCAGAATTTACTTTTACATCAATAGCTGCGGAAGTATCGAATAGTTCTCCGTCTTGTCCATTTACTAAAACCTTGACATCATAACCAGCCATAACATCTACATAGAAAGAAGTAACATTTTCATAACTATCTCTCCATGTGATTGTTCCTGTTTTACTCTTTACAGACGTATTCGGTTTAATTTCGGTGCTGACAGTACCGTTCTTGTCCTGAACATAAACAGACTTAATTCCCTCTGCTGTTTCCGTATAAGTAAATGTTTGCGAAGCCTGTGCTCCATCTCTCCAATCCATAGCGTGAACAGGGAGTGCGAAAGCTGGCAGGCAGAGAGTGCTTACGGTCATAGCAATGATAAATTTATTTGGTTTCTTCTTAATAACCTCCAAAAATCAGATTTCAAATTTCTTGATTGTGTATCAATGTTTATAGCCGATTTATGAGTTGCTTTTTCTTCTTTTAATAAACAGAACTGTAACCACTCCAGCAAGTGAAAGTATTGCAATCGTACTCCATAACAAAACATTTGATGTATCTCCCGTCTTTACGGTCTGTCCTGTCTTACTGCCATCTTTCTTAGTATCTGTTGACGTGCTGTTACCGTTATCTGGCTTCGTCGGAACAGTAGTCTGTTCTTCTTTGTCTTTCTCTTTGACCGTAACTGTAATGCTCTTTGTTACAGATGCTCCGTCCTTATCTGTCACCTTGTAAGTAACTGTATAAGTGCCGACCTTTGATGTATTTACAGTATTGTTGATAACTTCGATCCTATCTGTGAGACTGCCATCTTCCTTGTCGCTGGCTGTTACGTCTTTCTTAGGGTCAAAACTATCCCCAACTGTAATTGTCTTATCCCCTGCTGTAATCGTTGGAATATGGTTGATTGTTACTGCATTTTTTGCAAATGTCCATGTTCCGGTAAACTTTACATCGCTTGTCACTGTTTGATTTTCCTTATCATAGCCTTTGAATGTCCATACACCATCAGATACTTTTACTGATGTTGAGGTTGGTTGAGTTGGAGTTACCTTTGTTCCATAGGTATATGTAGAACTGCTAGGGCATAAGTTACTTACCTCTTCTGGAAGTGCTTCGTTAGCTGTTCCGCTGACAAATTCATAAGAAACAGTATGGATTTCGTCAGTGAAAGTTGCATGAATAGTATGAGGTTCTGTTACATTTTCAAAAGTATAGGTAAATGAGTCTTTCTTTGTTTCTGCTAAAACACTATTACCGTCCACTGTAACCGAAGCTATATCTTTTCCCGTATCAGCAGTAACGGTATATTGCTTGTTTTTGCCATATTCCACCTCTGTAATGCCACTATCTTCAATCGTTCCGCCTGTATCGGCAGTAGCGTTGATTGTAGGATTAAAATCCGCATAAAGATTGTATGTGATTTTATTTCCTACCGTTTCGCCTGTAGTAAGCAGACGATTGACAGAGATAGTCTGTCCTATGCCATCGTACGGACTTTTCCAATCAGAGCCATCATTTGAGAAAGAATATCGCCTTCCCCAACCATAGTCTGTACGGTTGCCTAAATCTTTCCCTTGATATAGCTGTTCATAATTCCAGCCTTTCCATCTCCAGCCGTCCGCAGGAGTTGCCTTGTATTCTCTATAACCAATTCCTTGCGGAAATGTCGTTCCGATCTTGTTGCTATCTGTTAGTTGCACTGTTCCGCCATTTTTTGTAGTATATACATGAACTTCTGCATCTTGAACGATAGCCTGTGTACCATGGACTTCTTCATAGCGGTCTGTATTACCGCCGCTGGCAAGAACAGTTTGTGGACTTATAGAAGCCAACATGGACAAAGATAAAACGAGTACAAATGCTTTTTTTGTTCTTTTCATTTCTATAAACCACCTTTCTGCGAAAGGCACCGATGGGGTTATGAAACTCTTTCTCGG
>ENA-ORUW01000419-ORUW01000419.1-human-gut-metagenome-genome-assembly--contig:-NODE-419-length-44408-cov-16.329741_pt1 | contig 44408 bp, 37 predicted proteins | sample MGYA00242088_ERZ509227 | MGnify/ENA primary metagenome ERZ509227 (study PRJEB26280, sample SAMEA2338816) | human gut metagenome | biome: human gut; feature: human-associated habitat; material: faeces... | reverse complement strand
GGGCGAAAATACGGAAAAGGGTACTCTTTTCCTATGCTTGCTAAGAAAGTTTTTTCCTCACTTATCACTACAACGAAACTCCCAGTATGCCAAAAAAGCGCAAAAGAAAAACGCCGCAATCCTGCGACGCTTCAAGAACTCTATATAGACGAAAACGAGGGAACTTTATTCCCCCGTCCTGTCATTGTTGGCTTCCTCTATACCTTTTGCAGTAGCAGATATGATTTTTAAGTCTGCTTCGCTCATTGTGTCAAGCATGGTATCGAGCTGACGGCGGCGCGTGGACTTCTCTTGTTCCCGCTCCGGGAAAAAGAACTGGTCTACTGATACATCAAGCAGAGTTACAAGCTCATACAAAATCTGTAAACTTGGGTGCTGCCCGCTATTCTCAATGGACGCGATATATCGGGGCGCAATATTCAGCGTGTCGGCTAACTGATTGCGTGATATTCCCTTTGCTTTTCTTGCTGCTTTAATGGCTTGCCCGAAAGCCTTAAAATCGAATTTCTCTTTATTCTGCTTCATAGTTATTTCACCCAGTTACATTTTACTGTTCCTTTTTTCTTTGAGATATGATTACACATATCATAGTATTGACTGGAATAACTCATAAAAATTAAAACTTGCCATTTACTTGTCAAGTTTATACTGTATAATATATATAATTGGGAGGAAAATCACATGGAACAGAGCAGATTATTCAAGATAGTGTATCATTTATTGGAAAAAGGAAAATCAACCGCCCCAGAACTGGCTAAAAAATTTGAAGTTTCAATAAGAACAATATACCGGGATTTAGACACGATTAGTGCCGCAGGTGTTCCGATTTATGCTACACAAGGAAGAGGCGGCGGTATATTCATTATGTCGGATTTTGTGTTAAATAAGTCCTTATTATCGGAACAGGAAAAAGAACAAATTTTAATGGCATTACAAGGTATCTCTGCCACAGAGCATAACCAAACAGACGAATTGCTTATCAAATTAGGTGGGCTTTTCCAATCTAAAGTTACAAATTGGATTGAAGTTGATTTTTCAGAATGGTATAAAAATACACCTAACTATAACGTATTCAATCTAATTAAAAATGCAATCTTCAATCAGAACATGATTACCTTTTCTTATTTTGCACAAGAGGGAAATTACTCAAATCGTACCGTTGAACCTATAAAATTGATTTTCAAAAATAAGGACTGGTATTTATATGGATTTTGTCTTTTAAGAAATGACTTTCGCTTTTTTAAGCTGACCCGTATAAAAGACTTGGAAATTTCATCAGACACATTCAGACGTGCAGTAGAGAATATCCCCAAAGTAGAAACGGTAATTAAGAATAAAATTTTTATCCACGCAAAATTGAAGTTTTCTCCAAAGGTTGCATTTCGTGTATATGATGAATTTACTGACGATGTATCGAAAGATAATCAAGGAAATTTATATGTGAATATTGATTTGCCGGATAATGAAACTTTGTTTAGTTATATACTCTCTTTCGGGGATAATATTGAAATTTTAGAGCCTGATTATTTGCGGCATAGTATGAAAGAAAAATTAGCTCTTATGCTGGAAAAGTATATAACATGACATATGTTGTCAAGTTACTTGTGATATTCTATCATTGTAAGGAGGTTTTTTTATGAAATACGAATGGAAAAAGCAAGAGAAAGCATTTTACGGAGCGAAAAACTCTCCGTCATTAGTAACTATTCCAACACAGAATTATATTATGATAAGTGGAAAAGGCAATCCAAACGATATTGATTTTTCAAATCGTGTTTCGGCATTGTACTCTTTGGCGTATGCAATCAAAATGGCATATAAGGCTACTGCCATACAAAATGAATTTGACGATTTTACAGTTTTTCCTTTAGAGGGAATTTGGCAGAAAATTGAAGAAACAGAACTTGTCAAAGAGAATTTGGAATATACCATTATGATACGACAGCCAGACTTTATTTGTGAAGATATGGTAAACGTTGCTTTGGAACGAGTAAAAGTTAAGAACCCCAATCCTCTATTTAACGAAATTAGCTTTGGCACAATGCAGGACGGAAATTGTGTGGAGATATTGCATATCGGCACGTTTGATGATGAGCCTATTTCTTTTGAGAAAATGGAGCGATTTATGTTATCTAATAATTTAGAACGCGCAAAAAGCTACCATAGAGAAATTTATTTGAACAATGCTAACCGAGTAGAAAAAAGCAAACTTAAAACTATTTTACGCTATGCGGTAAAATAACTTTTAGACGAGGATATAATTATGCACTATGTAAATGCGAAAAGTATCTTATCAGCCAAAAATGGAATGAATTTATATCGCGGCTGTTCTCATGGTTGTATTTACTGCGACTCACGAAGCAAGTGTTATCACATGGAGCATGATTTTGAGGACATTGAAATTAAAGAAAATGCCATTGAACTGTTAGAAAATGCTCTTAAACGAAAGCGCAAAAAGTGTATGTTAGGTACAGGTTCTATGACAGACCCGTATATCCCGCTTGAAAGTAATATTGGGAATGTTCGCAAAGCGTTGGCTTTAGCAAATCAATATGGGTTTGGCTTCACTTTGATAACTAAATCCGACCGAATATTACGGGATTTAGATTTATTAAAATCTATCAACGACAAAACAAAATGTGTGGTGCAAATGACGCTAACCACCTATGACGAAGATTTATGCAGAAAAATCGAGCCAAATGTAAGTACAACAAGAGAACGGTTTGAAGCTCTGAAAAAGCTGAATGAAGCAGGTATTCCAACTATTGTTTGGCTTTGCCCTATTCTGCCTTTCATCAATGATACAGAAGAAAATATCATAGGAATTTTAGAGTATTGCATTGAAGCAAAAGTTTACGGTGTTATTTGTTTTGGAATGGGTTTGACGCTTCGTGAGGGAAACAGAGAGTATTTTTATAACCAGTTAGACCGATTGTTCCCACACATGAAAGAAAAGTATATTTATACTTATGGTATGCAATATCAACTAAGTAGCCCAAAGCACAATGAGCTTATGAAATTATTTCATCAAATATGTGAGGACAGCGGTATTATGCACGACAACTCAAAAATATTTGAGTATCTATATAACTTTGAAGAAAAGAATAGTCCTATCCAATTAAATCTGTTTGATTAACTTTCAAACAATGACCGCTCAACGGAAAATTTTAAAACCGTTGTTTGGCGGCAAAGTTTTCATGCACCTAACAGAATATAAGCGACCTAACGGTGGCTTTAAGAAAATACAAGACAATAAATAGAAACAAAAACTGCAAGAATAATGAAAACACCCAAATAACATCTTGATATACTATGGGAGAAAGGAGGAAGCTGTAATGAAAAACAATATCGAAAAGGTTATCGCTGCGATTGACTATATCGAAAATCATTTATCTGATAAAGTCGATTTAGAACTTGTTGCGGAAGCTGTTCACTATTCCAAATACTACTTACATCGTATTTTTACAAAAACAGTAGGCTTGACAGTACATGATTATGTCAAACGCAGACAACTAACAGAAGCAGCTAAATTACTGGTTTTTTCAGATAAGCCGATTATTGAAATTGCTTTTATCGCAGGATATGAAAGTCAACAGGCTTTTAGCGATATATTCAAATTGATGTATAAAAAGTCCCCCGGACAATATAGGAATGATGAAGAATTTTATCCATTACAGCTAAAATATATCTTGAATAAAAATCCTATGGTATTAGACCCCAAAATTGATTTAGAAAAAGAAATTCAATTTGCATCTATGGAGGATATTCCTAAATGGATTGAATTAGTTAGGCTTGTAGTGGACGGATTTCCTTGCCTAGATGAAAAGCAATATGTTGAACAGCTAAAAGACTGTATTCAAAAGAAACAGACATTGATTTTGAAAGATAAGGATATTGCCATAGGTATTATGGGTATAACTATTGCTACTGGAAGTATTGATTTTTTGGGAATACACCCTCAATACAGAAAACAAGGAATTACGCAGGCTTTTTTGAAGAAAGCAATTTCTTTGCTTATAACAAGTGATGAAATTTCCGTTACAACTTTTCGGGAGGGAGATAAAGCTGATACAGGCTACCGTAATATTTTCAAAAATCTTGGATTTGCAGAAGCCGAATTATTAGTTGAATTTGGTTATCCAACACAACGCTTTGTCCTACAAAAAGAAAATTGGGAGGAAACAGCTAATGAATAATATGTTGGATAATCCTTTAGCACAGGACTTTACGATTAAATCTTTACTAAAATTTGCATTTCCCACTATGTTGACTATGGTTTTTATGGGACTATATACCATAGGAGATACGATATTTGTATCACGATTTGTAAATACAGACGCTTTATCCGCAATCAACATTGTAACACCTGTCATCAATCTGATTGTTGGGCTTGGTACAATGCTTGCAACAGGAGGAAGTGCTATCATTGCCCGTAAAATGGGAGAGAAAAAATTAAAAGACGCTTCACAGGATTTTACTTTAATTGTATTTTTCGGAGCTATGCTTGGAATACTGATTGCCATTATTGGCAATTTATTTCTTGATGATATTATTTATTTTTTAGGCGCGAGTGAAATATTGTTTCCCTATTGTAAAGACTATTTATTTGTATTATTACTTTTTACTCCCGCCAGTATGTTACAGGTACTATTTCAAAATCTAATTATTACAGCAGGGCGTCCCGGTTTCGGCATGGTACTTTCAATTAGTGCTGGTGCAATCAATGTGATGTTGGATTACATTTTTATGGTATTGCTTGATATGGGAATTAAAGGCTCTGCATTAGGAACAGGCATTGGATATTTAATTCCTACAATAATCGGTATCGTTTTTTTCTTAACTGGAAAAGGCAGTATGCAGTTTAAGAAACCCGTTTTTCGTTTTTCTGTATTATCTGAAAGTTGTTTTAACGGGTGCTCTGAAATGATTAGTCAAGCGGCAGCAGCAGTTACAACATTTCTCTTTAATGCTACTATGTTAAAACTACTTGGAGAAAATGGTGTTGCCGCTATAACGATTATTATTTATTCACAATTCCTATTAACAACCTTGTACATTGGTTTTTCAATGGGTATAGCTCCTGTTATCAGTTATAACTATGGAGAGCAAAATCATCAAAAATTGAAACGAGTATTTAGAATTTGTTTGCACTTTATAATAATGGTTTCTGTTTTAATTTTTGCAATATCAATATTTTTTGGCTCATATTTGGTCAATGTTTTTTCTCCGATAGGAACTCCTGTTTATAATATTGCTAAAAATGGATTTTTAATTTTTTCATTTAGTTTTTTATGTTGTGGAATAAATATTTTTACCTCGGCTATTTTTACAGCTCTTTCTAACGGGAAAATATCTACAATTATATCCTTTTTGCGAACATTTGGGCTAATTACACTTTTACTGCTTACCTTGCCCCGAATTTTGGACGTAAATGGGGTATGGTTAGCTGTTCCAGTCGCAGAATTGATAACCTTAATTGTTTCGATAGTATGTCTACAAAGAAACAAAAAAAACTATCATTACATGTAAAACCACCAAACTAACGGTAAATAAAAAAAACCGTTGTTCGGCGGTAAAGTTTTTATGCGCCCAACAGAATATAAGCAATTTAACAGCGGTTTTGAAATAGCAATCAAAGCCGCTGTTTTCTTTTTAAGCAAATAGAGCATATTATACACTTGATATTATTCGGTTATCCGATTATAATTATGCTGATAGAGTTTACGAAAGGACGGTTGAACTATGGAATATATGTCTTGTCCCGAAGCAGCGGAAAAATGGGGCATTTCTGAACGGCGGGTGCAGATACTTTGCAAAAAAAATCGAATACCGGGCGTTTCAAAAATCGGTTATATGTGGTTGATACCTAAAGACGCAGAAAAGCCATTAGATAAAAGAAAAAAGGATAACAGGAGGTAACGAAATGGTACAGTATAAAGTAATGATTATAGAAGATGACTTGAACGCAGCTCAATCTATTAGTAGATTTCTGGAAACATGGGGGTTTCAATGTAAATATTTAGATAATTTTCAAGAAGTCATAGAAAAATTTGTTGAATACAAACCTGAAATTATATTATTGGATATAACGCTTCCACGTTACAATGGATATTATTGGTGTGAGGAAATAAGGAAAATATCGAAAGTTCCCATTATTTTTATTTCTTCAATTAGTGATAATCTGAATATGATTTTAGCAATGAATATGGGCGGAGATGATTTTGTTACAAAACCTTTTGACCTTAATTTTCTTCTTGCAAAAATAAATTCATTACTGCGCCGCACTTATGATTTTCAAGGTGTCATGAATATAATCGCGTGCGGTGATGTAGTATTAGATTTGGATAACGCCAAATTACAATACAAAGGAAATATAATGGAATTGTCCCGCAATGATTTTATTATTTTGAAAGAACTTATGACACATAAGGGAAAAAATGTGTCCCGCGATGAACTTATGCAAGCACTGTGGAGTGATAACACTTTTGTTGATGACAATACACTTACAGTCAATATAACAAGAGTACGAAATAAATTAAGCAAAATAGGACTAGAAGATTTTATTATCACGCGAAAAGGAATGGGGTATCAAATTGGATAAATTATATTTTATGGTTCAATATCTTAAAGATAAGTATAAAGTTGGGATTGTTTTTTCAGGCTTGATTGCGTGTAACTGTTTTTTATACTTTCTTTATGACGTTCGATTTGAACCCATTTTATATACGTCGTTCATACTTGTTTTATTTGTGCTACCCTTTGCGTATCGAGATTTACGTCGTACATATCGAAAATATCAACAACTAATAAATTTTCAACAAGTTGAATTTCCTGCTACATTCAATCTTCCAATGGCTGACACACTTTTAGAAAAAAACTATCAGCAAGTCATAAAAAGAATATTGCAGGCTTGGCAAGATGAACGGATAGAACAACGAAGAAAAAATGCGGAAAGAGATGATTATTACACTCTTTGGACACATCAAATAAAAACTCCTATTTACACTATGGATTTGATGTTACAAACTGGTGATACAACATCTACAAAATGGAAAACAGAGTTATTACGTGTATCACAATATGTAGATATGGCATTAAAGTATTTGCAGCTAGAAAATCAGTATTCTGATTTATCTTTAGAACGGGTGGAACTGCTACCTTTAGTGCAAGAAGCTATCAAAAAGCATTCTACTATTTTGATTGCAAAACGGTTGAAAATAAATCTACATGATTTAAGTGGTACTGTTCTAACGGACAGGAAATGGCTCTTATTTATATTGGAACAGTTGATTTCCAATGCAGCGAAATATACTGAAGAAGGCAGTATTGCAATTTTTCAGCCCACACCATTGCAGATATGTGTTAGCGATACCGGCATAGGCATATCTGCCGAAGATTTACCGCGGCTGTTTGAAAAAGGATATACGGGTTTCAATGGGCGTATCCGTCAAAAATCCACAGGCTGTGGGTTGTATATGTGTAAAAAAGTTTCCCGTTTGTTAGGGTGTATACTTTCCGTTTCATCACAAGTAAATAAGGGGACAACGGTAACAATCAATCTGCCAAAGAGTGATTTTCCCGTTGCAAAGTAGCAACCTTACAATCGGTGTAAGATTTTAGCAGGAAAAGTCACCTTTATCTATGGCAGACGTTTCCTGCTTTCTTTATACTTATATGTGTAAACAAAGACACAGATACAAGGAGAATACACATGAATAATCATAACTTAACTTTGCTAATAGTCGAACATCTGCAAAAAGTTTATAATAGCCGTTTTGGCGGCAATCAAGTAGAAGCATTGAGAGATATTTCATTTAGCGTAGAACAAGGTGAGTTTATTGCTGTCATGGGCGAAAGTGGTTCCGGAAAAACAACATTACTCAATCTTTTAGCTGCATTAGACAGTCCTACTGAGGGTGAAATTCTGCTTGACGGACTGGATATTACTAAAATTAAAGATAACAATATCTCTCAATTCCGACGTAAGAATTTGGGGTTCGTTTTTCAAGACTTTAATCTGTTAGATAACTTTTCTCTGCGAGATAATATTTATCTCCCCCTTGTGCTTTCCAATACTCCCAAAAAGGAAATGGAAAGTCGTTTAGAACCGCTAGCTACACAGCTTGAAATCTCTAATATTCTAGAAAAATATCCGTATGAGGTATCAGGTGGTCAAAAACAAAGGGCAGCTATCGCCCGCGCATTGATTACATCTCCTAAACTTATCCTTGCCGACGAGCCTACTGGAGCTTTGGACTCCCGTTCTTCTGGACAGGTCATGAGATTGTTTTCAGAAATTAACAAAACCGGACAGACACTTCTTGTAGTTACCCATAGTATTAAAACAGCTTGTTACGCACAGCGTGTCCTGTTTATACGTGACGGACAGCTTTTTAACCAACTATATCGTGGTAACATGAATAATGAGGATTTTCAAGAAAAGATTTCCGATAATCTGACAATCCTCTTGAAAAAGGAGGATTTAGATGCGTAACTTCTATATTCGGCTTGCCATTTCCAATATTACAAAAAATAAACCTGTATATTGTCCGTTCTTTTTAACAAATGTTTTATCTGTAATGGTTTTCTTTGTTATGGCTTCAATCCAAAAACAAGAAATCATTGCGACACTACCTGGAAGTTATATATTCATTCAATTTCTTAAAATTGGTGTTATTCTAACAGGTTTATTTGCAGGGGTATTCCTCTTATATACCAACCAACTGCTCATACGACAGCGAAAAAAAGAATTGGGTTTATATAGTATTTTTGGTTTAGAAAAAAAGCATATAACAAGGATACTTTGTTATGAAAATCTGCTACTCACAGCTGCTGGACTTGTGATGGGTACTATTCTTGGTATGTGTTTGGGAAAGATGTTTTTCCTTATTCTGCTAAAGTTGCTCCATTTAGATAGTGGGCTTACATTCCAATTTTCAACAGCAGCACTCACACAGACAGTCGTTTGTTTTTCGATTATCGGTATTTTTATCCTGCTTTATAACCTGTTTTCTGTTAGAAAGGCAAAACCTGTTGAATTATTGTATGCTGACCGCAAAGGAGATACTTACCGTTCTTTTGTTGTGTTAAAAGCTCTTTTTGGAGTATTGTGCCTTATGGGAGCTTATGCGTTAATTTTCACCACACCCTCACCAATTGATGTTATTGGGCGTATTTTACCTATTGCCATTTTGATATTGACAGGAACAATGTTTTTCTTTTCGTCCTGCTCTGTTGTCTTATTGCAGGCTCTAAAAAGGAGCAACAGGTATTATTACAAACCGCAGAATTTTATAGCTGTTTCCGGGCTTATTTATCGTTTAAAGCAGAACGCAAGAGGGCTGTCTAATATTTGTATATTAAGCACCGTAGTTATGATTATTTCCACTACCACACTATCGCTGTATATAGGACAAAAGGAAATGATTTCTCTTCGCTTCCCAATGGAAACTAAAATTTCTATTGAAGCTATGGAGGACGAACAGGACACCTTACCACAACTTGTTCACCAGACAGCAGAGCTATACGGAATGGTATTTGACAAGGAAGCGACCTACCATCTCACCTACATAGGTGGTGTTTACAAAGATAACATGGTTTCTGTCTATCAGCCGAAAATAGATACTATAAGCAGCTCTTGCGGTATCTATCTAATTACATTAGATGATTATAACCGTATAGAGGGAACTGCGGAGCGACTTAAAGCTGATGAAATATTAGCCTTTTCATCTTCAAAGAATTTAGGCGTTTCTGAAATATGTTTTGGGAATTTAAAATATCAGATAAAGACCGAATTATCTCAATTAACAATACAAAGTAAAAGCGCACTATCTTCTGAAACCCGCTACTTCTTTGTGTTTCCAACACAGGAGGATATAGACAATATTCTTGCCGAACTGTTGCCCTCTGAAAATAGATTTAGCCGGACATACTGCATGATGTTTGACGTAAGTGGAACACAGGAAACTACTTTTAATGCCGAGCTGCAAAATCTGATTACTTCCAACTTTTCAAGCGTTAATTTTGAAAATGTAAAGACTGCTGAACAAAATGATGATTATACCTATGGAGGATTTTTGTTTATTGGTATCCTATTGAGTTTGCTATTTATTATTTTTCTGACTTTGGTAATCTATTATAAACAGATTACCGAGGGATATAATGACCGATATAATTTTGAAGTCATGCAAAAGGTAGGACTTGACCGAAAAGAGGTGTCCGCTATTGTCCATAAAGAAATCCGTATTATGTTTTTCTTACCGTTACTGGTTGCAGTTGTTCATTTAGTATTTTCTCTTTATGCAATTACCATGTTGCTTGCCACACTTGGGTTGACAAATATTTGGGTACTATTGCTTTGCGCAGGGACTATCACTTTATTGTTCGTTCTCATTTACCTTGTGATGTATATTAGCACAGCAAGGATTTACTGCAAAATTGTAACATTTTAAGGAGGTCATATATGAATTTTAATTTTGGAATAGTATTTGCTATTATCTGCTTAATTATTGGGTTGCTAATGATGATTTTTTACCAACCATTTTGGTGGTTGATGAAGAAAAAAGAAATGCCAGAACATTATAAATGGTACTTACGCATACCAGGTATTCTACTCATGATACTGGGCATTGGGGTAATCGTATTAAGTGTACTTGAAAATTTCTTGTTTTAATAAATCTTAGCTATCTGCCAACGACGGCAAAAGAAAAAAAGCCGTCGAAAAGCAGACATATTTTCACGCGCCTATTCTATTCCGGCGGCTTTGATTATCAGAGCCGCCGTTTCTTTTTTCTGTGATAAGTCTGCGACGACCTTCTACCATGTAAAAGCATGGCGGCTTTAGGAGGTAGCCGCCATGAGTTATAAACCACATCGACAAATTCTTACATTCTTTGGCTTATCAAAAAAAGCCCGACCGCCACCGGGGATATTTCTACCTTTAGATATGAACTATCAAATCATCTAAATACTTTTTATTATTCCTATGCGTCTGTCTGCATTTTGCAGGCAGGCGCATTTCGCATTTTGCAGAAGATTTTTCAAAAATTTTGCCCTCTTTTTGGCAAAGCAAAAAGTCGCCTGTATTATCCCGCGAAAAGGGGAGGTACTACCGCCTTTCGGCAGAAAGGAGGTGAACACCATGACACCTAATCGCAGGGAATTTGAAAAGCAATGTACGTTTCAAAAGTTCTGTAAATCAGTGCTGCACAATGAAGCGTGCAACGCCCATGAAGAAATTCGTCGGCGCAGAGTTCGGGAAGTTACTTTTTCCGACCTTGCCTTGTATGAGGAACGGCAGCTTTATACCGTCGATAAGTATTTTCAAGACGAAGAAGCAGAGCCGTCTTATCAAATGGCAGGAAAAGAAATAACCCCAAAACTGCTGCTTGAAGCTATCCGGGCTTTACCCGAAGAACGGCGCAAAATTGTACTGTTGTATTACTTTGAGGGATTGACTGATATAGAAATCGGAAAGCAGCTCAATATCTCAAGAAGTACGGTACAGTATCGCCGGACAAGCTCCTTTGAGCAGTTAAAAAAATATTTGGAGGAAAACGCTGATGAATGGATTGAATGGTAAACCGACCGAGTACCCGGAAAATGCCCTTGTTCCCTATCCCGTTATTTTGGCGGCGAGCAAAGGCGACCCGGACGCTATGAAAATGGTCTTGCAGCATTTCAGCGGCTACATAGCAAGTCTTTCCATGCGGAAGCTCTATGACGAGCGAGGAAATGTTTATTTTGGAGTAGACGAAGAAATACGCGAAAGGCTGCAAGCAAAACTAATGAGGGCAATCCTCACATTTAGGGCTGAATAAAGCAACGCGGTGTTGGAACGCTTCCCCCTTTTCCGTTCCATATCGCAGAACAGCCCTCTGCTCTTTGACAAAGAAAGCGGCGCAATAGAACGGCGACGCAGCATAAGGCAAATCAGATACATTCGATATATGGGGAGCCGTTGGGCTGATACGCCATGACCGAAAGGAGGGACAAAACGAGCGAGAATTATCAGCGTTCCAAAGCAGACTTAGCAACTCTGCCGCCACAATCCATATAGCGGTATAATGATACTCCTTTACCGCCGTAGTCCGAGCGTTAAAAGCGTCGCAGGCAACGGGTAGAGCTGCATGAGAACCATGCGGAAGTGAAATTCTTGTGAGGTTTGCTAAGACCGTCTGATGAGCCTATTTTCCATTAAATTGAAAGAAGATAAGGGGGATTTTGAATGAATAAATCAAATAGCAGTGAAGAAAAAGAACTGCATTTATATAAGGAAACAGAAGTAAAAGTTCCTATTCATTTGAAAATAACATTAACAATAAAGGAAGCGGCTGAATATAGCAACATAGGTATCAATAAGATTGACTCCATGTTAAAACAGCCAAACTGCCCTTTTGTTTTATATGTTGGAACACGAAAGTTAGTGAAGCGTAAAGAATTTGAGGAATACATTCGCCGAGAATTGATTATATAGCCGTTAATAGCTGAAATATTTGTCTGTTAAGATTGAAAAAACGGAGTCCTTGTGATATACTTTATATTTGCGTTGGACTCTTTTTTTTAACGTGAAAGGAGTCCGTTATGGGAAAAAATTTAAAAGGCAAAGAGTGTGGAAAAGGTATTTGTCAAAGAAAGGACGGTTTATATTTCGCAAGATTTTATGCTAAAAATGGTACGCGTCAAAATGGATATTTCAAAACGCTGCCCGAAGCAAAAAAATGGCTTGCTGACGCAAAGTATGAAGATACACATAATCTAATCGTTACTGCGCCTGATATGACAGTAGACAAATGGTTCAATTATTGGATTGATAATATCATTTGTGACCTTGCGCCAAATACGATAAGAAATTATCGTGAGCGTTACGAAAAAAATATTCAACCATTGATAGGAACTATGTGTATAGCTGATGTAAAACCTATGCACTGTAAAGCTGTCTTAAATCGAATGGAAACAGAATATGCAGGCTCAACAATCCGGCAGACCTATATTTCAATGGGAACTATGTTCAAATCAGCAGTTATGAATGATATTATTGCAAAGCACCCTATGAATGGTGTTCGATATACGAAACCAGTCCGGGCAGTAGATGATATTAAATACTTAACCGTTGAGGAACAGGAAAAGTTTCTTGAAGCCGCAGAGCGTTCTCATAATTATAGACAGTATGCTTTGTTATTAGAAACGGGTTTGAGAACGGCTGAATTGATTGGTCTGACATGGGACGCTATTGATTGGAAAAAACGTACTTTAACTGTAAATAAGAGTTTAGAGTATCGACACAGCCGGAGATATTGGCGTGCCGGTCCGCCTAAAACGAAAAAAAGTTATCGTACTATTCCGCTTACAGAACGCGCATATACAATCCTAAAAAGTTGTTATGATGAAAAAGATACCCGGAAAGAGTCTGAAATGCTCTCACAGATTTTGGAGTACACAGACAGCAGAACGGGAGAAAAGAAATGTCTTGTCATGCGGGATTTGGTATTTATCAACTGGCGAACAGGAGAACCTGCTAAAAACAGTTCCTACGATACACATTTATATAAATTGTGTGATGAAGCTGGTATTAAGCGTTTTTGTATGCACGCCTTGCGACACACTTATGCTACACGCGCGATTGAACGCGGCGTACAACCTAAAGTTTTACAGCAACTATTAGGACACGCAAGTATTAAAACAACAATGGACAGGTATGTTCATGTTACGGACGAGTCCCTTGCAAAAGCTGTTCAGCAATTTGAAGCAGCTACACCCACAGTTGAAAAAAGGGTGTAAAAAGGGTGTAATAAAAATATAGAGAAAGGCGAAAACCCGCATAAATAAAGGGTTTTCGGACAGGTAAAGATAAAAATGAAACTAGGTATCGTTGGATTGCCGAACGTAGGGAAAAGTACATTATTTAACTCATTGACAAAGGCAGGGGCAGAGTCAGCAAACTACCCATTCTGCACGATCGATCCGAATGTCGGCGTTGTTGCAGTGCCGGATGAGCGTCTGGAAGTGCTTGGGGATATGTACCATACAAAGAAGATTGTTCCAGCAACGATTGAATTTGTAGACATTGCAGGTTTGGTGAAGGGAGCTTCCAAAGGAGAAGGTCTTGGAAATCAGTTTCTTGCAAATATCCGTGAGGTAGATGCAATCGTTCATGTTGTGAGATGTTTTGAAGACGAGAATATTGTACATGTAGATGGAAGTATTGCTCCGCTTCGAGATATTGAGACGATCAATCTAGAGTTGATTTTCTCAGATATTGAGATTTTAGAGAGACGTATCGCAAAGACGACAAAAGTTGCGAGAAATGACAAGTCAGCGGCAAAAGAACTTGTATTGTTAGAGCGGCTGAAAGGATATCTCGAAGAAGGAAATATGGCACGCAGCTTTACGACTGAAGATGAGGAAGAGCAGGAATGGCTGGAAAGTTATAATCTGTTGACTTATAAACCAGTAATTTTTGCGGCAAATGTGACAGAAGATGATCTTGCAAATGACGGTGCAGACAATTCCGGTGTGGCAGAGGTCAGAGCATATGCAGAGAAAGAGCACTGTGAAGTGTTTGTTGTATGTGCACAGATCGAGCAGGAAATCGCAGAGTTGGATGACGATGAGAAGAAAATGTTTTTAGAAGATCTTGGACTGAGCGAATCAGGTTTGGAAAAACTAATTCGTGCAAGCTATAGCCTCCTTGGACTTTTAAGTTACCTAACAGCTGGAGAACAGGAAGTCAAAGCATGGACGATCACAAAAGGAACTAAAGCTCCACAAGCAGCAGGAAAGATTCATTCAGATTTTGAACGTGGATTCATCCGTGCGGAGATCGTAAGCTATGATGATCTGATGGCATGTGGTACTTATACGAACGCGAAAGAGAAAGGGCTTGTCCGTCTGGAAGGAAAAGAATATGTTGTTCAGGACGGTGACATTATTTTATTCCGTTTCAACGTGTAGAAAGCCAGAGAAGGGAGAGGTAGTATGAATATGAATATCAATTTTCCGCATTTGGGAATCGAACTGGAACATGTGGGTCGGTCCATATCCATTTTGGGGTTTCATATTACATACTATGGAATACTGATAGGTCTGGCGCTTGTCGCGGGGATTTTTATTACGATTTATTTTGCAGTAAAGAGCAGACAAAATATTGAGCATTATTTAGATCTTGTGATTGGGACGGTGCTTTGGGGTGTTGTCGGGGCAAGACTCTATTATGTTCTGTTTTCGTGGGACAGGTATCAAGGACATTTCTTTCGTATTTTCAATTTGAGGCAGGGAGGACTTGCATTTTATGGTGCCTTGATGGCAGCGGTACTTTTTACAGTTTTCTATGCGAAACGGAAGCGGGAAAAACCGATGCGTCTGTTAGATACGGCAACTGTTGGTCTGATTGCAGGACAGATTATCGGGCGATTCGGTAATTTCTTTAACAGAGAATCTTTTGGCGGATATACAGATGGACTTTTTGCAATGCAGCTTCCGGTCGATGCTGTGCGGACCGCCGATATTACAGAAAAGATGCGGGAACATATCGTAGAACTGGAAGGGATTTCTTATATTCAGGTACATCCTGCATTTTTGTATGAGATGGTATGGAACCTTCTGATTCTTGTACTTGTGCTTCTCTATTATAAGAAAAAAATGTTTGAAGGGGAACTGTTTTTAATCTACATAGCATTATATGGAATCGGGCGTACATGGATTGAGGCACTCCGTGTGGACAAACTCCATCTTCCTTTTGGAAATCTTCCGGTTTCACTGATTTTTGCAGTTGTTTCAGCGGCGGTAAGCATTGTGCTGATCATACATTTTAGAAAAGAAGTCGAGCGAAAGAAACAGATGGAAAAAAGAAGACAGCTCCGCAGAGAGTGTGAGACAGAGAGACATTAACAGAATAGATTGTGAGAGAAAAACTCCTCACCGGAAACGGCAAAGAAAAGCTGTGGAAGGTGGGGAGTTTTTTGGGAAAATTCTCTTGTATTTTAAAAGGAACAAATTCCTACTGGACTTTTGTATACAAGAGGAATATAATATGAATAAATAGGAAAAAACCTAGAATTTGAAGGAGGAAAAAACCAATGGCAAGAAAAATGAAGACCATGGATGGTAATCACGCAGCAGCTCATGCTTCTTATGCATTTACAGATGTTGCAGCTATTTATCCTATCACACCTTCATCAGTTATGGCGGAAGCTACAGATGAATGGGCTACTCAAGGTAGAACGAATATTTTTGGACAGACAGTTCAGGTAACAGAAATGCAATCAGAGGCAGGTGCAGCAGGTACAGTACACGGTTCCCTCGCAGCAGGTGCTTTGACAACTACATACACAGCATCTCAGGGATTATTACTTATGATTCCTAACTTATACAAAATCGCTGGTGAGCAGTTACCGGGTGTATTCAATGTTTCTGCCCGTGCTTTAGCAAGCCATGCATTATCAATCTTTGGTGATCACTCAGACGTTTATGCATGTCGTCAGACAGGATGTGCGATGCTTTGTGAATCAAGTGTACAGGAAGTTATGGACTTGACACCGGTTGCTCACCTTGCAGCAATCAAAGGAAAGATTCCGTTTATCAACTTCTTCGATGGATTTAGAACATCTCACGAGATTCAGAAGATTGAGACATGGGATTATGAAGACTTAAAAGATATGGCAGACATGGATGCAATTGCTGAATTCAGAGCACATGCACTGAACCCAAATCACCCATGCCAGAGAGGTTCTGCTCAGAACCCGGATATCTTCTTCCAGGCAAGAGAGGCATGTAACCCATTCTACGATGCTATGCCGGCAATCGTTCAGGAATACATGGACAAAGTCAATGAGAAGATTGGTACAAACTACAAATTATTCAACTACCATGGAGCAGAAGATGCAGAACATGTAATCATCGCTATGGGATCTGTATGTGATACAATCGATGAGACAGTTGATTACTTATTAGCAGCAGGAAGAAAAGTTGGTGTTGTAAAAGTTCGTCTTTACAGACCATTCTCTGCAGAAGCTCTGATCAATGCAATTCCAGAATCTGTAAAACAGATCACAGTATTAGATAGAACAAAAGAGCCGGGAGCGCTTGGAGAACCATTATACTTAGACGTAGTTGCATCTTTAAAAGGAACAAAATTTGATGCAGTACCTGTATTTACAGGACGTTATGGATTAGGTTCCAAAGATACAACACCTGCTCAGATTGTTGCTGTATATGACAACACAGAAAAACAGAAATTCACAATCGGTATCGTGGATGACGTTACAAACTTATCATTAGAAGTAGGTGCTCCGTTAGTCACAACACCAGAAGGAACAATCAACTGTAAGTTCTGGGGACTTGGAGCAGATGGTACTGTTGGAGCAAACAAAAACTCTATCAAGATCATCGGTGACAACACAGATATGTACGCACAGGCATATTTTGATTACGACTCTAAGAAATCAGGCGGTGTGACAATGTCTCACTTACGTTTTGGTAAGAGCCCGATCAAATCTACATACCTGATCAAACAGGCTAACTTTGTAGCATGTCACAATCCGTCTTATGTGAATAAGTACAACATGGTACAGGAATTAGTTGACGGTGGTACATTCTTACTGAACTGTCCATGGGATATGGAAGGACTTGAGAAACATCTTCCAGGACAGGTGAAAGCATTTATCGCAAATCACAACATTAAGTTCTATGTGATCGATGGTATCAAGATTGGTAAAGAAATCGGACTTGGCGGACGTATCAACACAGTTCTCCAGTCAGCATTCTTCAAACTTGCTAATATCATTCCGGAAGAACATGCAATCGAATTAATGAAAGCAGCTGCAAAAGCATCTTACGGTAAGAAAGGTGACAAGATCGTACAGATGAACTACGATGCGATCGATGCAGGTGCAAAACAGGTTGTAGAAGTTCAGGTTCCAGAAAGCTGGAAGAACGCAGAGGACGAAGGCTTATTTACACCAGAAGTAAAAGGTGGAAGAAAAGAAGTTGTTGACTTCGTTAAGAATATCCAGGCAAAAGTAAATGCTCAGGAAGGAAATACACTTCCGGTATCTGCATTCACAGAATACGTAGATGGTTCTACACCATCAGGTTCTTCTGCATACGAGAAACGTGGTATTGCAGTAGATATTCCGGTATGGAAACCAGAAAACTGTATCCAGTGTAACCGTTGTGCATATGTATGTCCACATGCAGTTATCCGTCCGGTTGCTCTTACAGAAGAGGAACTTTCAAAAGCTCCGGAAGGAATCGAGACAATCGATATGATCGGTATGCCGGGAATGAAATTTACAATGACAGTATCTGCTTATGACTGTACAGGATGTGGCTCTTGTGCAAATGTATGTCCAGGTAAGAAGGGTGAGAAAGCTCTTGTAATGGAAAACATGGAAGCAAATGCTGGAAAACAGGAATACTTCGATTTCGGAAGAGAGATTCCGGTAAAACCAGAAGTAGTTGCTAAATTTAAAGAAACAACAGTAAAAGGAAGCCAGTTCAAACAGCCATTACTTGAGTTCTCAGGAGCTTGTGCAGGTTGTGGAGAGACTCCTTATGCAAAATTAATCACACAGTTATTCGGTGACAGAATGTACATCGCAAATGCAACTGGATGTTCTTCAATCTGGGGTAACTCTTCACCGTCTACACCATACACAGTAAACGAAAAAGGACAGGGTCCTGCATGGTCTAACTCTTTATTTGAGGATAATGCAGAGTTCGGTTACGGTATGTTATTAGCTCAGAAAGCTTTAAGAAACGGCTTAAAAGAAAAAGTTGAGAAGTTAGTAGAGAGCGGAGACAATGAAGCAGTTGTTGCAGCAGGAAAAGAATGGTTAGAGACATTTAACTGTGGAGCTACAAACGGAACAGCAACAGATAACCTTGTTGCAGCATTAGAAGCTTGTGACTGTGGATGTGAATTGAGAAAAGAAATCTTACAGAACAAAGACTTCTTAGCTAAGAAATCACAGTGGATCTTCGGTGGAGACGGATGGGCTTACGATATCGGATTCGGTGGAGTTGACCATGTATTAGCTTCCGGACAGGATATCAACATTATGGTATTCGATACAGAAGTTTACTCTAATACAGGTGGACAATCTTCAAAATCTACACCGACAGGTGCGATTGCTCAGTTCGCAGCAGGCGGTAAAGAAGTGAAGAAGAAAGATATGGCAAGCATTGCAATGAGCTACGGATATGTATATGTAGCACAGATTGCTATGGGAGCTGATTTCAATCAGACTGTAAAAGCGATTGCAGAAGCAGAAGCTTATCCAGGACCATCTTTAATTATTGCTTACGCTCCATGTATCAACCATGGTATTAAGAAGGGTATGAACAAAGCTCAGACAGAAGAAGAGTTAGCAGTAAAATCAGGATACTGGCACAACTTCCGCTTCAACCCAGCTGCAGAAGGAAATAAATTCACTCTCGACAGCAAGGCTCCAACAGAAGATTACAGAGAATTCTTAAATGGAGAAGTTCGTTACAATGCATTGGCAAGAATGAACCCAGAAAGAGCAGAAGAATTATTTGCGAAATCAGAAGAAGCAGCAAAAGAGAGATATGCATACTTGAACAAACTTGTAACTCTCTATGGAAGCGACGCTGAATAGAACAGACAATAATGTTTTTCGAAAGAGAATAAAGTCATGGAAAAGGGATACTTCAGAAATGGAGTATCCCTTTTTGCAGAAAGTATACAAAAAAAGAAAAAGGACAGAAGAAAAAATAGTAAAAGTAGCAATTCCTATTTTAGGAAAATTGTGCTATACTAAATGCTGTTTGAAAAGAGAATTGAATGACAAGAGATAGAGGTGCAAGGATTATCAGTACGGTACATGAGAACACGGTGGACGACCGATGTACCAGAAAGGATGAATTGCCGAAGAACTGTTCTTTCGTCCGGGGAGCAGGATCTGGGTCACTGCAGAATATGCAGTGGACTGTCACAGACATGTGGAGTGCTATCGTTGGCTGAAATAAAACAGAGATGAGTTAGAAGGTTTTTGCCATGAACGCGCTTTAGCAAGTTGTCGTTCATGGTTTTCTTTTTCTAAAAACAAATTTGAAATTATTTTAAAGGATTAGAGAGAAAGGAGAACTTTTATGCACATTTCAAAGAAAAAAATATGGAGTGTGGCGGCGTTTGTGTTTATGTTTACACTATTGCTGTCAATGACGGTATTTGCAGCGGATGGGGAGGCGGTACAGCCGAAGATGTATGCAACATTTTGGGCATTGATTCCCCCGGTGGTGGCCATTGCATTGGCTTTGATCACGAAAGAAGTTTATAGTTCACTGTTTGTAGGAATTCTTGTGGGGGCGATGTTTTATTCAGACTTTTCATTTGAGGGAACAATTGTCCACATTTTCAAGGGAGGAATCATCAGTGTGCTGTCGAACAGTTATAATGTAGGAATTCTTGTATTCCTGATCATACTGGGAGCGATGGTCAGCCTGATGAACCGGGCAGGAGGATCTGCGGCATTTGGAAAGTGGGCTGGAAAGAGAATAAAAACTCGTGTCGGTGCACAACTTGCAACGATTGCGCTGGGAATGTTGATATTTATCGATGATTATTTTAATTGTCTTACAGTCGGAAGCGTGATGCAGCCTGTGACAGACAGACATCAGGTGTCGAGAGCAAAGTTATCTTATCTGATTGATGCAACTGCAGCTCCGATCTGTATTATTGCTCCGATTTCTTCCTGGGCAGCAGCGGTGACGGGATTTGTAGAGGGAGAAGATGGTTTTTCCATCTTTATGAGGGCAATTCCGTACAATTTTTATGCACTATTGACGATTCTGATGATGATTGCGATTGTTGTGATGAAATTTGATTTTGGGACAATGCGGACACATGAGAAAAATGCAGTAAAAGGAGATATCTTTACAACTGCGAACAGACCTTACGAGAGTGGGGAGAAAATTCCTGTCAATGAAAATGGGAAAGTGACAGATCTTCTGATTCCGATTGCATCCCTGATCGTTTGCTGTGTAATTGGGATGATCTATACCGGAGGATTTTTTGACGGGGTTGATTTTGTAACAGCGTTCTCGAACAGTGACGCGTCGGTGGGACTTGTCTTCGGAAGCTTCTTTGGCCTCGTTCTTACGATTGGGCTGTACTGTGTCCGGAAGGTTTTGACTTTTAAAGAGTGTATGGAATGCATTCCGGAAGGATTTAAGGCGATGGTTCCGGCAATTATGATCCTGACATTTGCATGGACCTTGAAAGCGATGACAGACAGTCTCGGAGCGGCAGCGTTTGTTGCAATGGGTGTGAATCAGTTTGCGGAAGGATTGATGAACTTCCTTCCGGCGATCATTTTCCTGATCGGATGCTTTTTGGCATTTGCCACGGGAACTTCCTGGGGCACTTTTGGAATTTTGATTCCGATTGTCGTTGCGATTTTTGCAGAGACAAACGAGACTTTGATGATCATTTCCATCTCTGCATGTATGGCAGGAGCGGTATGCGGGGATCACTGTTCTCCGATTTCAGATACGACGATCATGGCATCTGCCGGTGCGCAGTGTGATCATGTTACCCATGTATCGACACAGCTTCCGTATGTCATTACGGCGGCACTGGTCTCTTTTGTGACGTATATCATTGCCGGATTTGTACAGAGTGCATGGATAGCACTCCCGGTTGGAATCGGATTGATGATCGTTACATTGATGGTGATCAAGAAGAAAACAGAAAATCAAGAATAAAAAGAAAACAAACGGGAGATCGTAAAAATACGGTCTCCTATTTGTGTTTGAAAGAACACATTGTTTATGAAATCAAAGAGATCAGATTCTTTTTACTTTCTTAATATAGAAAATAATGATATAATGTATAAATCGGAGCGGTCTGTTTGAGCCGCTGCTATGATAGGAAAATACAGAGTGGAGAGTGATAGTATGAAGCATACACAATTATCTGCATACGAACTTGTACGGAAACAGGACGTATCAGATTTACAGTCTGTCGGCTATTTATTCAGACATAAAAAGACGGGAGCGAGGGTGCTCCTTTTAGAGAACGATGATGAGAATAAGGTATTTACAATTGGTTTTCGTACACCGCCGGAAGACAGCACAGGACTTCCGCATATTTTGGAGCATTCTGTTCTCTGTGGATCGAAGAAATTTCCAGCAAAAGATCCGTTTGTGGAGCTGGTGAAGGGCTCTTTGAATACATTTTTGAATGCGATGACATATCCGGACAAGACATTGTATCCGATCGCAAGCTGCAATGACAAGGATTTCCAGAATCTGATGCATGTTTATATGGATGCGGTTTTTTATCCAAATATCTATGAGCGGGATGAGATTTTCCGGCAGGAAGGCTGGAGTTATAAGCTGGATGAAAAGGAAAGTGATCTGGAGTATAACGGAGTAGTATACAATGAGATGAAAGGAGCATTCTCCTCACCGGAAGGTGTTTTGGATCGTGTCATCTTAAACACGCTGTTCCCGGATACTTCTTACCGCAATGAGTCCGGAGGAGATCCAGATGTAATCCCGGAACTGACGTACGAACAATTTTTAAACTTCCACAAGAAGTATTATCATCCGTCCAACAGTTATATCTATCTGTATGGGGATATGGACATGGAGGAAAAATTAAACTGGCTGGATCAGGAATACTTAAGTAAGTTTGATTATCTTGCAATCGACTCAGAGATTCGTTTCCAAAAGCCGTTTGAGCAGATGAAGGAAGTAGAGATGGCATATTCGATCACAAGCAGTGAGTCAGAGGAAGATAACACATATCTATCCTACAACAAGGTGATCGGGACAAGTCTGGATGAGAAGTTGTATCTCGCATTTCAGATTCTTGACTATGCACTTCTGTCTGCACCAGGTGCGCCGTTGAAGAAGGCACTTGTGGATGCGGGCATCGGAAAAGATATTATGGGATCTTACGACAATGGGATTTATCAGCCGATTTTCTCGATCATTGCAAAGAATGCCAATCTGGAACAGAAGGAAGCGTTTATTCAGGTCGTAGAAGATACGTTGAAAGAAATCGTGAAAAATGGAATGGATCAGAAAGCGCTGGAAGCAGGAATCAATTATCATGAGTTCCGCTACCGGGAAGCCGATTTTGGAAATTTCCCGAAAGGATTGATGTATGGACTGCAGATGTTTGACAGCTGGCTTTATGACGATGAAAAACCATTTATCCATGTGGAAGAGCTGAAAACATTTGCATTCTTAAAAGAACAGATCGGTTCAGGGTATTTTGAAGAATTGATTCAGAAGTACATTTTGGACAATCCGCACGGAGCAATTGTCGTGATCAAGCCGGAGAAAGGGCGCACCGCACGGTTAGACAAAGAATTGGCAGAACGTCTTCAGGAATATAAGAAGAGTCTTTCGGAAGCAGAAGTGGAGAAGATTGTGGCAGATACGAAAGAGCTGATCGCATATCAGGAAGAGCCATCGACGAAAGAAGAACTGGAAGCAATTCCGGTGCTGGAGATTGAGGATATTTCAAAGGAAATTGCACCGATTTATAATGAGGAACTGCATCTGGCAGATACACTTGTCGTACATCATGATGTAGAGACAAACGGAATCAGCTATCTGTCATTGATGTTTGATCTGTCAGATGTGCCGGAAGAACAGCTCCCATACGTGGGAATTTTACAGTCTGTAATTGGAATGATCGACACGAACAACTATGCCTATGGAGAATTGTTCAATGAGATCAATATGAGCACTGGGGGAATCGGGACAAGCCTTGAAGTGTATCCGAATGTGACGAAAGTTTCTGAGAAGGAATTTAAGGCTGCTTTTGAGGTGAAGACAAAAGCACTCTATGATAAACTTCCAGTTGCATTCCAGATGATCCGTGAACTTTTGATGGAGTCAAAATTCGAAGATGAGAAGCGTTTGGAAGAAATTTTGGCATTGTTGAAATCAAGACTTCAGATGAAATTCCAATCTTCCGGACATATGACCGCAGTGCTGCGTGCGATGTCCTACCGCTCGCCGATGTCACAATTTAAAGATTTGACAAATGGAATCGCATTCTACGAAAAAGTGTGCAAGATTGCAGATCATTTTGAGGAAGAGAAGGCAGCACTGATCATGAATTTGAAGAAATTATCCGAACAAATCTTCCGCGCAGATAACATGATCATCAGTTGTACATCCAGAAAAGAAGGATTGGGAGAATTGGAGAAATTGATCAGAGAGCTGAAGAACGGAATTTATCAGGGAACAGCAGACCACACTCCGTGCATTCTTCACTGTGAGAAGAAGAACGAAGGGTTTCAGACAGCATCAAAAGTGCAGTATGTAGCCCGTACCGGAAATTTTATGGAGGAAGGTCTTGATTACACCGGAGCGCTGCAGATTTTGAAAGTAATTTTAAGCTATGATTATCTCTGGCAGAATATCCGTGTAAAAGGCGGCGCATACGGATGTATGAGTAACTTTAACCGGATTGGAGATGGATATTTTGTTTCTTATCGGGATCCGAATCTGGAAAAGACCAATGAAGTATACGAGGGAATTACAGAATACCTCAGAAACTTTGACGTCGATGACAGAGATATGAAAAAATACATCATCGGAACGATCAGCAATATGGATGTGCCGATGACACCTGCTACAAAGGGAGAACGATCTATGAACCTCTATATGAATCATGTGTCAAAAGAGATGATCGAGCAGGAGAGAAAAGAAGTATTAGATGCAAAAGTATCAGACATCCGTGCACTTGCCGATATTGTGGAGGCAGTGTTGAAGGCAGGAGATTTGTGCGTAGTCGGAAGTGAAGAGAAGATTGAAGCACAGAAAGAATTATTTATGGAGATTAAAAATCTTGCATAGGAAGGAGAACGAATGAGAGCAGATTACAGATCAGGTTTTGTCACATTGATCGGAAGACCGAATGTGGGAAAATCAACACTGATGAATTATCTGATCGGACAGAAGATAGCGATCACATCGAACAAGCCACAGACGACGAGGAACCGGATCCAGACAGTTCTGACAACAGAGGAAGGACAGATTGTTTTCGTGGACACCCCGGGAATCCACAAGGCGAAAAATAAGCTTGGAGAATATATGGTAAATGTGGCAGAGCGCACATTGAACGAAGTAGATGTGGTGCTCTGGCTCGTAGAGCCGTCGACATTTATCGGAGCGGGAGAACGGCATATTGCAGAACAGCTGAAAAAGGTAAAGACACCTGTGATCCTTGTAATCAATAAGACAGATAAAGTTAAGAAAGAAGAAGTGTTTACATTTATTGATGCCTACAAGAATATCTATGACTTCGCGGCGATTGTTCCGGTTTCGGCGCGAAGCGGAGAAAATACAGATGAATTGATCCGTGTGATCATGCAGCACCTTCCATACGGACCTCAGTTCTATGATGAGGATACGATCACAGATCAGCCACAGCGCCAGATTGTAGCGGAAATTATCCGTGAGAAAGCGCTTCATAGTCTGAACGAAGAGATTCCGCATGGTATTGCAGTGGCAATCGACAGGATGAAGATGCGTAAGAAGATTGTAGATATCGATGCGACGATCATCTGTGAGCGAGATTCGCACAAAGGGATCATCATCGGAAAGCAGGGGGCGATGTTAAAGAAAATCGGAAGCACGGCACGCTATGAGATTGAGCAGATGCTGGAGTGCAAAGTGAACCTGCAGCTTTGGGTGAAAGTCAAAAAAGACTGGAGAGACAGTGATTTCCTGATCAGGAACTTTGGATACACAAAGGAAGATTAAACAAGAACACAACATGAGGTACAAGACCAGTTGTATAGTTTCATTCGGAATGGACATCCTAGAAGTAAAGAAATACGAAGGGATGATTGGATGAAGAATGCATATTGGGACCATTTTGTGGAGACAGGAAAAGTAGAAGATTATCTCTGTTACAAAGGGATGGAGATTTGTCAGCAGACAATGGAATTGTATAAAGACAGAGAAAAAAGTTTAGGATGGGCAGGAGAACAGACAAGTGAATCAGGCAGTGACAGTGACAGGAATGATTTTATCGGCGGCCCCGGTGGGGGACTACGATAAGAGAGTTGTGATCCTGACAAAAGAACGAGGCAAGATTTCTGCATTTGCAAGGGGAGCGAGACGTCCAAACAGCTCCCTTGTAGGTGTGACAACGCCGTTTGCTTTCGGGGAGATGACGTTGTATGAAGGGAAAAGCTCCTATAATCTGGTGCAGGCAGATATCTCTAATTATTTTTCAGAGCTGCGCATGGATATGGAGGGAGCCTACTATGGGTTTTATTTCATGGAATTTGCGGACTATTATACAAAAGAGAATAATGATGAGCGGGAAATGCTGAAACTTCTGTACCAGTCGCTGCGTGCGCTTGTAAGAAAGACCATACCTTATGAATTGATCCGTTACATATTTGAACTGAAGTCGATCAGTATCAATGGGGAGGCGCCGGAAGTGTTTGCATGTGTGGCCTGTGGCTCGACGGAGGAACTGGAAGTGTTCAGTGAGTCTGGGCAGGGGATGCTGTGCAGCGAGTGCTGCCACGAGGTCAAGGATGGGAAAAGACTGCATCCATCCACAGTTTATGCGATGCAGTATATAATCAGCAGCAGTATCGAGAAGCTTTATACCTTTACGGTAAGTGCTCAGGTGCAGAAAGAACTGAAACAGCTGATGAAGCAGTATATCCGGCATCATATTGACAAGAATTTTAAATCACTGGAAGTACTGGAAGTCTGTATTCGATAAAAGGAATGCTATTCCATACTGCCATTAGGAAAAACTATCCTGGATTGCTTGAAAAAACAAACGGGAAAGGGTATAATAACAGACATTAATATCTTATTTATCTGTGGATGGAAACTGTCATGGATGAAGAGAAGAGAGTGAGGTAGATAGTTATGGAGAAGACAATGGACAAAATCGTGGCCTTGGCAAAATCAAGAGGTTTTGTATATCCGGGATCTGAGATCTACGGTGGGCTTGCGAATACATGGGATTATGGAAATCTCGGTGTAGAACTTAAGAACAATGTAAAAAGAGCCTGGTGGAAAAAATTTGTTCAGGAATCAAAATATAATGTTGGTGTAGACTGTGCGATTCTGATGAACCCTCAGACGTGGGTGGCATCCGGACATCTCGGGGGATTCAGTGATCCGCTTATGGATTGTAAAGAATGTAAAGAAAGATTCCGTGCAGATAAGCTGATCGAAGATTTCGCTCAGGAGCATGGGATTGAATTAAAAGACAGTGTAGATGCATGGTCACAGGAAGAGATGGCAGCATGGATTGAAGAACATAACGTACCATGTCCGTCCTGCGGAAAACATAATTTTACAGATATCAGACAGTTTAACCTGATGTTCAAGACCTTCCAGGGAGTGACAGAGGATGCAAAAAACACAGTATATTTAAGACCGGAGACTGCGCAGGGAATCTTTGTAAACTTTAAAAATGTACAGCGTACATCCAGAAAGAAAATTCCGTTTGGAATTGCACAAGTTGGGAAATCTTTCCGAAATGAGATCACACCAGGGAACTTCACATTCCGTACAAGAGAATTTGAACAGATGGAATTAGAATTCTTCTGTGAGCCGGGTACAGATTTAGAGTGGTTTGCATATTGGAAGAAATTCTGTCTTGACTGGTTGAGTTCTCTTGGATTGAAAGAGGAGGAGATCAGAGTCAGAGACCATTCGCCGGAAGAGTTATGCTTCTATAGTAAGGCGACATCCGACGTAGAATTCTTATTCCCATTTGGATGGGGAGAACTCTGGGGAATCGCAGACAGAACGGACTATGACTTGTCACAGCATCAGGAAGTCTCCAAACAGGATCTGACTTACTTTGATGATGAGAAGAAAGAAAAATATATTCCGTATGTCATCGAGCCGTCACTGGGAGCAGATCGTATGGTTCTTGCATTCCTTTGCAGCGCATATGATGAAGAAGAGTTGGAAGGTGGAGATACCCGTACAGTGATGCATTTCCATCCGGCGCTTGCACCGATCAAGATTGGTGTGCTTCCGCTTTCTAAGAAATTAAATGAAGGCGCAGAGAAAGTATTTGCAGAGCTGTCAAAGACTTACAATTGTGAGTTTGATGACCGTGGAAATATCGGAAAGCGCTATCGCCGTCAGGATGAGATCGGAACTCCGTTCTGTGTTACATACGACTTTGAGTCCGAAGAAGACGGAGCGGTTACAGTCAGAGATCGTGATACGATGGAACAGGAGCGAATCAAGATCGAAGATCTGAAAGCATATTTTGAAAAGAAATTTGAATTTTAATAGGAGTACGCGATACTCAGAATGCTATGAGATGTATGGTGAAAAGTAAATTTTACCATACATTGCATATAGAGAAAACAAAAAGGAGCGACGACAAAATGAAAAGAGAAAATCAGTGGAATAACTATGATGCAGCTGAATTAGAAGTGCTTGAAAAAGTGAATGCTGCATACAGAGAATACCTTGATGCAGGAAAGACAGAGAGAGAATGTGTGACAGAGTGTATCCGCCTTGCAGAAGAAGCTGGATATCAGAGTCTTGAATCTGCGATTGCAAGCGGAGTAAAATTACAGAAAGGCTCAAAAGTTTACAGCCAGTGCATGGGAAAATCTATCGTATTGTTCCAGCTCGGAGAAGAGCCTTTAGAAAAAGGTATGAATATTTTAGGAGCACATATCGACTCTCCACGTATTGATGTAAAACAGAACCCATTATGTGAAGACAATGAGTTTGCTTATTTAGATACACATTACTATGGCGGAATCAAAAAATACCAGTGGGTAGCAACACCACTTGCACTTCACGGAGTCGTAGTGAGAAAAGATGGAACAAAAGTTGAGATCGTAATCGGTGAAAAAGAAGATGATCCGGTACTTGTGATTACAGATCTTCTTGTACATTTATCAAGAGAACAGCTGGATAAACCGGCAAGAACTGTGATCGAAGGTGAAAAATTAGATCTTCTGATTGCCAACAAGCCATTAGAAGGAGAAGAAAAAGACGCTGTCAAAGCAGGCGTATTAAAGTTATTAAAAGAGAACTATAACATCGAAGAAGAAGATTTCCTCTCAGCAGAGCTTGAGATCGTTCCGGCTGGAAAGGCAAGAGAATGTGGAATTGACAGAAGTATGATTATGGCATACGGACAGGATGACAGAGTTTGTGCATTTACATCTTTACTCGCAATGTTAGAGACAAAAGATGTGAAGAGAACAGCATGCTGTATCCTTGTGGACAAAGAAGAAATCGGAAGTGTCGGAGCAACTGGTATGACATCTAAATTCTTTGAGAATGCAGTCGTAGAACTGATGGATGTTGTGGAAGGATACTCAGAAGTGAAGTTCCGCCGTGCAATGGCAAATTCTAAGATGCTTTCTTCAGATGTAAGTGCTGCATTTGATCCGTTATATGCAGCAAGCTTCGAGAAGAAAAATTCTGCATTCTTTGCACACGGTCTTGTGTTTAATAAATATACAGGAAGCGGCGGAAAAGGTGGATCTAACGATGCCAACGCAGAATATGTTGCAGAACTTCGCAAGATCATGGATGACAACAACGTTGCATTCCAGACAGCAGAACTCGGTGCAGTAGACGTCGGAGGCGGCGGAACAATCGCATACGTTCTTGCAAGACATGTCATGAACGTGATCGATAGTGGTGTGGCTGTACTTTGCATGCACGCTCCATGGGAGATTACAAGTAAGGTAGACGTATACGAAGCTGTAAAAGGATACAAAGCATTCTTAAAAGATGCATAAGATCAGGAAGCAAAGGCAGAGATTGCTAAAATAGAATAGAAAATAGAAATCCCCTCTTTTTAGAAGCACTGTGAAAGCGGTAAATTCTAAAAAGGGGGGATTTTACATTAGGCGAAGAACTTATGGATGCAGCTTTTCTTTTGTTGAATGCGAGAATGCATTGGAGATTCCTTTTACCGAAGAAGAATATTCCAGTGGGGACATCCCGGTTGCTTTCTTGAATTGTTTGGAGAAATACTGGAGGGAACTATAAGACAGGTAATGAGCAATCTCTGTGAAGTTCATTGTTCCGATCCGAATGATTTCTTTTGCGTATTCAATCTTCATCTGACTGAAATATTCGATCGCACCGCAGTTTTTTTCTTTGTGGAACAGTGCCTGTAAGGCAGAACGGCTGATCGAGAATTGGGAGCAGATCAGTGGAACTGTCAGGTGGTCGCAGATATGTTCTTCCATATAAGTCGAAATCTGTTGAAACTGGTTCTGTTTTGCCGTAATATTGGCGGGAGATTCCATGAGCGGTGGTTCAGGAGAATGTTCTAACTGACCGGAGGAGGATCTGTTTCGCTGGATTGTGATCAGAAACAGTTCGAGGTAAAGGGTGATCAATTGCTGTGCGCCAAAAGGAGCTTCCTCGGAAATATGAACTTGTTCGATGCGCGGCTCATGAAGCGGGGTAGAAAATGCAAGTCTTGCCTCAGCAATGATCTGTGAGATGATCGTACGTTCTTCTAAAGTCAGAGTGGTGTGTAGTTTCTGGAACAAGTGCATGGCGGGTGAAAAGCAGTAGAAGGAGATCGCGACAAGGTTTGGAGCTTTTTCGCCAATGGACTCAAAGGCATGAAATTCATTTGGTCGATGAAAGATAATGTCCCCTGCGTGGAGTGTGAGCCATTCATTTTCTGCGCGAACAGATACTTCTCCTTTATCTACATAGAGTAGTTCCCAAAAATCGTGAGATTCTCCTTGAAAGACGAAATTTTTCATATATTCAAAATAGTGTATGGTGACAATGCTCTCGATATTGATTTCTTTTTTCATGCGTGTACTGACATATCCCATTGTATCTTTCCTCCAGTGTGATCATTTGCCGGTTGCAAATGATTCTCAGTGATTGTTTTTTTGAAATAGGTTCTGTTTTTTACTTGGTTATTCTATCAGAAATTGGATAATAAGACAATAAGCATAGATGATAAAATAAGCGGTTTTCCACAGAACAATATATAATAGATAGAAGAGATGTTGTTATTGTTCGCTGTGTGAACGGCAGCAGGAATCATAAAGAAAGAGAGGGTATAAAAGTTGGAGAACATTTATACAAAAGGAACGGAGATCCGCTTTGACGAGAGCAGATTGTCATTTACGATCACACATGAAGGAGATAGCTGGAACTGGGGAGAAGGATTCCGTCCACGCATGGAATGTGAGGAAGGAACAATCTATTTTGCAGATGCGAAGAAGATTTCACATGAGGAGTGGAAGACGGGAATCGGACATGGAATCTTAAGCCATTTTGAGGGATTTGAGTTAAATGGAGCAGATGCAGGCATCGCATTTGACACAATCGTATGGATCGAAGAGGTGTCAGGAGATGTATTTTTTGAGTGGGTGCCACTTTCCACAGAGACAGTTAAAGTAAAATCCGTGTACTGGCCGGGATACATGGAGTTTGATGAGAAGAAAGACAGCTGGTATACACTTTTGAACTGGCAACAGGGATTGCTGGTGCCAAATACATGGAAAACAGCAGTGGATAAAGTTGTATTTGATGGTTTTATGGGAACTGCAGGTGCATATATGCCATGGTTTGGACAGGTGAAGGATCGCGCAGGATATATTGCAATTTGTGAACAGCCGTGGAATGCAGCATATTATACAGAACATCCGGCAGAAGGACCATACACTCATGTGGGAATCCGCTGGGAGCCAAGTCTGGGCAAGATGGATTACCGCCGCGTGATGAAATACAGCTTTGTCAAGGATTGTGATTACAATGATCTCTGCAAGATTTACAGAAACTATGTGATCGAAAAGGGAAGATTCAAATCTCTGGCAGAGAAGGCAGTGAAGACTCCTTCTATTGATCAACTGATCGGATCTGCATTTTTACATAAGGGAATTAAGACACAGGTAATGACAAACTCTGATTTCTATGATGCAGAGAATCCGGATAAGAACAATCATCTGACGCCATTCTCCGTGAGAACAGAAGAGATTAAAAAATTCCATGAACTTGGTGTGGAAAAATTATACCTGCATCTAGATGGATGGGCAGAACCAGGATATGATAATCAGCACCCGGATTACCTTCCAGCATGTGAGAAAGCAGGCGGATGGAAAGCGATGAAAGAACTGTCCGACACGATGCATGAATGCGGATATTTATTTGGAATCCACGACCAGTACAGAGATTACTACTACGCAGCAAAAACATTTGATGAGAATTTTGCGACACGTCTCGCAGATGGGACAATTCCAAGTCATGCGCGCTGGGCAGGAGGTCCGCAGACATATCTCTGTGCGACACAGGCTCCGTTTTATGTGAAACGAAACTTTACAGAGATCATGGACAATGGAATTAAACTGGATTGTGCTTACCTGGATGTATTCACATGTAATGAAGGGGATGAGTGTTCTCATCCATGGCATAAGATGACAAGAAGAGAATGTTACGAATACAGAAATGCATGCTTTGAGTATCTTCTGTCAAAAGGAATTCTTCCAAGTTCTGAGGAAGTGAACGACTGGGCAATCCCAAGTCTCGTATTTTGCCATTATGCTCCATATGATTTCATGCTGGATCGACCGGGAAGTCCAAAGAAAGGAATTCCGGTGCCGTTATTTAATCTTGTTTACCATGACTGCCTGATCGAGCCATGGATGATGGACAAGGTAAGTGAGGAAGAAGACTACATGCTGTATGCAGTGTTAAACGGAGGTGCTCCATATCTTGTGAGAGATGGTGCATATCAGAATACAGACGGTTCTTTCGCAGGAGGAGTGGAAATTAGCATCGAAGATCAGATTAAGAGATGTAAAGTCGTATCAGATCTGCATGAGAAAGTTGCGAAATGTGAGATGGTGCGCCATGAGATGGTAGATGGAAATCCAGAAGTACAGAGAACAACATTTGCTGACGGAACAGTTGTTACGGTAGATTTCCAGGCACAGACATACCAGATTCGATAAAAACAGAGACAGATAAGTACAAAATGAGAAAAGACAAGGAAATAGATCAAAAAAGATCGAAGGGATTCCTTGTCTTTTTTGATTCAATTTTTACAAAAAGGCTGCTTTGCTGTGCAGAGAAAAATCTGTCTGTTGAATTTGACGAATGCAGGAAAGACTAAGGATGAGCAGGAGCAGAGAAAAGTAAGACGGATTTTGAAAACATTTCTCGTCAAAATGGACAGAGGAGAACAGAAAAAGGGATATAAAATGTCCTAAATGACAAATACAGGACAATAAGACAAGTTTAGGAGATTATCTTGTAAGCATTTATGTGCAATAAAATATATAATAAGAATAAATAAAGAACAAATATAGACAACAGACAACCAAGAATCGAGTATTCAAACAAACTTATAACAGAGGAGAAGAAAGATGAGTAAGAGAATAAAAGTTGCGCTGGCAGGGCTTGGAAGCCGAGGGAAAGATACATATGCACCAACGGCAAAGCTGTTTCCAGAAAAGATGGAGATTGTGGCAATTGCAGATATTGATCCAGAGAAAGTAAAAGCGGTTGCAGCAGAATATCAGATTCCGGAGGAGATGTGCTTTCAGAGTGCGGAGGAGATGATTGCCAGAGAAAAACTTGCAGATGTGATGTTTATTACAACACAGGACAGACAACATGTGGGACAGGCAATTCCGGCATTGAGAAAAGGATATCACCTATTACTGGAAAAACCGATTTCGCCGGATCTGGATGAATGCAGAGAGATTGTGAAGGTTGCACAGGAATGTGATAGAAAAGTAATTGTCTGTCACGTTCTCAGATATACTCCATTTTATACGAAGATCAAAGATCTGATCGATGAAGGAACGATTGGTGAAATAGTATCTGTGAATTCGGTAGAAAATGTAGGGTATTGGCATCAGGCACACAGCTTTGTCAGAGGAAACTGGAGAAATTCTAATACGACAAGTCCAATGATTCTTCAGAAGTGCTGTCATGATATGGATATTTTATTATGGCTGACAGGAAAGACTTGTAAATCGGTATCTTCTTTCGGAAATACCTATTTGTTCCGGGAAGATAAAGCACCAGAAGGAGCGGCGCACAGATGCATGGACGGATGTAAAGTGAAAGATCAGTGTCCGTATGATGCAGAGAAAATTTATATTACAGATCCTGTGACAGGTGTTCAAAATGGAAATACAGACTGGCCGGTCAATGTGGTGGCACTTCACCCAACAGTGGAAAGTGTACGCGAAGCAATTCAGACGGGACCGTATGGACGATGTGTATATCACTGTGACAATAATGTAGTAGACCATCAAGTTGTTAATTTAAACATGACAGATGGATCGACGATCAGCCATACAATGTGTGCGTTTACGGCACATACAGCTGCCGGAAATCGATATGCCAAGATCATGGGAACTTTAGGTGAGATTATCGCCGATATGGGAGAAAATACCATTCAAGTCAATGTGTTTGGAAAAGAACCGGAAGTGATAGATGTACGCACGCTGGCAACTGATTTTTCAGGACACGGCGGCGGCGACAACCGGATGATCGAAGAATTTCTTGATATGTTGATCAATGAGTCAGGCCCGACAAAGAGCACAACTTCTGTGGAACAATCCGTGGAGAGTCATTATTGTGCATTGGCTGCCGAGGAATCCAGATTAAACGGCGGAGCAGTAATCGAACTGGATACTTATAGAAGATAGTATATAATACAAATTTGTTACCAGGCGGCAAATAACTGCCGCATGATATAAACCAAAAGGAGGATGATTTCAATGAAAAAGAATCTGAAAAAATTAGTAGCTTTAGGATTAGTTGCGACAACAGGAACTACATTGTTAGCTGGATGTGGTGGAAGCGACAAAGGCGGAAGCAAAGATGGAAAAGTTGAGCTTGTGATGAGTGTGTGGGATTCTGACCAAGAGCCGGTTATGAAACAGATGGCAGAGGCATACTCAAAAGAAAATCCAAATGTAACAGTGAAGACACAGCTTACAACATGGAATGAGTACTGGACAAAATTAGAGGCAAGCGCAACAGGTGGATCTGCTCCGGATATCATCACTATGAACGTGCTTCATGTAGAAGAATATGCAGACGCAGGAATTTTAATGGATTTAACAGATGCAGAGAAAGAGTCAGACTTAAAGGTGCATGATAATTTCCCGGCACCACTGGTAGATGGATATACAGTAGAAGGTAAATTATACGGAATCCCGAAAGATTTCGATACAAATGCCGTATTCTACAACAAAGAAATCTTTGATCAGGCAGGAGTTGCTTATCCAACAGATGGATGGACATTTGAAGATTTCAGAAAAACTTGTGAAGACTTACAAGCAGCAGGGCTTCCGGACGGAGTTTATCCGACAGCAATTAACCGTAACTCCGGACAGACTACATATGATGCAGCTGTATTCGCAAACGGTGGATATTTCTTAAATGAAGATAACACAGAAACAGGATGGGATAAGAAAGAGACAATCGAAGGTATCCAGCCATGGTTAGATCTTGTATTAGACGGACTTTCACCGACATTACAGCAGATGACAGATACAGATCCAGACAGTATGTTCCAGGGTGGACAGTTAGCAATGTACTTCTCAGGAAACTACATGATTCCTTCTTATAATAAGACATTAGAAGGAAAATACGGAATCGTAAAAAGACCTTCTTTCAATGGTGTAGATAAAGATATCATCAATGGTCTTGCATTCTCTGTATCTGCAAATACAAAACATCCAGAAGAAGCAAAAGACTTCGCATTATGGTTAGGAAGCAAAGAAGCTCAGGAAATCCAAGGAAAATCAGGTACAGTTATCTCTGCTAGAAATGACTGCCAGGAATTATTCTTAGATACACATAAAGACTTAAATCTTCAGGTATTCCTTGACAATGTACCGAACACAGAATTACTTCCTCACTGTAAAGTGACTGCAAAACTTTCTCAGGTTGAAAAAACTTACTTAGAGCAGGCTTGGCAGGGAGAAATCACATTAGAAGAGGCTTGTAAGAACATTAAGCCAGAGGCAGATGCAATTCTTGATGAAATGAACGCAAAGTAAAGTAGGTAGATACAAATGGGCGAAGGAAAGAAAAAAGTAAGGCGGAAAGCGAGCAGACGTGAGAAGAAAGACTGGGTAGCAGGCTACGTATTTATTGCGCCGGTTACGATCGGACTTCTGATCTTCTATGTATTTCCGTTTATCCAGAACTTCTGGTTCAGTTTTAATGATGTAAACAAATTTAACATGGCAACCTTCTGCGGAATCAGCAACTATCAACGTCTGTTCCAAGAACCAGATCTGATGCTCGCCATGAAAAATACACTTTTATATGCCGTTGTGACAGTGCCGATCGGGCTGGCGCTGTCACTGTTAGTGGCATCCCTCTTAAACTCCAAGATCAAAGGAACTTCTTTTTATCGGACAATCTACTTCCTGCCATCAGTAACGATGTCAGTAGCAGTAGCACTTGTATGGAAACTGATCTTCCACGGAGACTTCGGTATTTTAAATACGGTTCTTGGAATTTTTGGAATCGAAGGGCAGAGCTGGCTTACAAACCCGCATACCGCATTGTTCTGCGTAATGATCGTGGCAATCTGGGGAAGTGTCGGTTATAATATGATCATTCTTCTTGCGGGTATGCAGGGAATTTCAAGATCTTACTATGAAGCAGCGGCAATCGACGGAGCAGGACCAGTAAAACAGTTCTTTAAGATTACAATCCCGTTACTTTCTCCAACGATCTTTTTCGTAATGATCACAGGTCTGATCGGTGCGTTCCAGGTATTCGACAGCATCTATATGATGGTCGATCCAGTAACGAACCCGGCGTTCAACAAAGTAAAGACCATGAACGTTTTGTTCTATCAGAATGCGTTTATGTATGGAGAAAAAGGTTATGCAGCAGCAATTTCTATCTTTATGTTCGCAGTGATCATGATCATCACAGTGATCCAGCTGGTTGGACAGAAGAAATGGGTAAACTACGATTAGAGGAAAGGAGGAAATACGATGAAAAAGACATCTACAAGAAATCATTTGCTTATACACATTCTTTTGATCGCAGGTATTGCAGTCACAGTATTCCCATTCCTCTGGATGGTGTTTACATCATTTAAGACATTGCCGGAATCTATGCAGATACCGCCGTCAATTTTACCGGAACATTGGCAGTTAGACTCTTATAAATATGTACTTGAGATTCTGCCGTTCGGAAAAGTATATATCAATACGATTGTGGTAACCATCATTACGGTATTGGTACAGGTTGCATTTTGTACAATGGCAGCTTATGGATTTGCAAGAATTGATTTTCCATTTAAAAATGCGATTTTCATGATTTTGTTATCTATCTTAATGGTACCGGGACAGATTTTCTTAATCCCACAGTACTTGATCATTCAGAATTTAGGATTGATCAATACCTTACCGGGTCTCTTCCTCCCGAACTTGTTCAGTGCATTTGGTACGTTCTTATTGAGACAGTTCTTTATGTCACTGCCAAAGGAATTGGAAGAAGCAGCATTGCTTGACGGATGTAACAGATTCCAGATTTTTGGAAAGATCATGCTTCCGTTAGTACAGCCAGGTATCGTAGCGCTGGTAATCTTTACAGCAAAATTTGCATGGAATGACTTCATGTGGCCATTGATCGTTAACACAGATCCGGCTAAGATGACATTAGCTCCAGCACTTTCTACACTGAAAGGACAATATGCTACAAACTACCCAGCACAGATGGCAGGTGCCGTAATGGCAGTTATTCCGATGATCGTACTGTTCTTCATCTTCCAGAAACAGTTTATCGAAGGTGTTGCACAGTCTGGTATCAAAGGCTAAAAATTTAATCGAATATGTAATAGAAATATCAGAAGACGAAAAGTAAAAAATGCACGGTTCTATAATCGTGCATTTTTTGTACAAAAAAACAGTATAAAAAGCCAAGTGGGGGAGATGGCAATGAAAAAATTTTATTATCTTGTGCGAATGACATTTTTGGAAAAGATGGCATACACGAAAGCTGTGTGGTTTAATACGATTGGTACCCTTGTGTCTATTTTCAGTTACTATTTTTTATGGAAAGTTGTGTTTATGGGAGAGAATGAACTTGTTGGATTTACGATGGGGGAAATGATAACGTATGTCATTTTGTCCAAGGTTTTGTCGTCACAATTTGCAGGTGGAATTAATATGCAATTTGCAGAGTGGGTATATGAAGGAACGATTGGGACAGAACTTTTACGTCCGGTGACTTTGTTTTATACATTATTTGCACGGCGCAGTGGAGAGTTTGCATATTTTATTTTATGGAAGGGAATTCCGGTTTCTTTCATTTCTTTTTTTATACTGAGAGGAGTAGGTCCGGCAGGAGCCGGGGAATTTCTTTTGTTTTTAATTAGTGTGTTGCTGGCGCTGGTAATTTTATTTTATGTGGAATTTATGGTTGGACTAGCTTCTTTTTATACACTCAGTATGTTTGGCATGGCATTTACAAAGACGGCAGTATTGTCCATATTATCTGGCGGGGTTGTACCATTAGCTCTATTTCCGGAAGGAGTTGCAAGGGTATTTGGACTTCTTCCATTTGCGGGTATGGTATCAGTTCCGTTAAATATTTTTCTTGGGAAATATGGATTGGAAGAATGTATGGGATATATGGGACTTCAGATATTTTGGTGTATTGTAATGGGAGCATTAGCGCATTTGTTGTATCATATGGTGATTCGGAAAGTGATTGTCCAAGGAGGATAGAAGAGTGAAAAGATTGAAATATTATTTTCGACTGTATCAGGCATTTTTAAGAATAGGGATGTTATGCCTTGTACAATATCCGATGGATAGTACTATTCGCTTGATCTCTATTGTTGCGAGGGAAGCAGCAGGATTTCTTGGCGTATTTGCAATCGCAAATGTAGTTGGTAATCTTGGGGAGTGGAGTATATATGGTGTTTGCTTGATATTTTCCCTGGGTGCAATGACGGAGGCTATTAGCCGGGGACTTTTAGATAATGTATGGAGCATTGGGAGTTTTGTTAGGAAAGGAAAGTTGGATATTTTTTTGATACGTCCGGCTTCTGTTTTGTTTCAAATGCTGACATTTCGAATGGAATTTGCGTCGTTAGTCAGTTTTTTTCTGCCGTGTTCTTTGATGATTTGGTCACTCGCAAAATCAGGGGTAGAGTGTTCGATTAGTTTGATCGCATTTTTAATCGAGTTTCTCGTGATGGGCACAATTTTGAATTCTTCCCTCTATTTGATTTTTAATGCGCTTAATTTCTGGCTTGTCCAGGGAAATGAGATTGCAGATCTTATACAGACTTTTCGTGAATTTGCAAAATATCCGATTAATATATTTCCGGCAGTTTTTCAAGTGCTTTTTACCGTAGTGATACCGTTCGGCTTTATTGGATATTATCCGGCAATGTATTTACTTGGGAAAACAAAGATGTGTGTACCGATGTGGCTTTTGGCAGTGACATTGCTCTTTGCGCTGGCCTCAGTGCTCATTTGGTGTTGTGGAATGAAAAAATATGATAGTACAGGTACTTAAAAGGAATAGCATTGGAATCAGTGCTTATAATACAAATGTGATATAAATGAGAGGAATTAAGAACGGTGAAGATGATAGAAGTGCAGCATTTATGTAAGGAATATAAAAGAAAAATCGTACAGCCGGGGTTGATTGGCGGAGTGAAAGGTTTTTTGACTCCACAGTTTGATAATTTTTGTGCGGTGGATGATATTAATTTCCAGATAGAACGTGGAGAATCAGTGGGATATGTAGGTCCGAATGGAAGTGGAAAATCAACAACAATCAAGATGCTTTCAGGTGTACTTACCCCTACGTCCGGAAAAATCATTGTAGATGGGATAGAACCAATCAAGAAGCGGATCCAGAATAATAAGCAGATCGGGGTGGTGTTCGGAAATCGTTCCCAGTTATGGTGGGATGTTCCTATTATAGAGTCTTTTCGTGTGCTGCAAAGACTCTATGAAATTCCGAAACCGATATTTGAAGAGAATATTGAAAAATTTCGAGATATTTTAGGACTGGAGAAACTTTTGAATGTGCCGGAGAGGCAATTATCCTTAGGACAAAGAATGCGTTGCAATATTACGGCAGCATTTTTGCATAATCCTAAAATTGTGTATTTAGATGAACCGACAATTGGATTGGATGCGGAGTCAAAACAGCGGATACGTGCATTTATCAAACAGATGAATGAGGAAAAAAAGACAACGTTTATCGTTACTTCTCATGATTTCCAAGATATAGAAGCACTCTGTAAGAGAATTATCCTGATTAATAAAGGAAAAATTGTTGTGGATTCGGATATGGAGCACATCCGCAAAGAGTTTACAGAATTTAAGCGGATTACAGTGGAAGTAAAGAAAAATGCAGTGGAAATGGCTAGAAGTTCAAAAGCGGCAGGGATGAATGTTAAGGTTGTAGATGATTACCATTTAGAAATCATATATCGTCCGGAGGAAAAGAATCCAATGGAGATCATGGTAGAACTTGGAAAATATGGAGAGATTGTAGATATTTCTATTACGGGACAGGATATTGAAAGCATTATACAAAAAATTGTAACAGAGAATAATAAGGATAGAAGATAAAATGAGATTACATTCTGGCAAAACTATGCTATGATAGGGGAAACTTAAAAAATATGAGTGACAGGAGAAAAATTAAGATGAAGAAGACAGTATCGATCTTGCTTGCAATCCTTTTAGGAATGAGTATATTTGCAGGATGTGGAAAAGGGAAGGAAGAAGCCTCAAAAGATACAACGAAGACAGAAAAGGAAACAGAAGGCGGTGAAGAGAATCTTCTTACCGGAAAGCATCATGTAGAAATCCAGGTGAAGGATTATGGGACGATTAAAGTGGAACTGGATGCAGATGCAGCGCCGATCACGGTGACAAATTTTGTAAATCTTGCAAAGGAAGGTTTTTATGACGGACTGACTTTTCACAGAATTATGAGCGGATTTATGATCCAAGGCGGAGATCCAAGAGGCGATGGCACCGGAGGATCTGATCAGACGATCAAAGGTGAATTTTCTCAAAACGGAGTGGAAAACAATCTTTTACATACGAGGGGTGCGATTTCCATGGCGCGTTCTCGCGCAAACGACAGCGCAAGTTCCCAGTTCTTTATCGTCCATGAGGACAGCAAACATCTGGACGGAAGTTATGCGGCATTTGGATATGTGACAGAAGGCATGGATGTTGTAGATAGAATCTGCGAAGATGCAGAACCGACAGACAATAACGGCACGATTCCGACAGAAGAGCAGCCGGTCATGACATCCGTGAAGGTGATAGACTAAATCTCTTGCAAGAGGGAATGGGAGAGGGAAGGAAACGATGAGAGAGACAAAGCAGGCAGAGAAAGAAACTATGCCAAAACAGCAGCGAGAAATTACAGTGGAAATCCCGGGATATCAGAAACTGCAGATGAGGTATTTGATACTGGATTATAATGGAACAATTGCATTGGATGGAACATTGCAAAAAGGGGTTGCTGAGCGTTTGCAACAGCTTTCGGAACAGTTGAAAATCTACATTGTGACTGCAGATACACATGGGACTGTGAGGAAATTGTGTCAGCAACTTCCGGTACAAATACATACATTTCCGACAAGTGAAGCGGCAGAGGAAAAGCGAAAGATTGTGGAAACGCTTGGCGCTGATTACTGTGTCTGCATAGGAAACGGAAGAAATGATCTGGAAATGTGCCAAATTGCAGGGCTGTCTGTTGCTGTGATGGGAGAAGAAGGAATGTGTGGGAAACTTGGGGCAAAAGCAGATATCTGTGTGAGAAATATTACAGATGGATTGGACCTGCTTTTATATACCAAACGGTTGATTGCAACACTTCGAGGGTGAGAGTAAGAACAGATAGAAGATTCTTTGATAAAAAAGTAACAAAACAGTAGTTTTTACCAAGAAAGTCCTTGACTATCCGAAGTAAAACAGATAAAATGATATACAGATAGCGGGGGAAACCGTTATTGGATATATAAAAGATGAACGACTTCATGGCAAAAAGTCGTATTTTTCATGTTTTATACTAAAGCAAAATATTTTTAGGAGGTCGTTTAGACATGGCAAAATGGGTTTATATGTTCACCGAAGGTGACGCAAGCATGAGAAACACTCTTGGCGGTAAAGGTGCTAACCTTGCAGAGATGACAAAGTTAGGTCTTCCAGTGCCACAGGGATTCACAATCACAACAGATGCTTGTACACAATATTATGAAGATGGAAGAAAAATTAACGATGAGATCATGGAACAGATCATGGACGCAATTGTTAAAATGGAAGAAGTTACTGGAAAGAAATTCGGTGACAAAGAAAATCCACTTCTTGTATCTGTTCGTTCTGGAGCAAGAGCTTCTATGCCAGGTATGATGGATACAATCTTAAACCTCGGATTAAATGAAGAAGTTGTCAAAGTATTAGCTGAAAAATCAGGAAATCCACGTTGGGCATGGGATTGCTACAGAAGATTTATCCAGATGTACTCTGACGTAGTTATGGAAGTCGGTAAAAAATATTTTGAAGAACTGATCGACGAGATGAAAGCTGAAAAAGGTGTAACTCAGGACGTTGACCTCACAGCAGAAGATTTACAGAAACTTGCTGAACAGTTCAAAGCTGAATATAAAGAAAAGATTGGGGAAGAATTCCCTACAGATCCAAAAGAACAGTTAATGGGTGCTGTAAAAGCTGTATTCCGTTCTTGGGATAACCCACGTGCTAACGTTTACCGTCGTGACAACGATATCCCATATTCTTGGGGAACAGCTGTAAACGTACAGATGATGGCATTCGGTAACATGGGAGAGACATCTGGTACAGGTGTTGCATTTACTCGTGACCCAGCAACAGGAGAGAAACACTTAATGGGTGAGTTCTTAATGAACGCTCAGGGTGAAGACGTTGTTGCAGGTGTTCGTACACCACAGAAGATTGACCAGTTAAAAGAAGTTATGCCGGAAGTTTACGAACAGTTCGTAGGAATCTGCAAGACTTTGGAAGATCACTACAGAGATATGCAGGATATGGAATTCACAATCGAAGATAAGAAACTCTACATGTTACAGACACGTAACGGTAAGAGAACAGCTCAGGCTGCTTTAAAGATCGCTTGTGATTTAGTAGACGAAGGAATGATCACAGAAGAGAAAGCTGTTGCAATGATCGATCCTCGTAACTTAGATACATTACTTCACCCACAGTTTGATGCTGCAGAATTAAAGAAAGCTGTACCAGTTGGAAAAGCTTTAGGAGCATCTCCAGGAGCTGCTTGCGGTAAGATCGTCTTCACAGCAGAAGATGCAAAAGAGTGGGCTGCAAGAGGAGAAAAAGTTGTTCTTGTTCGTCTTGAGACATCACCGGAAGATATTGAAGGTATGAAAGCTGCTCAGGGTATCTTAACAGTTCGTGGTGGTATGACATCTCACGCTGCCGTTGTTGCTCGTGGTATGGGTACATGCTGTGTATCTGGATGTGGTGACATCACAATGGATGAAGCAAACAAGAAATTTACATTAGCTGGAAAAGAATACCATGAAGGAGATCCAATCTCTCTTGACGGTTCTACAGGTAACATCTACGACGGAATCATCCCGACAGTAGACGCTACAATCGCTGGTGAATTCGGAAGAATCATGGGATGGGCTGATAAATATAGAACATTAGGAGTAAGAACAAATGCGGATACTCCGGCAGATGCAAGAAAAGCTCGTGAGCTTGGCGCTGAAGGTATCGGACTTTGCCGTACAGAGCATATGTTCTTCGAGGAAGACAGAATTGCTGCATTCCGTGAGATGATCTGCTCTGATACCGTAGAGGAGAGAGAAGCTGCCCTTGATAAGATTCTTCCGTATCAGCAGGGTGACTTTGAGAAGTTATACGAAGCACTGGAAGGCTGCCCGGTAACCATTCGTTTCCTGGATCCGCCTCTTCATGAGTTCGTTCCGACAGAGGAAGCTGACATCGAGAAGCTTGCAAAAGCTCAGGGCAAGTCTGTTGAGACAATCAAGAACATCATCGCTTCTCTGCATGAGTTCAACCCGATGATGGGTCACAGAGGATGCCGTCTTGCAGTTACCTATCCGGAGATTGCAAAGATGCAGACAAAGGCTGTTATCCGTGCAGCAATCAACGTACAGAAGGCTCATCCGGACTGGACTGTAAAGCCGGAGATCATGATTCCGCTTGTATGCGAAGTAAAAGAGTTAAAGTATGTGAAGAAGGTTGTTGTTGATACTGCTGACGCTGAGATTGCAGCAGCAGGTGTAAAGCTTGAGTATGAAGTAGGAACAATGATCGAGATCCCGAGAGCAGCTCTGACTGCAGACGAGATCGCAACAGAGGCTGATTTCTTCTGCTTCGGTACAAACGACCTGACACAGATGACATTCGGATTCTCTCGTG
>ENA-ORUW01000417-ORUW01000417.1-human-gut-metagenome-genome-assembly--contig:-NODE-417-length-44542-cov-10.272934_pt1 | contig 44542 bp, 61 predicted proteins | sample MGYA00242088_ERZ509227 | MGnify/ENA primary metagenome ERZ509227 (study PRJEB26280, sample SAMEA2338816) | human gut metagenome | biome: human gut; feature: human-associated habitat; material: faeces... | reverse complement strand
CAACATTCTCCAAAAATATTTTGCATTTTTCTCCAAAAAGTGCTTGCAAAAAACACTGTACGGTGAACAGATAGCCAGAGGATATTATGTGTTTTTCAAACCATTCCAAAATGAGAGAAGTGATTATAATGCAAAGTGTGTGAATGTAATTGAGGTTCCTGAAAGACAGAGTAAACAGAAGAGAAAGAAGAGGAAGTAAAGAGGTGAAAGAACATGAGTAAAGTGTTACATATTAAAGATGGTTATTTTAAACTGCCAGATATATCCAATGGCAAATTAGGATGTGGTATAACTCTGCTTGGAATATATCTACAGAAGCAGGAGTTAGAAACTGATGCTGTGAATAAACAATATGATGAAATTAATGTATCAGATTTCTTAGAGGATGATGATCTTAGATGTTTATTGTCATGTAGTATCTATGAAATCAAATAATTCATATTAGGGTAGCCCCATAGAGTCTTATAATTATTAGAAGACTCTAAACTCAGTACTTTGTAGGTGCTGGAAACAACATGATTAGTCCGATCGGACGAGAGGTGATACAGAATTAAGAAGTTAGTCATTCTGTGAACAATAAAGGTGAGACTACAGCCTAACGTACACGAAATCGTGGCGTTGAAATGTAGGGTAGTTGCTATTGCAGAGCAAGTAAAGAAAACTGCAATCTGAGATTCAAGAGTAAATCTGATTATTTTCTTGTCTTACAAGGTGTGAGATTAGATTTCTATTGTGTAATGGTAGGTTCAGATGAGCCTAATAAATTCTGCACAGATTTCCAGATATGATAAAGATATTTGAAAATTTAATAGGGTAAGCGGATTTATAAATCGTTCCCATTTTGGGATACGTTTATTTGCTATGCAATTTTCTTGAATATCGGGTAATAAAAAGGAGGATAAATGTTTGATGATAATAAAATTAGTAAAAATACGGAAACCAGAGTTTGCAAAGTATGTGGAGAAGAACTGCCATTAGACAGATTTGAATTAATAAAGCCTAAGAATAAAAATCCGTATCATATATATACTTGTAAAAAATGCAGATATGATATTCGTGCGGAGAGAAGAGACAGATTAAGGGAAAATGTAGAGATTCTAATTGAACGGAAGTATAAGAAAATAAATCCAGAAAGGATCTTAGACCTGTCTCAAGCAGATGTTCAACCTATAGAATCAGATGAGATATTTGTAAAACTTATGGATTATAGAGATACTTGGTTATCTAATTATGGTAGAGTAATACGCTTCTTTAATGAAAAATATAATTTGCTTAAAGGAAGCTATAATAAAGATGGGGTATTGATTTATTCTCTAAGAAAAAATGTTTTGATTGATGGTGAGTGGATTTATAAACGAGTTACGTTATATGCTGCACAAGAGGTTATAAAGGAATTTGTTGTTAATCCTGATACGGTAAATAATGTTTTTGTTTGGCACAAAGGACATGATAAGATGGACAATTATTATAAAAATCTGCATCCGCTTAATAACGATCAATATCAAGCTCTGAAAAGATATTTTAAAAGAACAGGTGATGATTCAGAGAAAGTCATTTTAAATGTTATGAATGATATACAGTATATGCCTGATACTTGGAGTGTGCAATGTTTGAAGCCTGTTATGTGTGGTAAAGGTTATCACGGACGGTTAGACGTTGATTGTAAATCTAAAGCATATCTGAGATGGCATGATATGATGAATCGTTGTTATAATGAAAAATTTCTTGAAAGAAATCCACAATATAGAGGATGTACAGTTTGTGAAGAGTGGTGGAATTTCTCAAATTTTGAAAAATGGTATAATGATAACTGGTATATAATTGATACAGAAACTATGGATTTGGATAAAGATATCCTGATTAAAGGCAATAATGAATATAGCCCAGCTACATGTTGCATTGTTCCACATGGTATTAATACTCTGTTCTTAACATGTAAGAAGAATAGAGGAAATTTACCTATGGGTATTTATTATGATAAGGATAAAAAGAAATATCGAGCTGGAATGAGTTATTGCGGTGTACAAATGAAGATTGGAAGATTCGATACAATAGAAGATGCATTTAACAAGTATAAGGAATACAAAGAAGATTTCATAAAAGATATTGCAGAACAGTACCGAGGAAGGATTCCAGACAAAGTATATTATGCTATGGTAAATTGGAAGATTGAAATTACAGATTAATGCTTTGTTGAAGGTAGAAGTTGAGATGTTTTAAAAATGAATGAAAGTAAAACAAATGTTCTATCTATCTTTTTGTAATTTATGGATTTATAATTAAAAATAATATGTGTTTAATCATGAAACTTGGAGGTGATTTCATGAGTGAGGATTTTAAGTGGTTTGTGGATAATTATGACAATATATTTCATGAGTATGGGCATAAACACATTGTGATCAAAAATCAAAGGATTATTGGTGTATATGATAATGTAAAAGATGCAATAGACAAAACGTGCTTGTCAGAAGAGATGGGGACTTTTATTATCCAAGAGTGTAATGGTAACGAATCGGGTTATACAAACTATATTTCTTCATGGCAGTTGGTGTAATATAAGGAAGTGACAAAAGAAAAGATGGGACAGTGTTCGGCTTTTACCACATTTTGTAGTGGTTTATCTAGGCAACTTATTAATGAGGCAAAAATAATTTGTAATGGTAAAGAATACTATACAAGTAAAGCACAGTGGGACACTGGGGCTACAGGAACTTGTATTTCTACAAAGGTAATTCAAGATTTGGGATTGATACATCATGGATTTGAAAATATACATACTCCATCAGGTCAAAAGACAGTAAAAAAATACTTTGTGGATATAGTTTTACGGAACGATGTTACAATTTCGGGTGTTGAGGTCATGGAGTCAGAGATTGGAAATCAGGGCATTGATGTACTAATTGGAATGGATATAATTTCGTTAGGAGATTTTTCGGTGAGTAATTTTAATGGAAAAACTCAGTTTACTTTTAGAATTCCATCTCAATCACATACGGATTATGTTCAAGTTTTGAAAAATCAGATTCCTGTAACAAGGGATAAGACATATCCAAACGACTTATGTCCTTGTGGTTCGGGAAGAAAATATAAAAAGTGTTGTGGAAAAAATAAATAATATACATAAAGGTATATCAGACGTAACAATCTGATATGCCTATTTTTTTACGTTTTTTTTGCAATCTATTGGCTGCTGCCCCCTTGCAAAAAAACATTGACTCAATTTTTAGATATGGGGTATATACGGGTAGGTACTTAATGTTTTAGAACGTAAACATACCCCCTCCCCCGGTATATACTATATTTAATCACATATTATTACGAGAAAAAGCCATGAGTACGTTAGGAGCATAATGACGATTCATGTATAATCGTTCATTGCTGACTAGGATAATATCATTGCCTTGGATTGTTCTGATTTTATGTAATGAAACAATACAACTCTGATTACATTTTATGAACCCATGAGGCAGTAATACTTCTAGTTCTTTATTCAATGATCCGTATTTCTGATAAGTGCCATATTCTGTATGAACATCAATATGATGTCCCATGATTTCTAAATAGTAAATATCATGTATTTTGATTTTGGATACGGATGTTTTTGTTGTGCAGACATAATCCTGTTGCATATATGTATAGAGTTGTAGGGCTTGCTCTAAACCTGATGTTCCGTAATGTTCTATAAATTCTGTTATAGTCTTTTGCAGATACTTGTCTTTTGAAAAATCCATTGTCATATCATTGTATAAGTCCTTATTTTTTGTCCCTATAAATATAGACACATAAAAATGAAAAAACCGTCGCATTATTCGCAAAAATATTTTCCAGATATGTTGTTTGGGATGTGGGTTATGATGTATGAAATTTGTCGGAAAATTGAAGGAATTGTATAATGAAATATATATTTGGATAATTGAGATACAACTTTGATAATAGAGATGTAGGAATAATTGAAGTCACGAGAAGAACGTGTATTACAGCACCTGGTCATCATCAGACGGTACATACACACAAATATCTTCTATACGGCAATCAAGAATCCGACACAGATCATTAATGGTAGTCGTGTTGAGTGGTTTATTCTTACGCAATTTATCAAGAGTAGAGCTAGAGATATGATGTTTGTTGATTAATGTATATGTTGATTCTGATGATGTTTTTAGAGTTTGCCAAAACGGACTATAATCAATCATGGTTGCATCCCCCTTTCTACTTGATATATTCATCATAAGAAGCAGTCTCAATATTGACTATAGTCACTAAAAAGACTATAATATTATTTATATATATTGTAGGAATTATACAAATTAGGGAGGAAAAGTGGATATGAAAAAGAAACTAAGCAAAATGCTTTTAGGAGTATTGTGTCTAATGCTTTTGTCAGTTGGTTGTAGTGCAAAAGAGGAGGAGAAAAAAGAAGAAGAACCCCAGTATGCGGATGATTCTTTTGTACAAGATATGTCTAAGGGTTTACAGGCGAGATGGGATTTAAACGCCATTGATGAACAGAAAGAAGGATATGATGAAATTCTTGTAAATAGCAAAGAATATCAAGATATGATGATAAGTTATATTGATGCCGAGCTAAATGAAATTGAAAAATATGCAGAAGAAAAGTTTGAAAATAAAAACTTGCAGGAAATAGCAATCAAATACATTAATCTTTTGGAGAAACATAAAGAAATTTGCGATTATATTACTGTTGATTATGATAAGTATTATGGAGAGTTTGAACCTATTTATAATGAAAGAAGCAAAGTAATTGAAAGTATGGTTAAAGATTATGGTATGACTGTAGATGAAGAGCATCAAAGTATCTTGGATGATTTCCTTACCAATTCACAGCTTGTTAAAGATCAAGAGAGCAAGCAAAATGCAATTAACTCAATGCTTCAAAATATACAATTTCAAGAGGTCACGGATGATGGCTTTGGATGGAGAACATATCAAGCGGTTGTAGAGAATACTACTGGTATCGATTTTAAAACATTGCAAATTAATATAAATCTTCTTGATGCAGATGGAGTCATTGTAGAAACAACGTATGACCAGGTTAGTTCTTTTAATAATGGGGCAAAAGTTCAATTTGAGTTTTCGACAGATAAGGAATTTGTAACTACACAGGTAACTTCTGATTGGTGGGAATAATTTGTTTTGTATGTTTTGGGATTCGGTAATATGCCGAGTCCCGTTTTTCTAAGGAGAAATTAAAGATGCAGATACCAAAACCAGACAAACTTCAGTTGACAGAGAATCAAGCGAGGAGATTATTAAAAATATTTTTTGGTGATGATCTTGATTATTATGAGGAATGCATTATGCATTTACCTGATGATGAGCAGGAAAGATTTTTTGAGAAGAATCCAGACTTTATGTCTGAATTTGCAGTTACGTGTGATATGATGTTTTTATTAAAAGATAAAATGTTCCGGGGAATATTACGGAAGATTAAGAATTATGAGGGAGGAATGTAGGTATGGCTAAATGTTGCATATGTGGACGAAGGATTGGAGGATTTGGGGAAGATAAATACAAAATATCCGAAGAATATATTGCTTGTTATCAATGTGCTCCTTATTTTAGAAAAATGAAAGATGCAGAAAATTCAGAACAAATATTGAAAAACGAAAATGAATTAAATATGAAATTGGGAGTCAACGATGTTTCTCAAGATGTAAGGGATGCTATTGAGAATGAGATACAGAAAATAAAAGATAGTAAACAAGATATGTACCGAAAAGAACAATTTCAATTGCAAAAAAAGGATGAAATAAGAAAAAAGCGAAAAGAGTTTATGGTGACTACCGGTTATAATTTCGAGGGATATAAAATCGTAAAGTACATAAACTTGGTGCATGGTGAAATTGTACTTGGTACAGGATTTTATAGTGAGCTGTCTGCAAGTATTTCTGATTTACTTGGCGTATCTTCAAAAACTTTTGAAGGAAAAATATCACAAGCAAAAGGAGTTGCACAAGAGCAGATGATTTTAAATGCAATGACAATGGATGCAAATGCAATAATAGGGATTGATTTTGATATTACAACATTTTCAAATAATATGATAGGTGTATCTGCAAATGGTACAGCGGTTGTAATTGAGAAGATTGAAAAATAAGGAGAAAGATATGGCGCTTTTAAAATGCACAGAATGTGGACATGATGTATCAGAATATGCGGATAAATGTCCGAATTGCGGATGTCCAATTGATATTATAAAGAGTAGTATAAAGTTAAATAAAGAGAGTTGTTCTTTAGATAAGGAAATGAATGGATTACAAAATAAAGCATGTCCTATATGTAAAGCAACCGATCGATGGAAAATAGAGAGTAGTAATATGGCGCGATGCAAAATATGCGGATATGCTTTAGAGTTAGATGAGTCATTAATGAATATTCAATGTACAAGAGAAAATGTTCATGAATCTAAAGAGTCAGTTGCAAAAATAGATAAGAAATGTCCTGTTTGTGGTGTGACAAAATGGTTACTTCACGAGGAATCTGGGACAGCAATTTGTGAGGTGTGCGGATATTGCGAAGTAGTCAATGAAAAGAAAACTGAAGAATATATGCATAATATTTCTATGGTTTCAAAAGCAAAGAATCCAGTTCACTGCCCATATTGCAACTCTACAAATGTAAATAAAATATCTTCAACCAAGAAAGCAATGTCAATTATAGGGTTTGGGATTTTGTCTAATAAGATAGGAAAGCAGTGGCATTGTAACAATTGTAAGAGTGATTTTTAAACAAAGTATACGGTGAAAGGGATATATTATGAAAGAATGTCCTAGATGTCATAAGAAATTTAATGATAATATAAAATTTTGCCCTGTATGTGGTTATAAAGATGATAATATTAATAACAGTATAAAAAATGACAATAATGAATTTAAAACATGCCCGAAATGCAATAAACAACATCCATATTCAATAGATCATTGTACTGAATGTGGTTACTCAACACAAGCATATAAAAATAGGATGAAAAAATTACAAGAGTGTATTGAAAAACCTGTAGTGCAAAAGAACATTCCAAAATGTCCTACCTGTTCGTCAACCAATATCCGTAAAATCTCAACTACTCGCAAAGTAGCAGGAGCTATAGGATTTGGATTACTGAGCAAAACGGCAAAGAGTCAATTTGAATGCAAAGATTGTGGATATAAATGGTAAACAAGATATTAAATTTTGATCCAGAAGGTCTGATGAAACTTCACTTCTTTACAGATGGTCTAGAATATCCAATTGTAATTGCTGTGTATAGTGAGAAAGAAGAAGAGCTGCTTAGTTATATGGAAGAGATGTTTCCGACTTTTGGTTTTACTACTATGGATATTATTGAGTGGTGTAATGAGAATAAATTGGAATATGTGGTGTTGGATATTTAGAAGTTTAGTTCGGATGGTCAAAAATAGTGGTTAATGTATGAATAGAACTCTTCTAGGATTTCTGATAAATGAGAATAATTCTCAAGATGTAAACTATCCCGGTTACCTGGTAGATACCATATAACACTCGCCTATGTAGCCTAGAAAAACGACATTCTAGGCGGTATTTTCGGCTTGAATATTTCCACTCTAAGAAGATTACATCCGATATAAGAAAATAAAAAATAGACCCTGAAAACGTTCATAAAGTCCCATGATTACACCAAAAGAAAGAGCCTGATAAATTGTATTTAACAATCTGGCAAGGCTCTTTTTTTACGTCATTCGTTTATTTTCCAGATTCCGACACTAGACCAGAGTATCAATCCGAAACAAAATATCATCAATATAATTCGTGTTGGGATTGTAGATGAGAACTGTCTGCACTTTGTCCCCTTCTGAAAACTTTTCTGTATCGTATTTCACATAGTAACCGCAAGTATCAATTCCGTTTCCCTCAGAATCTAATACAGTTCCCTCAATCACTTCTATAATGATTTTCCCATTCCTGTTTTCTAATATCGGCGTAAGTGCGTTGAAATCTTCCGTATTTTGAATATAGTATACTTCCGTATTATCCCATTTATTCAAGCCATCATCTGTTGTTGTGCTATCTGTCGTACTTGTTTCAACTGTCTCTTCCTGTTTACCTGCTGTCATACTGTTACAACCTACTAATAATACTGTAGCTAACACTCCAATCATTGCTTTCATTATTCTGTTTTTCATATCTCTTTTATCTCCTTTATTCTTTATAGTGATAGGGTGTAACCGATGAGCTACACCCTTTTATATTAGGCTTCGACATTTAATATATAATTAACTGCCTTTTCTGCCTTGCTACTTGCTGATACAATAAATTTTACATCATTCTTTAAAACTTTAATCCAACTTTGAATATATGCGGTTGAGTTCTTAAAACTCTTTTTTGTTTCAATGCCGATTATATTCATAAGGCTTGCACTTCCTAACTCTGCTACAAGTTCCTCTTTGCTGTATTCCTCTGAACCAAAAGCAACAAGTTTATCTTTTCTTTCTTCTGCTCTATTACATCGGCTTTCTTTCATTGTGCTATGTACTGATTCATGAAAAGCGGTTGAATAATATTCATTGCTATCTTTGAATTGTTCAAAAAGCGGTAACTGTATCATGTCACGCATAGGTGAATAAAAAGCCTCATTCCCTTTTATATGCTTTACTGTGATGTTTTCTCTTGTCCAGTAGTCTTGTAGTATGCTTTCTGCTTTCTCTATCGGTTCTATGTCGTGTAGTTCCTCTTGTTTTAATGGTTCTACACCGTCAACCTGTGAAATATGAAACACATTGATATATTTTAATAATGGTATCTGTTTAACTATTTTTGATCCGTCCTCTTGTACTTCCTCAACTGGCAATATCTTCCAAAATACAACTATTTCTGATTTTTCACCCTTGCGAATGTGACCGCCTAACTCCGACCACTGTTTAAATGTTGCATATTCTCCTTTATTCTTTAAAAGCATTTGATTTAATAATGAATAGCTTTTCTTGCTTACTCTGTTAAATGCTCCACTTCTTACACCCGTCCAAGGCTTTTCCCAAGGTATTACACCATGTTCTAATTGTTCAATGATTCGCTTTGTTACCATTTCATAAACTGATTTACTCATACTGAAAACCTCCTATATAAGTTCTTAATGATTTGTTAATATGATTATAACTAATACTAGAGATAAATTCAATCGACAAAATAACTAAAATTAGTGATATAAATATCCCTAATAATTGTGACATATATCAATAGACAAAATCACTAATATTAGATACAATGTAATCACAAACAAAACAACAGCAACACGAACAACCCGAAAAGTTGTGAAGCTGAAAACCATATACCTGTGAGTGAAGCAAGGAGCGAGGGACAATAGTCAGGAAGATGATTCAGCCGTGTTACTAATAAAGAAGAAAAGGAGATTTGAGATTATGTGTAAGAATATGAAAGATTTACAGACCGTATCAGAAAAGATTTTTGAATTAGAGCAGAAAAAAGCTAAAAAGAAAAAAGAGCTTGATGCACTTGAAAAAGAGATTAAAGAACTCAAAAGCGAAACTTCTTCATATATGAAGAAACGACAGAAAAACGAATTAACTGTTGCAGGATTACAAATTCTTTTTACTGCCTTTTCAAAACCATCATTTGACAAAGAGGCTTTTATTGCAGGAGAAAAGAACGGGGAAGCAATTTATAAAAAGTATTTGAGAAATACACCTGTTGAAAGAGTAACAGTAAGACTTGCAAAAAATCAAATATAAAGTGGTTACAGCCACTATAAATAGGGCTTTAAGCTGTGAGCGTTGACCGTCAACAACTGGCGGTCATGTAGCCAAAAAGAAAGAGAGGTATCAGGTTATGAAAAGATTCATTACATATGAAGAGCCATTACAAAACAGAGTATTTACATATTCTCAAATGAAAGAAGTTTACCGAGATATGGCAGACAAAAATGAGTATCCAGATTTTATAACATGGCTAACCGATATGTTGAAATCAGGAGTATTTGAGGAGGTATAAGGCAATGAAGAGAACAACAGCAGAGTTCGCAACAGTTACAGAAAAGGGAATTGTTACCAAGATAGGGCGGTCAAGCGTTCTAACACCAAAACCAAAGTTTAAAGGTGGTTCTATTCCTTGGGTGGACGATTCCAAATTCTTAAAGAAGAATTCGCAAAATAGAAAAGGGTGATTGGCATAATATAGGGTTCGATTCCCTATACACCCATTAGGCAATAAAGCCGATATAACAAATCAATACATATTAAAGAAAGAAGAGGTAATCAATTATGATGACAGCAAAAAACATTAAGGAACTTGGAACTATTGATCTTGCAAAGGTACGGGCTACTCATGGACAGATTGAAACATTCGTACCAATTACAGTAATTGGTGATGAGTTGGACGAGTTACTTGAGACGTTGCATGAGGACTTTAGAGCGAAGCATCCAGAAGTAAATGAGACAGACACAAATTTTAATGTAAATGTTATTTATTCATTCGGTGGTTTTGCAGATATGTCTCCAGAATTTGAATTAGAAATAATCATTTGGGATGAAAATGATGAGGATGTGGTTGAGTTTTATGAGGAAATCAAAGTCAACTTATCAGACGAGGCAACCGTTGAAGTAAAAAAAGCTATCTGGGAAGGTTTAGGACATATGCTTTTTGGCTTGTAAATCAATGGCATCAAATTAATTAGAGTGGGGATGGATTTTCATCCCCTAACAAATTAAAGAAAAGGAGATTTAAAACCATGAAAAATAGAACAATGAAAACCAGTGTTGGAGTTATTAACCTTGCTGAAATGGAATTTACAACAGATTGCATAGAGGTATTTATTCCTGTTGTAGTAGTGTCGGAAAATCTGAAAACAACAATCGCAGAAAATGTTCAGAAAGCAAAGGAAGAGTATCAAAAGGAATATCTTGATTGTAGAAATATGAAGTGGAGCAATGCCGGTGTACTCATGGAAACTCTGAGTCTACATATCATCAGTGATGGAAACAAATTCAAATATGAGTTGTGCTGTGGTTTTAGTGATATGGATAACAGTTCATTTGAAACTGGATTCGGAATAGAAATGGATTTATCAGAGCATGAAAAGGAATTAAAGAAGCTGATTGTGAAGGCTCTGATTGATAAATTCTTTTAGTCAATAGAAAGAAAACGGGAGGTTGTCACTCTGTGGCAATCTTCATATTGGAAAATAAAGGAGGATAAAAACATGCGTGATACAGTGCAGCCATTAACAAAACAGGAGCAGAGATTTACAGAAGAGAACCACAATTTGATTTATAAATATCTTCATGAGCATGGATACAACATAGAGGAATATTACGATGTGGCATTATTTGGATTTTTGAAATCAGTGCAAGCATATCATCGGAAAGAAAAGCTCAAAGGAAATTATAATTTCTCACATATAGCATATCAGTACATGAGAGCAGAGATTTCTAATCAACGGAAAACTGATAATGCAAAGAAGAGAAAACCATTGGAAAGTATTCTTAGTTTGGATTCAGATTATGCAGAATCGGAAAATCTTCATAATTGCACTGGTGGAAAATCTGCTGAAGATGAAGTGATGGAATCAGAAGCAATAAAAGAGATATTGGAAATTCTTTCAGACATTCAGCGGAAAATAGTTGCATTAAGAATGGATGGATACAGTAACAGAGAAACATTTTTATTCTTGGAAATAAAACCATCAACCTATTATAAGGAAATTCAGCGGATTAAAACGGAATTGGAAAATTTAAGAAAATAAGGAAGGTGGAAATTATGTATAAATCAAAGTATTTTAATCTTGGAAAAGTTGTTGTTTCATACAAGGTTAGTCAACTGCTTATGGAAAATAACCGCTTTGCAAGGGAAATAGATCTGAGCCTGAGAAGATTTGGCATAAAAGATTTTGGGCTTATATCTGATGAGGATAAGCAAATTAATGAAGATGCTTTGCAGTATCCAGATGATTTGTATTTACTTGGTGCTTATCAGACCTGTCGTGGAAAAATATGGATTATTACCAATCGCATTTCGGAAAAGCCGGGAGATAATGCAACTACAATACTATTTCCAGATGAAAGGTAGGCTGATGATATTATGGCAATCGTATTGACTAATGGAGAATATTACATAACGGTTTCTTCCACTGGAAAAATTGGAAAGACTACTAATATAGAAGAAGCTCAAACGTTTTATTCTTGTAATGTAGCTATGAAGAAAGTATTTAAAGCTCCCGGAAAGTGTAAAGGTTATTATCCATATGACACAGAAGATACGGAATGGAATAAACCTAAAGAGAAACAGAAAAGAAAAAAGTATTCAACTGAAGTAAGAAGAATGATTTATAATAATGCTGATGGAAGATGTCAACTTTGTGGTCGAAAAATAATGTTTACAGATGCTTCAATGGATCATATTATTCCTTTGGCATTGGGAGGAGAAGATTGTGAATCGAATTTACAATTAGCTTGCAAAGTTTGCAATGGTGCCAAAGACTTCTATTTACCGGATGAATTTCAAGATAGAGTATTTGATACCTTTTGTTTTCAGATGGAAAAGAAGCATGGGAAGAGTATGAGATGGAAAATAGCTCATAAACTATTAATGGAAATATTGTGAAGGGTGTAGGGGTGGAGTTTTCTGCCCCTATTGTAATAATTGAATTTACAGGAGTAATCAAGTATAATATTTATGTCAGATATAGTTGGCGATGTATCTGTACAGTAATAAATAGACATACATATACAAATTTAAAATCCAAGGAGACATTTAAAAATGATTTATTATGGAAAATTATTAAAGCTATTAGAAGATAATGGCATTACTTCTTATACCATAAAAAAGGAAAAATTAATTGGTCAAGAGACATATCGGAAACTAAAATCCGGTACTGGTATATATGAAGAAGGATATGACACAAATAATAAAGATTCAGATGGAAAATCTACGAAAAAAATTAGAATTACAGCGGTAGATACAAAAGCGATTGAAGCATTATGCGTCAGGTTGAACTGTCAACCTTCTGATATTATGGAAGTAATTCCTAATACATGGGAAAATGCAGACAGATTATGTGAAATATTAGGAAAAAAAGATCAACCATTATCAAAGGAAGATTTACCATCACGTGTACCAATGGAAGAAAACGCGCATAATATATAATAATCATATTGACGTACAGAATATTGTACGTTATACTGTAAGTACAGAATACTGTACGTAAAGGGGGATTACTATGTTAGCAGTGAATTATACTACTCTTCGAGAAAATATGAAAACATATATGGATAAAGTTACAGATGATTATGAAACAATGATTGTTACTCGGAAAGACAACAAGAATGTAGTTATGATCTCAGAAGAATCCTATAATAATTTGATGGAAAATATTCATGTCATGGGGAATAAAGCTAATTATGATTGGCTGATGGAATCCAAAGCACAATTAGAAAATGGTAATATCACGGCACATAATCTTGTAGAGGTAGATGCGGATGAATAAAGTATTTACTGAGAATGGATGGAAAGATTATGTATATTGGCAGACGGAAGACAGAAAAACTCTCAAAAAGATTAATGCACTTATAGAAGATATTTGCAGAAATGGAAATGAAGGAATCGGAAAGCCTGAAGCATTGTCTGGAAATTTATCTGGATTTTGGAGTAGACGGATTAATGATAAAGACAGACTAATCTATAAGATTGACGAAAGCAATGTATATATTTTAGCATGTAGATATCATTATGGGGATAAGTAAAAACCAAAAGCACCAATGGAAGAAATATCAATCTTCCTGCGGTGCTTTCTTTTTTTCCCGGATATCTGATACAGCTTGTTCTAAAGCGACCTGCTGCCATCTCTGTTTAATAATCTGCTGTTGGAGTACCTGAGTGCGCTTATCAATATAATGCTCTATGTGTTCCATCAAGAAAGATGGAATAAAATGTTCTGGAATTTTGAGGATAATATCAAAGAAGATATCCTCTGTCTTATCGCATATCTTGTGTAAAAATTCTTGTATCCTGTTTCTGGGTTTTAATTCAATATCTATAATAATCAACTCCTTCAACCTTATTATATAGGAAGAAATTAGATAATACAATGACTGGAAAACAGATAAAAAATGTTGTTCAAGAAACCATTTGAAGTTGTGAACAGTGGCGAGAGGAAAATATTATCCTCTAAAAATACAAAAAATAGGCTGTTTTTGTTCAAGAAAAATTTTATACCCTTTTACTAACAATTTTTCGTTCTGCGTGGAAAATCTGAGGAAAAGTTATTCTTTATATAACAGAAGGAAAGTTGAGGTGAAAGATATGGAATACGGATATGCAAGAGCAAGTACAAATGAATCTAAACAGGATATCGGAAGACAAAAGAGAGAACTAATTGCTATGGGAGTCAAAGAGCATAATATCTTTTGGGAATATGAAAGCGGATCACATGAAGACAGAGAAAAACTGCAACGGCTTCTTGAAACAGTAAAGAGTGGAGATACAATAGCATGTACAGAAGTAAGCAGGCTTTCACGTTCCACTAAACAATTATGTGAGATATTGGAAATGGTACAGGATAGACATTTGAAATTAATTGTTGGTGGATTCATCGTTGATTGCACTGGAAATGAGATTGACCCTATGACAATGGGAATGTTACGTATGATGTCGGTATTTGCACAGATGGAGAGAGAAATTACTATCCAGAGAATAAAATCTGGTATGCAGAATGCAAAAGCTAAAGGAAAATCAATCGGACGTAAGAAAACAACAGCGGATGATATACCGGCAGTGTTCTTTAGATATTATCCTCAGTTCGCAAAAGGAATAATTAATCTGTCGGAGTTTTCAAGGTTGACAAATCTTTGCAGGAATTCAATTTATAAGTATTTGAAGATTGTTGAGAACCAGTAACCCGAAACACATTAATATAGAAGGAACACAATCGCATGAGGAAGATAATAGGATACAAGCATGGATACAAAATCATAATTTCGGATGGATTCTACGAAGTGATAGATGGACGTGTTGTCACCCATTTTGGGCAATGCAATAAAACAGCAACAGTACAAGAAATTGCAAATAATACAATTTTAAATAAGGAGGATGCAAATGTTAGTCATCGGAGAAAGAGAAATGGAGAATTTATTAGAGAAGAGATTCCAGGAGGGAGTCATGCAAGGTGTAAAGCTGATGCAGCAAAGGATGTTGTTGTCTTGTGAGAATGGGACACCTATTAATATAGAAGAAAGAGCATATTTCGTTCGTAGCGATCTGCAAAATCTGAGAGATGTCTTTGATAGTTTAGAAGCAGAAAGAGGTTAGATATGTGTAAAAAGCCAAAAGAACAGGGAATAGAATCAAGGCAAAAAATTTATGATTTTCTAGTCAGCTTCATAACAAAAAATGGTTATTCTCCGACAATAAGAGAAATTTCTGATGGGACAGGCTTAAAGTCAACAGCAACAATATATCGTCATCTTATGGTATTGGAGCAGATGGGAATGATTCATTTAAAAGATAATAAAACAAGAGCAATAAGTTTGGTGGGTTATGAATTTAAGAGAGTAGGTGGTTAGATGACAGCGTATAAAGTAGAAGTAATCAGACGAGGAACGCTTATTGTAGGTGATGTGAATTGCCAGGAAGATGCAGAAGAATATATTGAGAACTGCAATCCGGTTGATGAAGTCAGATGGTCGAATTTTGTGGAAGTTGTTTGCGGTGAAGAAGTGGAGGTATGATTGATGGATATTGCAACAAAATACAGTATTGGAGATACGGTTTATTCTTTTAATCGTAAGAAAGTTTCAAATGAATGTCCTACTTGTAAGGGAAATGGAAAAATCAATGTAACAAATGGTACAGGAAATTGGATTATAGAATGTCCGGACTGTAAAGGTAAGAGGAAAACACACATTACCGTTCACTATGATGTCATAAGTGGAATTATTAAGGGAGTAATCGCTCAACGTGGAGATGATTATTCACAAACAAAATATATATTAGACAACGGGATGCATAAGAATGAAAAGCATTTATTTGCAGACATAAAAGATGCGGAAGAAAAATGTTGTTTGCTCAATGAAAATATTAGAAAGAATGAGAGGTATGATTAAATGAAAAATGTACAAGATTTTCTGTTGCAGAATAATGAACCATCGCAATATGCACTTGTGCAATATAATGGGGAAACAGAAGCCGTATATTTTGTAATGCATTATCATGATAATAAGCCTTGGTATCTGGAATCTCCATGTGAGCCGTGTGTAGAGTATGAATTTTCAGAAAATGAAAATATAGAAGAATGGTGTCTTTCTGTAGCTGATGAACTATTAAAGCCTGATGTGAATAGAAAAGAATATTATGAAAAGCATATGAAACCTTTGATTGAGGATAATGTTTTGTATGATATTTACTGTCCTCAAGTGGCACCATATCTGCCAAAAGAAGTAGATGATATTGTTCTAGTTACGGAAAGAGAATGTTTACTCTACTTGTTACAGAGAGAATAGGAGCATATTTTGCAGATTAAACAGTTTTAATGGAAAACATAGGGAGGAATAAAAAGTGCAAGACACTAAAAGAGTAAAAGCAATTCACAATACAGATTGCTTGTGTTGGAAGTGCTTAAAGAAACATGATAAGGATAAGGATAAGATACATATTATTGAGATTGAAGCATTGGGATATAATTCACGCTTTGATAATCTAAGCACAAGAATACAGCTATGTGATGATTGCTATAATGCTAATCCAGAATGGTGGAAACTGGAAAGAATAAAACCTAAAGGATTTGAAGAGTTTGGTTCTGTGTACAAATATGAGAAGGAGATATATCAATTCATAGATGCATTACCTTTACAATCACAACAGTTTGTATGGAATGAATATGCTTATGGGGCTAATGCAACTTATCATATGGATGCGCAGGATTGGATTGATTATCAACTTGGAATTCTCCCACATAAAAAATGTAGAGAATATGGAATGTTTTCACCAGATGAAAAACAAGCCTATAAAGATAGATTTCCTACATGTCAACACCCAGTAGTAATTATTTACAATGACGAGTCAGAAGGTTGCCATTGTCCGTTTGGTTCTTCGGGTGAATATGAAGATGGCTCTGTGATTACAGATATTGACATATACACAGCCTGTTATAAGTGTAGATATTACAAAAAGAGGACAACGCCTGTATTAAAAATCAGATGTAAGGATGAGTCCGATTACAAGTTATATTTAAAATACCAGCTCAACAAAGAGAGACTTGAAAAGAAATTTATTGATTTAAAAGGAGTAATATAGTTATGGAAAATAATAGTTTTGTATTAAATGACATGTTTACACAGAATGCAAAGGTATATCAGTCTAGACCTGTGATTGCAGCAAAATATAAGCCAGGGATGGAGACGGGATTTGCTGTGTATATGGCTAATCAGATCGTAAATGGATTAAGAGCAGCTCAACATGAAGGATTCAAGTTTTTTGATACTGAGCAGGAGGCATGGGATTACATCAATGCAGATAATCCGCAGTATGCGGAAGTTAATGGTACAGTTATTGAGATTCCTGTTGAATATGATCCACCTATGCCGGTATTACATAGGAAAGAAACTGATCCAGAGAAGAAAGTAGGGTTCCAAAATTGTTTTGAAGGGAAATATGCTTTGAAATCAAACGAGACAGAAATGTATGATTTCTTCATTCTTGACTATCACCATACAACACCCGATGCGTGGATTATTCAGGATGCAAATGGAGGTATCAGAGTATGGGATACTGATTCTCTTTGTTGTGGAGAAACATTCTTTGGCAAAGAAAATGATTTGATATATGAGAAGGTAGAAGATGGATACATAAAGGTTGCAGTTTAGTGAATTATTGTTATAATATAGTTGTCTCGGGATTGATTACCCCTAGATATAATTGATTTGTTACGGAGAAGTCGTGTCATTTGGCACGGCTTTTCTGGTTATATGAATTATTACGACTTCGAGAGATTATTCGTGAATCATTAAAAGTGCAGGAAAAACAAGGGTTTTGAGAGATTGTAACAGATGGTATATGAATGATACGACACTAATATTAGTGCAGTTCGATAAAACGTAGGAAATTCAAGGGAAAATGAAAATAAAACCTAGTAGAATGGCGGGAATTAAAAGAGGATTATAACAAAAATCATTAGTGGATAAGGGGTTGACGAAAGAAACATCGAACTTTAGTGCAGTAAAGTGGTAAAATAATAAAGTACAAATGTCTTATTTTATAAGTATTTTCGGTTTAGAGAGTATATGGGATGGGAGATAAATTTAAGAAGAAAGTAGTTCGAAAAAGTAATTGAGAGCAGTTAATAGTAAGTAATAGTAGCAATAACACCATATATGGTTTTTGAAAAACACAAACTACAATATCTAGTAAAATTGCTTGACCCTATATTGTGTGTGTGCTACCATTATATGTAAATGATAATTATTGTAATGTAATATAAAAGGTAGTGATACTATAATGAATAGTAATGAATTTCCAGAATTTGACGAACAAACAATAAAAGCAGTTAGTGAGTTTTCAAAAGAATTGTCTGAATATCAATTAACAAATCAATTGTCTGCTTCAATTGCAACATTGAATAGTGAAATGAAAAATATGCATGGTATGGTAATGCGTAATGATGAATCTATCAAACAAATAGTATCTGGATTATCAGTCTATAATAATATAATTGAGAAAAATGTGGGGAATACATTAAAATCATTTGCAGAATTATCCGCTTTTTATAAAGAACAATGTGAACAATTTCAAAAGAGTATTTCGGGATTGAGTAAAATTACCGCTGATGTTATTGGAAACATGGCAAGTGTTAGGGTAAATTCACAATTTCTTGAGGGCACAATAAAAACGTATAGGAATTTTGGTGAACGAATAATCTGGAGTATTTATCCTGAAGATATGAATGAGGACGAAAAAGATGAAGCTATAAATACAGATAATATAATTTTAAATGAAATATATCGTCCAGAACCACAGGATATTAAATATAATTCCAAAATAATTATTTTGCCAGTAAATGATAGCGTCTTAAAATTTTTATCAGAGAATCCAGAGGAATTTTATAAACTAAAACCCAGAGAATTCGAAGAAGTAATGGCAGAAATATATAATCGTCTAGGATATGATGTTGAACTTACTAAAAAGACAAGAGATGGTGGGAAAGATATCATTTTGAGAAAATCAGATTTGGTTGGTGATTACATCTATTATGTAGAATGCAAACAATTTTCTCCTAATATAGCAGTGGGTATAGGAATTGTAAAAGAGTTTTTAGGAACAATTGTTTCCGATAAACCTAATGGTGGAATTATTGCAACGACATCTTTTTTCTCAAGAGATGCGCAACAATTTGTGCAAGAAGAAAAATTAAACTCACAAATTCAGTTACATGATTTCAACAGAGTGCAAAGGCTTTTGAATAAATCATTATAATAATAGATTTAATAAAATTTCGGATCATTTTAGATTTTTTGTTTATGAAAAGAGAGGAAATCAAATGAAAAGATTAACATTAGAAGCTACAGACAAAAATATTCTTAATTCAATTAAGAATAATACTTTACAGCGTTCGAAAGATGTACGAGACTTTCTAATGATGATTGACACAATAGATTATAATGCATTTATTTCCGTTGATGCAGCATGGGGCGAAGGAAAAACTTTCTTTGTTCGCCAGGCTGAAATGACTATGAAGTACTATCACAAAAAGGTGTTTGGAAAAACCATTGAAGAGCAAGAGCTAGAAGCGTTTCAGAGAAATAATGTATTAGGAACTCTTGAATTAAAGCATACATATTTACCAATATATTTTGATGCATGGTTATATGATAATCATATGAATGCGCTAATGGCTTTACTTATGGTAACAATAAAGCAAGGGAGTAAATTTGTGGATACACAAATCGAGAATGAGAAAGGGGAAATAATTAGTTCTATATTAGATAGTATTCAATTCTGGAAGAGTAGTAATTGGAGTGATTTGCTTGAAAAAATAAAGGGGAAAAATTTAATAGAGGAAGCTTTATTATTAGAAGAAGTACGTCTGAAAGTTAAAGAAGTGTTTAATGAGATCCTTGTAGAAGATGCTGAAAAGTTGGTAATATTTATAGACGAACTTGACAGATGCAGACCAACCTTTGCAATTGAAATGCTAGAAGGTGTAAAGCACTATTTTGATGATGATAGAATCATATTTGTGTTGTCGGTAAATAAATCGCAGTTAATTCATACCATATCAAGGTATTATGGAGATGATTTTGATGGCAATTTATACTTAAACAAGTTCTTTGACATTAATATTCAATTGCCAAAAGCAGATACAAGAGTATACTTTGATGTACTTGGAATTTCATGCAATGATTACCTATGGATAAAGAAATTCGCGAATGAATTGCAAAAGTATTATCGACTTTCCTTAAGAGACACAACGAGATATTTTCAAAAGATAGACAATATTCAGGAGAAGTGGAGCAATATGGTTGGAGTTGATTCCTGGAAAGTGTTAATGCTTTTTATTCCAATACTATGTGCATTAGATATTGTAGATATTGCAAAAAAGCAAAAACTTCTTTCTGGCAAGGGATTTGATATTTTAGAAGAGTTACTTCCTAACAGTGGAGAAATACAGAAATATGTACTGACATTAACAGAGAAGTCAGAAGATAATGATGTGAATTGTCGTGCTGGTATGGAAGAATTAAAAAGAATATATGAATTTGGTTTTAGTGGCGATTACGGAATGGGATGGTACAGTGGTCGTTTAGAAATCAGAGCGAATTTAGGTGATTTATGTCTGCGTATTTGTAATAATATGTAATTGATGTGATGGAATGGATACTTGATATTCAGCTTGGACGTAGAAACTTATCACCTATTCAGAGAATTGCTATTACAGAAAAATATAGACCTATTTATGAGAAACAAGCAAAAGAGAATCAAGGAACAAGAAATGATTTAAAAAATAACATTACGGTAAATTTACCACAAAGTTTATCAAATAGTAATGAAAACCGTAACCCAACAACCGCTGAGAAACTAGCATCAGTCGCTGGTGTGTCAGAAAAAACTTACCGTATGGGAGCAAAAATTCTTAACTCAGACAACGAAGAAGTAAAAGAAAAAGTCTTATCAGGCGAAATGAGTATCAACGCTGGTTATAACAAAAATAGAGTGCAATGAACCACATTTTGAAATAGTCGATAGTAATAACGAAATCGTTGAAACGTTTGACTATAACGAATATGGTATTGCACTCAAAACTTTAAGACAATTAAATTTTAACTAATTAATCAGGACTTGTCAATCAGACAAGTCTATTCCACACAAAAAACAGCTACTTATAATTTGAATCAAACTTCTTGAAAAATTTTTGTGGGCAAAACGAACTTCCATCCAATCTTTATTGTCTTTTACAATTCGTTCCATGAGAATAAAATACCTACGAGCAATAAATCCGGCTTCTTTCTTATCAATCATCGAAAGCTGCTTTGCCATATCAATAGTGAGAGAGTAATCTTTCTCTGGTCTACCACCTTGAGGTTTTGGACTAATCTGTCCAAAAGGCTTAAAATCAATGTTTTCAGAGAATCCATATGGTTTAAACTTTCTTTCAACCCACTTATTAAACTGACCTTGCGGACAATCTAATTCATTCCATAATTGTCTTGCATCAATACAAAATTTTTCCATATTATCTTCATTGTCTAAAATAAGATGTGATCTCAAATATAAATGACCGCTTAACTTGTTTTAGTTAAAAAGGATATGGATGATTATGTCAAGAACATCTCGTCCCAAATGGTAATCCAAACCCTGTGAAATTAGGAAGATGTATTAAGGAACTTGAAAGGATTTATGGCATTCAGAATGGCGGGGACAGGAAATCAGATAGAAATAATTTTAATCTGAAATATCCTGATGCTCCAAAAACGGAAAGGGAATTTGCTGATAGATTAGGCATTACTCAGCAAACACTTCAAAATTACAAAAAGCTTACTGAAATGATTCCTGAATTAGAGGAACTTGTAGATACTGGATTTGTTACAAATACTACTGCACTTGCTATTATGCGTAATTTATACAGCCGAAACAGAAACACAATATAATAAGAAGAAAGGCTACTGGCGGTTGTGTTCCGTTAGTAGCCTTTTTAGAGCAGATAAATGCAAGAGAATAGATAAGGTACAGATAAGGTATAGACAAATAAATAACAATTTTGTACAATATAAATATCATACAGAAAGATAAGGTATAAAAATGATTGAAAGAGATTTAGAACAGATGGTTCTTGAAGGTTTAGAGTATGAGTCTATTGAAAAAGAAAAAGCTGCTGAAAGAAAAGCACTCACTAGAAAGCATGGTTTAAAACCGGAAGATGCAAAATATATTCAAGAAATACAAGGTCAAACTAGAGATATTGTTGCCAAAAAGTTAGGCATAAGTGGTAGACATTGGGAACGTATGAGATTTATATATCAGCATAAGGATTGTTTATTGCAAGAGGAATATGAAAACTGGAGAATGGGTAAAACATCAACATCAAAACTATATAAGGAGTTAAGTGAAGATATAAGATTTAATGATACACTCGATAAAATGATTGATATTTTAGATAGGATGCAATGGGATATTTTAGATTATGAAGATTCATATACAATAAAAGATTTAAAGCGTAATCTTTTATCTACTTTGTTTGGTTGTAAAGAAAAAACCAAAAATGAGGTGATTGGTCATTTTGATAAACTTATTGAATATAATCAAGAAATCTTGAATAAGCGTTATAATGAAATAAGAATGATGAAAGTAAGAACACTAGATTTAAAACAGAAACTCCAAAATAGAACACATAATGATATATAATGCACAATTATAGCCGAAGAAGTTTGTTGATTTTTCACAAACTTCTAATTTTTTTGTCTGATTATCGTTAAGGAATAGATAAGGTAATTAATTAAAGGAGAAGAGATATATATCACAAAATGATACTATGAAAATTTTTTAAAACTTATTCATTCAAAAGTAGAAAAAATAAATAGGAACTTATTATTTATAAAATGAAGAGATCTTTACTACAAATCGTTATTTAAAACAATATCTTTAGTTATGAAAGGTGGTGAGAGTATTGATTACTACAACTAAAGATGTAAATTTACGTTTAGCAGCACAGAGGAGAGGATTTCTACTTATGAAAAGAAGAGACAAGAAATATGCACCTGGACTTGGTGATGGATACATGATACTTGATGCATATTCAGGAGCAATAGTTGCCGGACACAGATATGATCTGACACCAGAAGATGTCAGAGATTTTCTGAACGAACATTGAAATTTTTAAAGAGAAAAGGAGAAGACACTATGCAGACAATTGAAAAGAGGTACACGATTAAAAAAATTAACAAAAGCATTGGAAATGGGGATGTGATGTTTAACCATCCTATGCAAAGAAAACCGGGACAATGGGACAATGAACAACAGAGTCTATTGATTGATAGTATTTTGGATTCATTCGCAGTACCACAAATGTACGCAATTCCTATAATCGAAGGAGATTTCGAATCATTTTCCGTATTAGATGGGAAACAAAGATTAACTACGGTTTATGAATATGTGAATGATGGGTTTAAGTTATCTAAAGATCTCTCACCTATTAATAGGAAGAGAAACAGAATTGTCACAGATGAAAATGGTCAACGCAGGAAAGAAAGCGTAATTGAAGAGTATGAGATTGCAGGAAAGTATTTCTCAGAACTTGATGAATATTTACAAGAAAAATTGAATGATACAGAAATCTCAGTAATCATGCTAATAGATGCAACAGACGAAGAAATTGAAGAACAGTTCTTCAGATTAAACAATGGAACAGCATTGACAAAAGACCAGAAAACAAGAGTAATGCTTGGTGATGAGTTAGCATTGTTTATTGATCGGATAGAAGAAAGTGAATTGTTTTCTGAAAAGTCAAAGAAAACATACTTCACATCATTACAAAGAAAACACGGTGAAATTCAGACAACAATATTACAGACACTCATGTTGGTCATGGACTATCCTTTTAAGAATTTTAACAATGATACAACAATGAAGTTTGCCGAATGGTTCAGAGAAAATCATAAACCAAGTGATCTTGATTATTGTGAGGAACTTTTTAGTAAGTTAAACGAAGCTCTTCCAAAATCAGAGAAGGTAAATAAGCAGATGAAGAAAATTAACATTCCAGTATTGGCATATCATACTCAGACTGTTGATGAGATTGGAATGTCATTAAAGAAATACGGTGAATGGATTGAGAAGTTTTTAAGTTCTTACACACCAGATTGTGAATATGCTTCATTATGTGGACAAGGTTCTACATCAAAAGTAAAAGTAATGGGAAGATTGGAATATGTTGAAAAACAGTTGAGAGAATCGGAGATGTAAATATGGAAGAGAAATATAGAATTGATCCAGAATTAAATGCTGTGTTGCCTAATTTATCAGAAGAAGATTATTCATCATTAGAAAAAAGTCTTCTTACTGATGGATATAAAGGGGCACCGATTATGGTGTGGGGTGATGTCATTGTCGATGGTCACAACAGATATGAAATTTGTAATAAGCACCACATTCCATATGAAGTAAAGCAAATTGATTTTGAAAGTAAAGAAGAAGCCGTTCGTTGGATGGTAAGACAGCAAATAGGACGAAGAAATTTAACTCCTATACAACGGATTGAAATAGCTGAGAAGTATCGTCCATTTTATACGGAGAAAGCCAAAGAAAACATGTCTAGTGGTGGTAAAAAATATTCACCAAAGGAAGGTTTGCAGAATTCTTCAACCCTTTCTAATGAGAATAAGATAGATGTACGTGCAAAGTTAGCGGAAGTTGCGAACGTTTCGACAGACACATATTCAAAAGGAAAGAAAATACTAGAATCTGGAAACGAAGAGTTGATTGAACAGACACTTAAAGGTGAGAAAAGTATTAATAAAGCGTACAACGAATTAAAGGCAAGTCAGAAAAAAGAATTCGATAAGAAAATAGAAGGTATTAGTTCTTCTGATTTGAAGAGTGAATTGCAGGATTTGAAAGAGAATAAAAGGAAAGAAGTTGCAAAAAAGGTAAGAGAAAGCAGAGAAAAATATGGTATTGAGAGTCCTGAATATGATGAAGCCAAAGCAGAACAATTAAATGTAGAAATACAAATTAATGAGTTAGAAAATGCATCCTGTAATTCAGACGGCATAGAAAGAGTAAAACAGATTCAAAAGAGATACAGAGATTATTTGGATGTATTTCAGGAAGATGTTAATTGGTTATTGTCAATGGAATTCTATAAGAATGATGAAGAGATTACCAGTTCGATACATTCTGAATTACGTAATTGTATGGAAAGATTCAAAGGGGTTGATTCTCTGATAACTAGAATGACAATTGATGATTTGGGTTGCATTGTCATAAACAAGTAAGTATTGAACAGCAACAAAATAGCTGTGAAATAGAGAAGTAATTATTAAGGAACATTTAAAAGAAAAGGAGAACAAGAGTATGAACAAAACAGTAGAAGCAATTAAAAACGGACAGAACGTGGCAACAGAGGAATTATTTGAGGTAGTAAATTCTTATGTACTTACAACCCTTAGTTTGAGAACACCTGACAAGCAAAGAATAATGTCCATGAAGGTTAATCATTATGAAAATGCATGTGGATGTTACGAATTCACACAGACATGCCAATTATTTGATGACGTTGCGTACAGTCTCAAACCAGATGAATTAGTATCTATGAGAGGCGAATATAACAATAAAGCAGACGCTTTCTATATTACATGTGAACTTAAAAATGGCATGGAATTGTGGCTGATGATTGTAAATGTGTCAGGCAGCGAAGAAGAAATTGAATTCGATGGCTTCTATGAGACAAGCATATATGACATTCAGGAATTTTTGGAAGATGTAATTCATGAAAAGAATGAATATTATTGTGTTCTTGCAAGAATTACGGATGTGTTTGGATTTGATCTCAAGATGCGTAATGCTGTTCGCACATATATTAATACATTAGATGATTCTGATTGGAAACTCCATATTAGTGACGACTTCAATACTTTTGAAGTGCCAGTTACAGATGATAGTGTCAATCTTCTATATATGAAAGAAACAGATCATTCAAAAGAAATCATTGTGAAACCATATGGTCAGCCATTCATGGAAATCAGAATGTTGTTTTTTAAGAAACATGAACAGGAATAAAAAGAGAAATATATATTAGAGGTCGGCAAGTTAAGCCAGTAAAGAGAATTACAAGGAACTTCCTTATCTCTACCTTCAAATTAAGAAATGGAGGACAAAGAGGATGGCAAAGTGTTTTAAAGAATTGCAAAAAGAGATTATAAATGAGATGAAGAAACAGGTTCCAAAGTTGACAAGAGAATATTGTCATAAATGGTATCAGGAACATGAGCAAATGAAAGAAATTCTTTCAGAACAGAATTTTGTTGATGAAGTCACTAAATCGGTTCAATTAACTGTAAAGAATAATAATCCACACATAACATTAGATCCATTTAAAACAGGTGATTTAGAAGAACCTAAATTAAAAGTGATGAAATCTATATGGGATGATTTTGGAGAAAATTATAAGCAGTATATTTTTTCAAAGATATTCGGATAAAAAGAGAATTAGTTATTAGGTGGTATCTCATTGCGGATACCGCCTACAAAATAGAAAAAATGAGCAAAGGAGAAAAATAAAATGCGTGGAACAGTGAAATTTTTTTGTAAAAGAGGATATGGATTTATCACAGATCAAGACGGTAAAGAGTGGTTCTTTCATCACTCTAGCGTAATTATGAAAGGTTATAAGAGACTAGACAAGGAAGATATTGTCGATTTTGAAATTGGCAATGGTAACAATGGCAGAGAACAGGCGGTAAATGTAACACCGATTTTGACTTTGAGAATGGTAGAGAAAGCTCTGAAAAAGGAGAAGTTATGTTTAGAGATTGCGGATGATGATTGTGGTACATATTATCGGGTAATCGATACAAACAATGTTATTCAAGCGGGCGAACAGGGTATGAACCTCATTGAAGTAGCAGCTTTTGCAGGATTTGATGTAACGGGATTAGAGTAGGAGGATTTAAAGTATGGAAATTACAGATTTTTTGGGAGCATTAGTTGAACATAACAAGACCAATAAAGGATATCAGATTGAACTAAATAGTGGGAATCTGGATAAAAACAGCGCCAAGATCACAGGTGTTGAATTCGGAGAGTTGTATTTCACTGAATGTAGTATCTTAAATAAAACGATACTATGTTTCGGAAATATGAACCGTAAGCCGGTAGGTAAAAAAGAGGATGGAACAACCCTTTATCCTATAGATATCAACAGTAGCATGTTTCTTGAACTCTGCAAAATTGAATCAATCGAAGAAGTAAAAGATTTTGAGGATTGGTTCAGTTTATCTTCTGAAAGGGTACTCAATATCTATATGATGCCAGAAGATGATAACATGAACGGTCATAGAAATGTAATTACTGTTGGATTTATGAGTTAAATATTTAGATGGTGTATATCATCTGTTATATACCGCCTACCAATAAATCGAGAAGACGCTAAAAGTAGAAGAGAGGGACTAAAAGATGAAGTTAGAAGATTCAAAAAACATTTCTGTTGGAGATATTTATTATGTGCAATCGAGATATGATTGCAAATCATGTTTTAAGGTTCAAGTGGTTGAAGTGATAGATGATGAGACTGTACTGGTTAAGGGTATGACGAAAAGTAAGAAAGGCAAAAAAGAAGCACCACCTTTTAAACTGAGTATATGGTCTATGCATAAGACACCAGATAAAGCAGTTAGCGGATATAAGCAACATCATAAATAGAGTCCGTTACTATGGGAGGAATTGAATGAATACGAGCAAGACGATAGATACATTACGAAGAAATTTATATCAGAGATATGATTATGACATCCCAGAAACCTCATTATATATGAATGTTGATAAAGTGAAACAAAAGGAACGTATAATGCCTTTGGCGCATAATCAAACAATATGTGAGATAAATGCGCAGTCAAATCATCAATCTGAAACAATGGGAAAAGTTGATCCTGAGATTCGCAAGATTATAGATTCACTTTCTGATATTGGATTATTAATTACAGTGCTTACGAAGAAGAATATAAAGCACACAGACATTGATGAATGTTTAGAGGTTGCTTATAAAATATACGAATTACCTAAAATAATAGATTTTTTGCTTTCAATATGTGTAGATGTATTATTTCAGATGGATATAGATTTGATGGATTTTAAATTGGTAACTGGAATTATCAACAAGTCATTGGAAGTGTCTGTCAATGAGATTTATTCACAGATGAAATGTGATACTCAAGAAAAAAATCCGGTTTCTATTACGGTTTTTGAGGTTAATACTGATCAACTAGAGATAGGACAAGTTGTTAAAAATTATAAAGAATTATGTACATTACTTAATCAGTTACCTACTACAGGTAAAGCCAAACAATTGCAACTTAAAGATTTCGAAAGATATTTCGAGTGGGAAAAATCGGGACAGAAATTTATCATTACAGATATATATGATACACCGTTAGAGAAGGAAGATAAAAGAAAACAAGGAAATAATTCAATTTATGTGAAGTATATTGAACTGATTCTTTTGCAATATTTATCACAGCAAAAAAATGGAACAAGAACATTTAAGAAAAGGGATTGGTGGCAATTACTTGGCATGGTAAATCACAAATATAATAGAGTATCGCAAAAAGAATTGAAAGAAATTGATTATAAGATTACACCATTTGAGATTAAACATTTTTATCAGAGATGTAATAAAAAATTAGAACAGGTACTATTTTCTGCACTAAATAATTTGAAGAATCGAAAATTGATTGAGTATGAATTGCAGACAGTTATAGTCGACAATGAAAATAATTATTTTGGAGCAGATGATAATGACAAAAGAAGAATTCTTCAAGAAGAGAGATTTGTTTTGCATAATGTAATGGGATTCGAAAAGATGATACAGGTTTTTTGTAGATTTAAACAAGATGAATATTACAGAATGGTCAATCAAAGATTAAGTGATTTATATGGTTGGCATCATTACTATAAACAAATAAAAATCATATATATTCAAAAGGACGTTCTAGCAGCAATACCACAAATAGAAATAGATTTGCAAAAAGAATTGCTGAATAAAAAGATTGCAGATGTTTTAAATGAAGATGCATATAAAAAATACGAAGTTGAAAAAGAAAAATGGAGAATTAATTGTAGAAATATTCTATGGGGGAGTTATCAGGGTCATAATTTTGGCAATGATAAACCTTGGAAAATACCAGATACATATTTAGATGCACAAAAAATACTTGTAGATGAATTAATATGTATTGGACATCAGAAAGAAAGAGGTTTTATTCCAACATTTGAAGAAGATGATGAAATGGATCAGATTTTTAATTCCTTTCTGCATTAAGTGAAAAATTGTCACTTTATAATTGGTAATATAAACAATACTCTTTATGGAATTATAAAGTGACAACTTTTGAAAAAAATAGAATAATACTATGTTAGCCTACGGCGTTGCCTAGCAAACGGCTTGCGCCGTTGCTTTCCTGGAAATAAAAAAATATGTTATTCAAGTATGAGTAATCTATTGATTTATATTAGCACTCAAATTTTTCCGTTAGAGAAATCAATATACATCATCATATATACATTTTTTTATTTCAAGGCAAGGTATGGGCGTAAGCCCATGCCGATAGGTAGCTGTGCGCAGCACATATAAAATACAAAGGAGAATAATGGATAATTGGGATTTGAGTATAAAGATGAATTAAAAGAGTTATTACCTGAATACATGGATATTTTGGAAGAACAAGGGAAGACAGAAAATAGAGGAGATGGATATTGGACATGTCCGTTTTGCGGTTCGGGTGACAAACAAAATTACACAGCAGCTTTTCATATTAATGGAACAAGATTTCATTGCTTTTCTTGTGGGGAGCATGGAGATATTTTTGATTTGGTAGCTTACATGGAAGAATTGTCAGAAGATTGGAAAAAGCATTATAACAGAGCAGTCAGAATAATGCATCCATATTTAGAAGGAAGAAAAAATACAGTAAAACAAGAGATTCAAAATAATCCTAGAATGTTGGAAACAGTTGATTATTCAGCTTATTTACAAGAGTGTTCTTTAAATGTGGCTAGAACAGATTATTTCAATCGAAGGGGATTAAGTATAGATACGATTAAAAGATTTCGATTAGGATATGATGAAAAAAGGAATTTGGTTACGATACCTTATAACCAAGATTGCAAAGGATATGTGCATCGTGTTCTCTGGGCTAGTGACAATAAATATTGTAAGTTTGGTAATGAGTTGTTCAATGTTGACGCATTATATTCTGGTGATAGCAGATACGTATTAATTACAGAAGGACAGATTGATGCAATGAGTTTTGAAGAAATAGGAATTAGTGCTATTGGACTTGGTGGAGTGAATGAAGTTTCAAAACTTGTGTGTCAGTTAAAAGAGATTCCTTGTGATAAGACATTAGTGTTGGCATTGGACAATGATAAAGCCGGAAGAAGAGCAACAGGAAAGCTTATAGAGGAGCTTGCAGATACTGAAATTGTGCAAAATTATATAGTGAATAGTCGGCTGTATGGAGAATATAAAGATGCTAATGAATATTTGATCGGTGATAGAGAAGGATTCATTAAGAAAATGAGTCCATTTAAGAAGTAAAAACTTATACAATAGCGAATATACATTGAAGGAGAAATATCATATATGATAAAAAAAGAAGATTTGAAAATAGGACAACACTACTATATTCCAACCATTTCAGGAGTAGAAGAAGTAATAGTGTTATCTGTAGAAGGTGATTCTGCACAAATACAGATTTTGAACAGCAAACGTGAACCGTATCACACAGATAGACAGCATTTATTCGCTAATTACGATTCTGCTAAACTGTCTATGAGGATATGGAAAAAGGGTAGAAGGACGAATAACAAGAGATAAATAGGAGAAATAAATAAAATGAACAGAGAAACAGTAATACAGAATCTTACAAATAATTATGGAAAATATGGGATTACAAGAGAAGTCTTAGAGCCTCTTATTGATGATGGTGTAAAAGAAGGATTTACATACGATTTGATTTATTTGAGTTTGGAAGCAGAATTAAGTAAATTAGCAGGACAGGAATTCTTTTGCACATCTGAAGATATGGCAAGGGCATTTGGGATTTCTGATGCTGAAATGAATCGGATAATTGAAGAAGCAAGAGAAGAGTTGGCTGCTAATGGTGAAAATCCAGATGAGTATTTTAAGACGGTAGAAACAGCGAGATTTATGATGTAAGGGGAATGCGATTGAGTAATAATACAAAGATTAAGTATTTAAAGCTGAAGGACAAGATATACCAAATTACAGATATTTCATTTTTCTATTTTCATATAGAAGCAGTCGAAACAGATATGATGGTTGGTGATGTTCCGGCTGATGAGATATGGGATATAGAAGATTTTAAAAATTACAAAATCAAATTGATTAATATTGACGGTCAAGCTGAGATTGTGGATTTTGAGAAATGGAAGAGTAAGAATAAACAGGTGGTTTGAAAGTGACGAAAAACGCCAAAAAATGAGTGGTAAGTGGGGGATGAATGTTGATATTATGTGGTTTTTGTCCGTGAAATCCTATAAAAGCACTAAAAATTGGCGCTAGTGGAGGGGGTTTTGCCAATGAAATCGACCTTTTATGTAGTGATAAAAGCGATGTATGTATGGGACTAAATCAACATGTATGGATATATTTTCAATTTTGTTTTTGAATGATGTTCAAGTTTTTGGTTGGTGGAACTTGATAGAAAACAGATACCATATATGTTGTTATAGTGGACGAATATGATGATGAACATTGATAATTGTATATTGCTGGTTGTTAATTCTATGATAAAATAATAGTAGTAAAATTGTGGGGGTATATCATGGAATTAGATAATAGATGTCCATTTTGTGGTGGAATTAATTGCGAAAGAGTTTTAAGCTCAGGTCATATATGGTCTGGTACAGATGCGCTTTATTTTAATTGTAAAGAAGGATTTCAGTGTACAATACATCCGAGCGTATGGTATGGAGATGAAAAGGAAGTAGTGAAAAGATTTCATCAAATATATTTATTTATGAAAGATAAGCCATACATAAAAATTAATGGAATGAATTATAAGTATTTTTTCTATTATGAAGAAAAATCAATTGGTCAACAACCAGATCATCCACAAAAGAAAAATGTAGCTGAGTTAATGAAAAATTATCCGAAAACATTTATGGATAAAATGGAAAAAATTATATATAATCTTGCAAAAAAATATCCTATATTTGGAGAAGAATTTATTCCAGAAATTTGTATGCAGCATTTACTGTATGTTGATAATTATGAAGAAGAAGTTATTGAGACAGAAGTTGAAGGTGTATTGGATGCATTAGTTGAATTAGGGTATTTGAATCATAAGTCTAGTAATTATGGGTATAGAATATCCGCTAAAGGATGGAACAAAATATCAGAAATGGAACATAACGAAACTAATAATCAAGGATTTATTGCAATGGCTTTTAAGGAAGAAAAAAAAGAATCAGTGATTCTTTTAAAAATGCAATTAAAAGGTGTGGTTATATTCCAAGAAGAATTGATGAAAAAGAACATAATAAGCAAATTGTTCCAGAAATACTATTTGAAATATCAAAAAGTAAATTTGTTGTGGTGGATATTACATATCCAAATTATGGAGCTTATTATGAAGCCGGATATGCAGAGGCATTAGGAAAAGAAGTAATTGTTTGTTGTTGTAAAGAGAATTTTAAGCCTCATTTTGATATTGCTCAAAAATCTGCTGTAATATGGGAAGATGAAAGAGATTTAGAAGAAAAATTATTTAGAAGAATAGAAGCTACTGTCGGATTAAATGAATAACATATTATACCAACCATCAACCTAACGGTGGTTGGTTTTTTGTTGCAGAAAAAAGAGAATATATAAATGTAGGGAATAATAATTTATGGATTTACAGATGGGAGGAATTGTTATAAGTGAGAATACAATTAATAAAGCGAGACGTTTTTTGGTGTTTAATTTATCAATTTTCGATTGTCGAACAAAAGAAGAAAGAGAATTATATGGAGAGTTGGAAAAAGCTAAGAATGAAGAAAAGCAGAGTATTAAAACCAAACTTATGGACGCTGTGAGATCTTTTTCTGGGATAAGACTGATTGATAAAAAAGTATTATTTGATTCAAAGAGTGGAGAAGCAAAGGTTGATAAATTGATTGCAGGATTTGAGAATGAAGCTGTCAGGCTTTCTCCATTACTGGTATATGAAGAAGATAATCCAAAATATTTCCCATTGGTTAGAGAGATTATTATTATGGATTGTCCAGGAACTTCGGACAAAGAAACGTATAGTTGGCATGAGATTATGTTAGAGCAAATTGTAAGGGATGGAGTAATGATTGATGGTGAAAAGTTTATTGTTTATTCATCATCGGCTAATCAAATGAAAAAGCGTCAAGTATGTTTGATGAAGGAACAATTCTTTAATGACAATCAGAGCAGATTGATGTGTGGTCTTACGTTGGATGTAATTAATAAAAAGGGTGGATGTAATACTGGTAAATACCTTGCGTATACATCATTGATTTTTTCAAAGAGTGTAGAGATGCTTGTTAATATTAACATTGATGAGGTTTTAATTCTTCCAGAGTTTGAAACAAAAGTAATAGACAAAGTGAATTATTTAGATATGGAATCATTGACAATAGAAGAAACAACAATGCCAGTTCCAGTGAATCATATGGATGGTGCAGGGGTTTTTCTTCCGGGGATTTTCCCTCAAAGTTGTCAAATTCGTGGTGGGTGGATTAAAGGTGCAGTTTTTCCATTTGATTTCCGACAGTTTATTATTGAGAAGCAAAAAGAAGGAAAAGTCAGAGAAATAATAAAAGATGCATGGGGAGATAATGTTTCTGTAGATTATGTCCGAGATAATATTAAGATTATTCTGAATGATAGCCAGTTGAAAATGAGAAAGTATTATGATTCATGGGAAGAGTATAAACAGAAATTCAAAGAGAATGGTTTGAAAATCTGCATCAATAACATATTGCACTATCCAAATACTGATGATCCTATTGTATTATCTGCATATCAGTTTTATCAGACTATTCCGAGAGAAAATGTTACTGATGAGAGGATTGAAGCGTTAACAGCGTTGACTATAGAAACGATTAATGATGCGAAAGTGAATCCTGATACCGCATTAAAGATTATGGGAATAGACCTTGATGAAGCAGAAGAACTTGAACCATTTTATGCATCAATTAAAGCATATCCACAGATGTTACAAGATCCATATGTGAAAAGAAGAATTGACAGTAAGATTCAATCAGAGAGAAAAAAGGCTATGTCAGGCAGACCATATATTAAAGGATACTATAATTATATTTGCCCTGATTTGTATGCAGCTTGTGAATATTGGTTTTGCGGTATAGATAATCCAGAAGGTCTAATTCCTAAGAATCATGTGTATAACGCCCTGTATTCGAATACGGATGGTGTGACGGAAGTATGTTGTTTGAGAAGCCCACATTTATCTGATTGTGAACATGGAATTAGGCAATTAGAAAAATCTGACGAATGCAAGCGGTGGTTCTCTGGTATGGATACGGTAATCAGTACACACGATTTATTAACAAAAGTTATTCAATGCGATGTCGATGGAGATGAATGTCTGACTACTCCCGACAGAGCCTTTATTGATTTATTAGATAGGGATAAATTGCCACTATATTACGAAATGAAGAAAGCAGAACCATCAGAAGTGAATAAGCAATATATTTTTGATTGTCTGATGCGGAGTTTCAAGAATGAAAAAATTGGAGATATTTCTAATGCGTTGACAAAACATTTGAATATGGCGTATAAGGTTGACTATGAATTTGTACGAATTATGACAGCTTACAATAACTTCTGCATTGATAATCCTAAGTCGCAATACATGCCGTCATTGGAAAAGTATCAAGATATGTATTGTGAATGGATGGAGAGGGAGAATCCTTATTTCTTTAAATATGCAAAGCAAAAAGAAACAGATAAGTGTTGCACGAATGAAGTTATTAATAAAAGAAGTAATGTGAACCGTATAAGTAAATATATTGAGAATAATACCAAAAGTAATAAAAATAACATTTGGAGAGATAGCATAGATGGCAAAGAATTTAAACCACAATATTTTATGGATTCAGATGTGAAAGTTGACCGATCATCAGAAACATACAAGGCTTTATTAGACGAAATGGCAAGGTTAAAAGCAAATGATAATGAGAAGTTTAGAGAACAGTTACGAAAAAAATATAATGCCAGTAATGATGATAAGAAATTAGGGTATGATGTGTATTACTTCTATTGTAATTCAAAGATACAGAATATCATTAAGGAATATTACTCTGTGACGGAACGCATTGGATATAGAAGGAAAGCAGCAACATATCTTGTTGATATTGAATATTTCCAAGAAGAAAATAAAGAGTCCAGTAAGGATATTCTTTGGAATTGTTTCGGAGATATACTGTATGAGAATCTTTTGTATAATCTTAAAGTTAAACCGGATGAATTGTATAGAGTGAAGAGAAACGCATATAAGAAATCAGAACAACTGGAAAAAGAGATTGCTGAAATGGTAGAGGCTGTGCAACAGGAAAGAAAGAATACATATTGTGTTCCTATTATGGATTATGAATTTGAATGGATAAGGGGATTATCATGCAGAAAAGGTTGTGAACGTGATCAATATTTACTATATCTTTTGTTGGTGCAATATAAACGAGAAATGAAATATTTGGACGGCTTAGAAAATCAAGATGCGATTTCAAAGGATAGGCGAAAGTATGTTAAAATTTACAAAAAAAGTAAATACGGCAAAGTGACTAGAACTACATTTGATAAGTGGTTAGAGATAAATAAAAGGGTTACCATTGCGGATAAAGGATTGAAAAGATTCGGTAATAAAGAATTAATAGTAATAAAAGATTGTAAAAAATACGACAAGGTATATCTGCAATTGCCTAAGTCTAAAGAGAATGGAAAAATCGCATTTACTGTGGAAAATAAAAATCCAATGATTGATTTCTATTTATATACTAAGGATGTAGCGGTTAAAGAATGCGTGATATGTCATAGATTATTTCCTGTTGCTGATGGAAATGTTAAGACGTGTAGTACAAGATGTTCGCGTATCAATGAATTGAGAAATAAGAACAAATAAATATATATCCTGGATATAACAATTAGGAGATTTGGCGCAATAAGAGAGTGCTTGAAAGGCTTGTAAAACATAGCTTTTTGCACTCTCTTTTTAAATCGCCGATTTAGTAATAGGGAGGAAAGAGACATTAAAAAATTCTATTATTTCATAAAAAAATTACAGTTTGACGGAAGGAGGTTATAATCATGGATACACTTAATAAGATAGTTAGGAAATATCTTGATGAGAATGGTATTTCTGATAAGTTCTTTGAAGAATATATAGGTTGTTCTCAATCTATGTGTAGTAAATGGTTCAAAGGTGAACGGAAACTCAATAAAGAACAGTTAAAAAAGACTCATGAATTCTTATCGGGAAAACATATCAAGACAGTAGAAGATATTTTGAAGGGGGAATAGCTATAGTTACGGTAGATTTAGATGAAAACTCTTATACGTATTTGATTCAGGTATTAAATGAAAAGTATTATTCTACAACAGACATTTCGGAGTTACAGAGAATTAATAATCTTTACAAAATTCTAAATTTCAAGTCAGAATCATGGCTAACGGCAATTCAGCCAAAAAATTCATATTAATATTTATTTACGAGAGGAGTAATCAAATGATTAAAAATACGAAACCAGAATTAAAAAATGAATATAATTTGACGATGGAAGATGAAATAAATGCTATCAATGAAATTGCAGATATGTTCTTCCAGAAAAAAGCAGATGAAGATGGCAATGTATCATCAGAGTATACCCCGTATTACGAGAAATTGGGTCAGATTAATGCTATTGCAAAATACTTCATTCGGGGCATTGAGTTTGAGCCGGGAGAGGATATTTACGATGCAGTTATGCAGGACAAGGATATTCGTCCATTGATTGATGAGGTTCTATCTCCAAACGAAGGTTCTTTAAATTTGACATATCAGCAGAAAATCTTTTTTAATATTATGGACAAGGTTTATGATATCGTAGAATATCGAAAAGCGGTTAATATCGCAAAGATTCAGAATCAATCTAATTAATTTATCTTATGGCATTTCAGACAAATTTTCAAACATTTATAAAAATACAGGAGGATTTATATGGATTTACAAAACATAAAAGTTGGTATGGTTGTGTCAATCCGTTTAACATCAGGAGCAGAAGTTTTTGGTGTTATTGCAGTTAAGAACACCATTGAGTTTAAGGATAGGGATGCAGTAGTATTTAGAGTTCAGCTAACAGAAGGACAATCAGTTGACATCTTAGAGGACGATATTGAAGAAATTCGTACCTTTAATGGTCTGCAAAATAAAGAAGACTATTTAAAAGAAGAAATTGAAGGAAAGCATAACATCAAATGTTTTGATTCAGACGGCAAACTACTTTCTAATTCTACGATTATGTCAAATATGATTGATGGTTATGCATGGGATAAACTGACAGAAGATGAAAAGAAAAAGTTCATAGAACATATATCTCTTTCAAGTGAAGATATTATTGAGATTATTAATGTTTTGTTGGATTTGAAATATGAGAATCAGAATATGCATGATAAGAGAGTAAAAGCACTTGAAAAAGCGGCAAAGGCAATACAGATTTATAGTGATATTATTGAAAAAATTCCATTGGGAAAAGCTGAATATAATTTCTTATATGAGCAAATGGAAATTGAAGATTTAGTTAATAGTATATAGTTATTTGAGATGGAGCTAGGTGCTTCATCTTTTTTGTGTAAAGGAGATGAAAAATTGAGCGATTATGAATCAAATATTAAGATAAATGTTGATGATTCGGAATTATCGGACGCTGAGAAGCGGATCAATAATTTAAAAGATAAAAAAGTTGATGTAGATTTCAAAGTCGATAATTCTGGAATTTCAAAAACCAGCGATGGATTAAAACAGGTAGAACAGTCTGCAAAAGGTGTTAACACAGAAGTTACAAAGACAGGAAGTACATTTAAAAGTGTTTTTGGTAGTATGGGTGCTTATAAGGCTATACAACTTACTACAAAGGCTTTAAAAGAAGCGGTATCATCTGTTAAAAATATTAATGATGCTGCCGTTGATCTTCAGATGGCAACGAATAAATCATTGACTGAGACAATGCAATTGATGAAGAGTTATAATAGCATGGCTCAGAATATGGGAGCTACAACTACAGAGGTAGCAAGTGGGGCTTCAGATTGGCTCAGACAGGGAAAAAGTATTGCTGAGACAAATACACTTCTAACGGATAGTATGGTGCTTAGTAAGATTGCTAACATAGATAGTGCAGATGCAACTACATACTTGACGAGTGCCATTAAGGGATATAATGTCGAGACAAAAAATACTATTGATATAGTGGATAAACTTAGTAGCATTGACTTGGAAAGTGCCACTGACGCAGGTGGACTCGCAGAAGCAATGAGCCGTACTGCCGTATCTGCTGATTTAGCTGGGGTGTCCATGGATAAACTTTTAGGATATCTGGCAACTGTTGGCGAAGTTACACAGAAATCTATGTCAAGCATAGGAGAGTCGTTTAAGACGATCTTCACTAGATTTCAACAAATTAAGTCTGGTAATCTTTCCTTTATTGATGAGGATGGCTCTGTTGAAAGCTTGAGTGACGTAGAAACGGTACTTAATAATATTGATATAAAATTGCGCAGTTCCAATGATGAATTCCGAAATATAGGTGTTGTGCTTGATGAAATTCATTCAAAATGGGGAACATTATCATCTGTAGACCAAGCAGCCGTAAGTAATGCTATAGCCGGGGTTCGTCAAAGTGAGAATTTCAAAGTTCTTATGGAAAATTATGAATCCGCACAAAAATATGCAGAGGTAGCAGCGGACTCTCAGGGAACAGCCCTTGAAAAATTTGAATATTATACTGAATCAATCGAAGCAAAAACAAAGTCTTTACAGGCAAGTTTTGAGTCCCTGGCAACAAATACATTTTCAACTAAATTTATAGGCAGAATCCTTGATATGGGAAAGGGAGTTGTAGATTTAGCGGATGATTTTGGCTTGCTGAAAGGTGCGATTGCAAGTACAGTTACAGGTGGATTCATTAAATTAGGTTCTACTATTAAAGATAAATGGGGAAGTATAATATCATTCCTTAAAAGTCCGGCAACTTTAATAACTGCCGGGATTGGAGCAGTAACATCAGCATATAGTGCATATCAGCAGTACAGGGATAACTTGATTTCAGATGCACAGCAATCCTCTCAGGAGTTGCTTTCAAATACGTCTACATTAGATGAACAGATTGCAAAGGTCGAGGAATTAAAGACATCTTTAGCATCTGGAACTCTATCTGAGGAAGAATCATATCAGGCAAAATCCCAATTATTAGATATTCAAAACGAATTAATAAGTACATATGGTAATCAAGCAGAAGGTATTGATCTTGTTAATGGTTCACTTGAAAAAGAATTAGCATTAATGAACGAATTGTCTGTTGCAAACGCAAATAAGTATCTTAATGAGAATAAAACTGCAATAGATGAAGCTAAGGATCAAATGACCAAGGATGACAGAAAATATCAATTAGGCGTTACTGGACGTATGGATGATACAGTAGGTCAGGAGATAAAGAAGATTACGGATGAATTTACAGATGCCGGTATTTCTTTAGAGGGAACCGCAGGAGGAAGTTATAAGATTAACTTTATTGGAGATGCCACGGATGCAGAAACGACAATTAATGATTTTCTTAATCGGATGCGAATACTCCAAGCAGAATTAGATGAAAAAGGCTTAGATACGCATTATATTGATAATATTCTTAGTGCAGGAGAAACAGCATTAAGTAAAAATCAAAAGATTCTTGACGATTACCAAGAGATATATAATACAGCATTGCAATCAGAGATGATGTCAAAAGGCTTTGGAGAAGGAAAACCAGCAACCGTATATAAGGAATATGCAGAAGCAGTAGAGGAATATAATCAGGCTCTTCTAAATGGGGATGATTCTCAGATTACAAATGCGAAAAATGCATTCGATGAAGTGAAAACTTCTGTCGATAGTATATTAGAGCAATATCCAGAATATGAATCTTTGTTTGATGAAGTTGGTACATCACTTGATACAGCAACTATAAAGGCGAATGATTTTGCGGATACTTTAAGCAATAATTCAATGTCCGATGTATTGGACGTATTGAAAGACATGAAGGATGTAGATTTAAAATCAATGAATTTTGATGATGATGTGACATCTAATGCAGAAAATGCTCTTTCAAAGATTGTAGATAAGGCAATAGAACTTGGGGTTGTATCTGATGATTCTTCTGAAAGCATTTCTTCTGTTGTGGACATATTAGCACAATTAGGATATATTTCTTCTGATTCAAGTAATGGTGTTGACCAAGTAACGCAAAGTATATCTGATTTGACCAGCAAAACACAGTCTGTTATATCAGGGATAAATGCAGTAACAGGAGCATTGTCTGGACAATCTACAGGAAAGTCAATCTCATTAGAAGATTTCAATTCTGATGAATTAGAGGACTATCAGTCAGCACTTGAATATGTCAATGGCACAATGCAGTTAAATGAAGAGAAAGTAACCGCAATTACAGAAGCAAAGGCAAAAGAAGCAATTGAAGCCAATAACGTAAATAAGGCTCAGAAACAGTCAGAGTATCTAAAAAATGCCGGGGAAATTGAAAAATTACGTAAAGAGTTAAGTGGACTTACAGAAGGTACGACGGAATATAATGATACGAAATCACAGTTAGATGCTCTCATGTCTGAAAATAGTACTATTTCAGCCGAGTGTAAACAATATGATCTGCTCACTGCCTCCATTAATGAAGCAACAAGTGCATATCAAAACTGGTTAAATAAGCAGAGTACCTCAGAAAGCGGAGATATGTTTGATTCATCATTAGATGCAATACAGGCAATCAGTGACGTTGCGGATTCAGAATCTGATGATTTTGGGCGTGTAGGGACACAGAAATATCAAGCAGCGGTAGAATTCATTGTTCCAAATTCAGTAGATAAAGATGATGCACAGGCTGTTCAAAGTTATATTAATAGCATAGGAAAATACTTTGACTTTGATGAAAATGGTCAGAGAGTTGGCATGAATATTACAAAGTTCTGTCAGGATGCTGTAAATGCTGGACTTATGAATATTGAGGTTGACGCTGATGACAATGAGTTCTTTAACCTTGCCGATGGTGTTAAGATGGATGATTTTGCCGAAAAGTTAGGTCTCACAAGTGAAATGGTTCAAGCTATGTTTGGTGAGATGGAAGAATTTGGGGGTGAATTTGACTGGGCAGATGAAGCAGTAGAAACGGTTGGTGATTTGGGTGTAAAGGCTTATGAATCTGCTGAAGCACTAAGAAGTATTGGGGATAATGCAGATTTAGAAATTAAAATGGATGTCTCTGACATAGATAATGTGGATGATAAGATTTCTACATTAGATGAAACCATTCAGCAAATGAATGATTTAAAGGCACAGCCTGATGTTGATGCGTCACAGATAGAGTATGCAAATGATATCATACAGTATTGCGTTGCTCAAAAACAGGAATTAAGTGCGCATATATTTATGAATATAGATACATCTCAGGTTGATGGGGAACTTGGAGAAGTCATTGGATTGATTCAGCAATTGCAATCTGCAAAGAATGAATTAGATATCCAGGCGTCTGTTGGAGCAGATACAACCGAGGCACAAGGAAAAGTTGATAGCCTTGTATCTCAGATCCAGAGTAAAGATGCGACTATCAAGGCAACCATAGGAGACGTTGATACTTCGAATGTGGATACAATTCTTGCAGGTGTTTCTTCAAAATCTGCTGAAATGTGGGTTACATTAGGTGTAAAGGATGAAGCAATCACTGGATACACACCTGAAAACAAAACAGCAACAGTAACATATACTTTGAATTCTTCCGCTGTAGATAGTTATAATCCTAGTAATCTTAGAAGAACGGTAACATATACAATTATTACAAATGGTGAAGCACCAAAATTAAATGGCACTGCACATATAAATGGTACAGCCTATGTAGGAGGAACTGCAAATGTAAAACGCAGGATTGGTAAAGCTCTTGCGAGTGGAGAGTGGGGAGTAAATCAAAGTGAAACAGCTCTTGTGGGTGAATTAGGACAAGAACTGATTGTTTATGGAAATCGATATTGGACAGTTGGAGATAACGGTGCAGAATTTACAGCGATACCAAAGGGAGCAATTGTATTTAACCATAAACAGACCGAAGAGATATTTAAGAACGGATATGTTACATCTGATGGAGGTCGTGGACATTCATATGCTAATGGTACAGCTTATGTTACTGGTGGGATTAATGTAAGTAACGCAAAGAAAACTGTAGCTACAGGTACAAAATCCTACTCTTCTACCACAACTAAAAAATCCAATACTAACACAACATCCCAAGCAGCTCAAGCAGCAACTCAGGTAGCGGAAGATTTATTTGATTTCGTAGAGATTTTTTCAGACCGTACAAAAGAGACGACAGAAAAATTGAAAGATGCGATCGATGATGCAGTAAGTCTCGCAGATAAGATGTCTGCCAATTCTTCAGCATTATCTCAGATTCAAAATGAGATTTCGGTCAATCAACAGGCATATGATAAATATATTGCTCAGGCAAATTCAGTAGGACTGTCGGAATCATACGCTTCTCAAATCCGCAATGGTAGTCTGAATATTGAAAATATTACTGATGAGGACTTAAAGAAAAAGATTGACGATTACAAAAAGTGGTTTGAAGAGGCAAAAAAATGTGAAGAAACTATCCAAAGTTTACAAAAGGACGAAAAGAAACTTGCTTTAGACCGTCTGAAATATATTGAGGATTATTATGATGCTATCACAAAACTCAATAAGGCTTATCAGGATGTAAATAATGCCAGAATTGAATTCAATGATGCAATGGGTTCATCTGCAATTAGCAACGAAGTTCGTAGATATCTTGCATCTTCTCTTCAGAAACAGGAAGATTCATATAACAAAGCCATTCAGCAATTAGCAGATTACCAAAACGAAACAAACGAATTAATTGCAAATGGATATCTTCAAAAGGATTCTGTAGAATATTACGATGCCATGAAGACAATTCAAGAATTCACTAAACAAGTAGCCGAAGCTGCTACTGCTGTTGTAGAGATGTCGGATAAGATTCGTGAATTGGATTACACAAAATTGCAACAAATTATCGACATGGCTGACCGTAGAACTGATCAATTGAAAAACAAGCAGTCACTTGCAGAATCCAGAGATCAACTTATATCTCGTGATGAATTACAAGGGCAAGTTGATTCGCTTCACAAATCATTAACGACAAATTATGAACTTCGTGAGAAGAAATTACAGGAACAGGGATTGTATGATGTTACATCTACAAGATATCAGGAATTAGCCAAGGAAATTGCAGATATAGACGGAGAAATCTACGGTTCGCTTGAGGATATCGAAGATATCAAAAATAAGATATTTGAGAACGAATTCTTCAATTACGAAAAGGAACAAGACAAGCTTGAATATTTTATTGGTGAACTAGAAGATTTTTCAAAACTACTTAATGAAGATGCTTATTTTGATAAGACAGGCGCATTTACAGATGAAGCATATGCAAAAATTGCTCTTGTGGGTCAAGCAATGTCAAAATCAAAACAGGAAATTTCAAATGCTACTGAAGCATTAAAGAAATTGAACCAGATGGTTGAGAGTGGATTGATCACACAAAGCGAGTATGATGACAAACAGCATGATTTACTTGATACAATAAGAAGTTCTGTAAGTGCTACCGATGATTATAAAAATGAATTGCTTGATTTGTATCGTGAACAGATGCAGAAGGAGAATGATTACCTCCAAAAAAATATAGAAAAACGAAAAGAAGCATTAAAAGCAAAGGCTGATTATTATGATTATGATAAGAAGATAAAGTCATCTACAAAAGATATTAACTCGCTGAAGGCTCAAATTGCTGTTCTTGAAGGGACTACAAACGCATCAAGTTTAGCAACATTGAAGAAGTTGAAAGCAGATCTTGCAGAAAAAGAAGAATCTTTAGCAGATACTAAGCGTGAGCATTCGGTGGATATGCAAGAGCAAGGATACAATACGCTTTCCGATGAACTCAATCAGGCATTAGAAGATACTGAATATGCTTGAGTTTCTGCAAAATGTAATTCTAAAATAGTTAAATTCCCCCAAAGTGCCAA
>ENA-ORUW01000415-ORUW01000415.1-human-gut-metagenome-genome-assembly--contig:-NODE-415-length-44694-cov-17.461480_pt1 | contig 44694 bp, 36 predicted proteins | sample MGYA00242088_ERZ509227 | MGnify/ENA primary metagenome ERZ509227 (study PRJEB26280, sample SAMEA2338816) | human gut metagenome | biome: human gut; feature: human-associated habitat; material: faeces... | reverse complement strand
ACTGACCCTAATTGATTCAAATCCAAATCGTCAAGTGTCTGTATATAGTACGTATTGTCACATGCTTTGCGGCAGATCTCAACTAATTTCTGAGTATTGGAACTATGTTTATCTCCAATAACGATCATAGCATCCACCGACTCTGCAATGCTTTCAGCTTCAGTCTGACGCTCTTTTGTAGCATTACAGATTGTATTTAAAACACTTACATCATAACTCTTTTTCATTATAATTTCAACTAAATCTTTAAATTTATTGTAATTAAATGTCGTCTGGGAAACAATGCAGATTTTCTCTTTTCGATCAGGTGTAAAACATTCCGCATCTTCCGCACTTTGTATGACGGTTACATTGTCTTTCGCCCATCCTTTTATCCCTACAACTTCAGGATGTTCCGGGTTTCCGATTATAATAATATGAAATCCCTCTTTGCTCTTTTCAGATACGATATTATGAATCTTTTTCACAAACGGGCAGGTAGCATCTACAATTCTAAGACCTTTTTGTTCGATCTTTTCATAAATGCGTTTTTCCACTCCGTGAGACCGGATAATGACCGTACCTTGACTGATCATATCCAAATCTTCTTCAGAACGTAGTACGATAACCCCTTTATCCCTCATATCTTTGATAACTTCTTCATTGTGGATAATCGGACCATACGTATAAATCTGTCCACACTTTGTATCTACCTGCTTATATACCGTGTCAACCGCCCGCTTTACTCCGAAACAAAATCCGGCAGTCTTTGCTTTTATCACTTTCACTGTATTTTCCTCTCACTAATTGCAGAAGCTGCATATTTTACTTACCACTTCATCAATCGTCATATCCGAACTGTCTACTAAGATCGCATCCTCTGCTTTTTTCAACGGTGCAATTTCTCTTGTCATGTCACGTTCATCTCTTTCCTTGATATCCCGTGCAATCTCGTCAAGGTCACATGATTCCCCTTTTGACGCAAGCTCATCATATCTACGTTTTGCTCTTGTTTCTACGCTGGCAGTCAGATAGATTTTCACATCTGCATTCGGAAGAATATTTGTTCCGATATCCCGTCCGTCCATGATCACATCTTTTTCGCGTGCCAGCGTTTTCTGTAATTCTAAAAGCTTTTCCCTAACCGCCGGGATAGCCGACGTTTTTGACGCCATATTTCCAACTTCTTCTGTACGAAGCATGCCTGTAATATTTTCACCGTTTAAATAAACCTGCTGTACTCCGTTTTCGTACACAATACTTACATCTGCATCTATGCACGCTTTTGCAACAGCCTCTTTGTCTTCCGGCGAAATTCCTTTTTTCAGAAAATGGATCGCCAATCCTCTATACATTGCTCCTGTATCTACATATATATATCCTTTTTCTTTCGCCACCAGTTTTGCGATCGTACTTTTTCCGGCTCCTGCCGGGCCGTCCACCGCCACATTATATCCCATTTTCTTTCCCCTTTCTTACTGCCTTTTCTTTTATTCTTCTCTTCCGGCATTCATTCCTGCAAGATATGCCGTAGACCATGCAATCTGAAGATTATAACCGCCTGTAAGAGCATCAAGATCCAAAACTTCTCCCGAAAAATATAAATTTTTAACAAACTTTGACTCCATTGTTCCCGGATGAATCTCTTTTACGCTTACTCCGCCTTTTGTAATGATCGCCTCGCTATAGCTTCTTAAACTTGTAAGCGTCATTTTAAAATCTTTGATCAAACGTACAAACCGCATTCTTTCTTCTTTTGTAATCTCATTTACTTTCTTTTCTTCCGCAATACCTGAAAGTTCTGTCATAACAGGTTTTAGTTTTGCCGGAAACAAACTATCGACTGCATTTTTAAACTGTTTGTTATGATTCGCATCGAACTCTCTGAGAATCCGTTTGTCGAGCTGTTCTTCTGTAAGCGCCGGTTTTAAGTCGATATGCAAAGTCAGCTCTTTTTCTTTCAGCCTTTTTCCTACAATACTGCTGGCGCTTAAAATAACCGGACCTGTTACTCCATAATGGGTAAACAGCATCTCTCCGAATTCTTCATATAATTTCTTTTTTCCGTCGGTCACACGGATACATACGTTTCGAAGCGACAGACCCTGAAGCTGTTTTGCATACCATTCTTTTACTTCCATCGGAACGAGAGCCGGAAAAAGTTCGGTAACCTTATGCCCGCATGTTTTTGCAAATCGGTATCCGTCTCCTGTCGATCCTGTAGCAGGATAAGAAATCCCCCCAGTCGCTATGATCACCGCATCTGCGTCAACAAAAGGCTGCTTTTGTTTTTGGGAATCATCAGAAATAATGATTCCTGTTATTTTCTCATTTTCTACACATATTTTTTCTACTTCCGTGCAAAGAAATATCTGAACGCCGAGACGATGCAGTTCTTTTTGCAGCGCCCCGATTACATCCGACGAATGATCAGAAACAGGAAAGACTCTGTTTCCTCTCTCGATCTTCGTCTTCACACCGAGATTTTCAAAAAAGTCAATCACCTGTTCGTTCGTAAAACTGTAAAATGCACTATATAAAAACTTTGGGTTACTGACTACCGCCTGAAATAATTCTTCAACATCCGACGCATTTGTAATATTACAGCGTCCCTTTCCCGTTATAAATAATTTCCTGCCCAATCTGTCATTTTTCTCATAAATCTGAACATGATGCCCGTTTTCGGCGGCAAATACAGCCGCCATCATTCCTGCGGCTCCGCCTCCGACAACTATCACTTTACTCATCTTTTCCTCCTGCCGTTTCATCCGGGAAAAACGAACGTTTCATAGGATCTAATTCATCTCTGCTGTATACTTCATATTCTCCCCATATTTCCTCTAACGTCTCAAGTGTTGATACAACTTCTTTTTGTCTCTTCATGCAAAGCGCCACTACGAGAGCATTCACTACGCTTAACGGCGCTACAAGAGAGTCTACGATCGACGCCATATCACTTCTTGCAATCAGGTTGCACGATGAATACAGATTCATAGGCGAATGGACGCTGTCCGTTAAAGTGATCACTTTTGCCTTTCGGTTACTCGCAAACTCCAATGCTTTTAATGTCCGCATAGAATATCTCGGAAAACTGATCCCTATGATAACATCATGTTCGTTGATTCTGATCAACTGTTCAAATATTTCACTGGAACTGTTTACATCGACAACAGATACGTTATCACAAACAAGATTTAAATAAAATCCTAAAAATGATGCTAACGGAGCGCAGCTTCTGATCCCTATTACATAAACTCTCCTTGCATTCAGGAGCGTGTCAATCGCAAGATCGAATGCTTTATGGTCGATATCTGCAAGAGTCATCTTAATCTTATCTATATCGGATTGAAGAACAGTTTCCAGTATTTCACTTTGGCTGATTCTTCCATACGTCACTTCCATCCTCTGGATCGAATTCAGCTTATTACGGACAAGTTCTTCTAATGCCTTTTGAAATCCCGGATATCCTTTATAGCCAAGCTGTGTAGCGAATCGCACTACAGTTGACTCACTGACCCCGACGATCTCTCCTAATTTGGCAGCCGTCAAAAAAACCGCTTTGTCGTAATCATTGCATACATAATCTGCAAGACGCCGCTGTCCTTTACTCATTTTTTTATATTTTTCTTTAATTCTTAATAAAAGTTCATTTGTCGTTGTTTCATTTTGTCCCATTTTTGTTTCCTACTTTTTCTCAATTATCACCAACTGATTATATCTTATTTTTTCTTTACTGTCATTGTCCGATTTGCAGATAAACATAATTTATATCGGTCTTGTATATCGCTTCAGCCACTCTCGCTCGTTCTCCTCTAAATACATTCCGACTTTTTCATAAACGGCAGCATGATATTCGTTCAGCATCTTTTTTTCTTCATCATTCATTTTTTCAGGGAGAATTGCATCAAGATCAATCGGAACATAGGTAAGCGGCTCAAATTTCAAAAACTTTCCGAACTCGTTCTGCGTATCTTCTACGACAAGAAGCTCATTTTCAATTCTGACGCCATGCCGGCCTGCTCTGTAAATCCCCGGTTCATCTGTAATTATCATATTTTTTTGAAGAGCCGGCGCAGCATTTTTGCCTTCCTTCCATCTGAAATTAATCGGAGGCTCGTGAATATTCAAAAGATATCCGACCCCGTGACCCGTGCCATGATTAAAATTCAGCCTTTCCTTCCAAAACACTTCTCTTGCAAGACAGTCTAAATTCGCACCGCTGCACCCTTCCAAAAACACAGCGTTCATAAGTCTGAGCATCGAACGCAAAACAAGAGTGAAATCTTCTTTTTCCTGATAACTCACTTCACCTAAAGCCACGGTTCTTGTAATATCAGTCGATCCATCCTTATAATGTCCTCCGGTATCTGTCAAAAGAAAATGCCCCTTTTCTAATCGTGCGTCGCTTTCCTTCGATGCACTGTAATGGACAATCGCTCCATGTTCGTAGTATGCGCTGATCGGCTCAAAACTTGGTCCTAAATATCCATCCTGCTCTTTTCTAAACTCTTCTAAACGAGCGGAAGCTGACCGTTCGGTAATCTCTGTTTTCCCGATATTTTCTTTCAGCCAATATATAAATTTTGTATGTGCAGCCGCATCCTTTAAATGCGCCCGGCGAATATGCTCTGTTTCAATATCATTTTTTACAGATTTCATTATGATTTCCGGATTCTCTTTCTCTATCATTTCAGTTTCATCCGGTATCAATTTATATAAAGCATAGCTAAGACGCTCGGGATCTATCAGCATTTTCTTCCTGCCGCTTAGTTTTCCGACCGCATTTTCGATTTCTGTATATGGCCTTAGAGCAACATGATTTTTCGCAAATTCCCGTTTCATATCATCGGAGAACTTTTCTTCATCTGCAAACAATTCAACATGATCCTTATAGATTATTAAATATGCCAAAACAAGAGGACAACACAAGATATCGTTTCCTCTGATGTTTAATAGCCACGCAATATCATCAAGACTTGATAACAGATGTACATCAGCTCCTGCTTCATCCATCTTGCACCTTACTCTTTCCAACTTAGAAGCTGCTGTTTCTCCCGAGTAAAATTCATCCAAAAAGAATGCTTTTTCCGTCGGCAAAGGCGGTCTGTCTTTCCAGACAACATCGACAAGATCCGAAAGATAAGACAGTGCTCCACCTTTTTCTTCGGCAATCTTTTCAAATTCTTTTCCTTGTTCTACCCGAATCGTACGGCCATCAAATCCGATCTTTCCACCTTCCGGCAATTCTGTCCGTATAAATTCTTCGATTTCCGGGCAGCCCGGCTCCCCTGCTTTAAAAAGGATGATCTCACTGCCCTGCAGTTCTTGTTCCGCCTGTATAAAATAGCGCCCGTCTGTCCAAAGCCCCGCTTTCTCCTCTGTAAGCACCACAGTTCCCGCAGAACCTGTAAATCCGGTCATATATTGACGTTCCTTAAAATATTCACCTATATATTCACTGTTATGATAATCTGTTGACGGAATGATATAAAGATCTATCTTCTCCCGTCTCATCTCGGCTCTAAGAGCCTTAATTCTATCTGAAATGCTTCCCGAATATTTCATTCAAGACCTCCCGCTTCTCAAAATTCCTTTTTATGATACCACTAAACGAAAAAGAGTACAAATAAAACAGGATCGATCTCCTGAATAAATTCAATCGTTCGATCCTGTCACTATTCCTTTTATCTATACCGGATATGCTCCGTTCTTAGTATCTGCTACTGTTGCGTCAACTTTTGTCTGCTGTGCCTGTCTGTATTTAAAGAAATCAACGGCAACCTGCGGGAATAATGCATACGTAAGAACATCTTCATCCTGCTGTATCCACTGCTCGCACTCTTTGCGAAGTGTATCGAGCTCATTCGGAATCAAATCTGCCGGACGACATGTGATGATCTCTGCATTTTCACCTAAAATCTTTTTCTGAAGCTGAGCGTCAACCGGTTTTACAGTCGCGCCGTATTTTCCTGCAAGAATATCTTTTGTCTCTTTTGTCGCCATCTTATATCTCTCACCCATCAGAACATTAAATACAGCCTGTGTTCCGACAATCTGAGAAGACGGAGTAACAAGCGGCGGCTCACCAAGATCTTTACGCACGCGTGGTACTTCCTCAAGCACTTCATAGAATTTTTCTTCCGCTCCCTGTTCTTTTAACTGGGATGTCAGATTAGAAAGCATTCCTCCCGGAACCTGATATAATAAAGTCTTAATATTAACTCCGAGGTTTTTCGGATTAAGCAGTCCGCTTTCAAGCGCTTCATCTCTGATCGGACGGAAATAATCCGCAATCTCAGATAACAGCTTCTGATCTAATCCAGTATCATACGGCGTACCTTTGAACGTTTCCACCATCACTTCCGTTGCTGGCTGCGACGTTCCGAGAGCAAACGGAGACATTGCAGTGTCAATGATATCAGCTCCTGCCTCTACAGATTTCATATAAGTCATCGAAGCAACTCCCGATGTATAATGTGTATGCATTTCAATCGGAATATTTACTGCCTCTTTCAGCGCTGTGACAAGTTCTGTCGCTTCATACGGAACAAGAAGTCCTGCCATATCTTTAACGCAAATAGAATTCGCTCCCATATCTTCGATTCTCTTTGCAAGATCCACCCAGTAATCAAGAGTATACGCATCGCCAAGTGTATAGGACATCGCTACCTGCGCATGTGCTTTTTCTTTATTCGCGGCCGTCACTGCTGTCTTCAAGTTTCTGATATCATTCAGACAATCAAAAATTCGGATAATATCAATTCCATTTGCCGCTGATTTTTGTACAAAGTATTCCACTACATCATCTGCATACGGGCGATACCCCAGAATATTTTGTCCTCGGAACAGCATCTGAAGTTTTGTATTTTTAAATCCGTCACGGAATTTACGAAGTCTCTCCCATGGATCTTCTTTCAGGAAGCGCAAAGACGCATCAAACGTAGCTCCTCCCCAGCATTCAACTGCATGATAACCGACCTGATCCATCTTTTCAATGATCGGAAGCATCTGTTCTGTAGTCATTCTTGTAGCGATCAATGACTGATGCGCGTCACGCAGAATCGTTTCTACTATTTTAACCGGTTTTTTTTCAATTTCTGCCATTTATTTTTCCTCCATCAATTACTTAACGCCAAAGATTGCCATAAATGTTCCGGCTGCAACCGCAGTACCGATAACACCCGCGACATTCGGACCCATCGCATGCATCAATAAGAAGTTAGTCGGATCAGCCTCGGCTCCCACTTTCTGTGAAACACGCGCCGCCATAGGAACTGCAGATACGCCCGCAGACCCAATCAGCGGATTGACTTTTCCTTTCGTTGCCCAGCACATGATTTTACCGAACAACACTCCCGCCGCTGTACCGAACGCAAACGCAATCAGTCCGAGAGCAACGATTTTTAAAGTATCCCAATTCAAGAACGCCTCAGCGCTTGTTGTCGCTCCCACAGATGTTCCGAGCAAAATTACAACAATATACATTAACGCATTAGAAGCTGTCTCTGTAAGCTGTCTTACAACGCCTGACTCTTTAAACAGGTTTCCGAGCATAAGCATACCTACGAGCGGAGCTGTCGTTGGAAGGATCGTACAAACAACGATCGTTACGATGATCGGGAAAAGAATTCTCTCTAATTTTGATACCGGACGAAGCTGCTCCATCTTGATCTTACGTTCTTTCTCTGTCGTAAGAAGCTTCATGATCGGCGGCTGGATGATCGGCACAAGTGACATATAAGAATATGCCGCTACCGCGATCGGTCCGAGAATCGCTGTCTGCTGCAGTTTTCCGGCAAGGAAAATGGATGTCGGTCCGTCAGCTCCTCCGATAATGGAGATCGCTGCGGCAGCTTTATCCGAAAATCCCATTGCCATAGCGCCTAAATATGCGGCAAAAATACCAAACTGAGCAGCAGCTCCAAGCAGGAAGCTTTTCGGATTCGCGATCAAAGGTCCGAAATCCGTCATTGCTCCAACGCCGAGGAAAATCAAAGACGGAAGGATCGACCATTCGTCAAGGACATAAAAATAGTAAAGTAATCCACCTGTACCGTTTGCCGAATCTTCGGCATGAAGCATAATATCCGGATAGATATTTACAAGCAGCATACCGAAAGCGATAGGTACAAGCAGAAGCGGCTCAAAGCCGTGTCTGATTGCTAAATAGAGAAACACACATGCAACTGCGATCATGATCAGGTTTCCGACAGTAAGATTCATAAACGCGGTCTGTTCAATGAGGTTTCCCAGTGTATTTGAAATATATTCCATTTGTTAAAAACCTCCGTCAACAACTAATTTAACGTAGCTAATACTGCTCCTGATTCTATTGCATCTCCTACAGCCACATCAATGCTTGCAATCGTTCCCGCTTCCGGTGCAACAACAGGAATTTCCATCTTCATCGCCTCGATCACGATCACCGTATCTCCCTGCTGCACGCTCTGACCTACGCTTGTCGGAATCTGGAATACTTTCCCTGCAGCGCCTGCTTTCACCTGAATGCTTCCCGCACCTGCTGCTTTTGCCGCCGGAGCAGGTGCCGCTTTCGGAGCCGGAGCTGCTTTCGGAGCCGATTTCAAAGCCGGAGCTGCTCCGGTGCCTTTTTCTTCCACTGTTACATCATATACATTCCCGTTTACTGTAATTGTATAATTTTTCATTTTCTTATCTCCTTTTCTTTAATTCCATTTATTTGATTTTCTTCTCTTTATAGAACGAACGATAAATCCGTCCGCCGATGTTCCTTCAGATGCCGCGATTGCCGCCGCAATTACCGCTGCAAGCTCTGTATCCTCCGTAACATCTTCCGACACTTCCGGCATCTCCGTTTTCAAAGCTGCCGTTGGTTTTTCATTTACAATCTCTGTTTTTGCACTCTTTTTAAACTTCTGTTCAAGCGCCGGAATAAATTTAAACAGTGAAATAATAAATGAAATAAAGATCAATACAACAAAAACCGTTCCCATTCCGAGAATCGTATTAAGTCCTGCTTTTTTCAAAATCTCCGCCGTACTGTAATGTGCTCCGATCGTCAGACTCTCGATATTTCCTTTCTTATCAAACGCAAATTCAAGCGCTCCGTCTCTTTCCGCAAAATCTCCTTCAACAGTCAGAAGTGCACCTTCATTTGTTGTTTCCATTGTATAACCGTCTTTTAAGCCGACAAACTCTCCGCATTCTTGTTCTCCGGCATCCCACGCCCCCATCATCGTCAGAAAATTTTCTCCTGTTACAGGTACGCCTGCCTGAAGAAGAGTCATTTCAAGTTCAAGATCAGACATATCGGAAAAGTTCTGAAAATCCGCCTCTCCCATCATACTGAAATTCTGAACTATAAAATCGGCATACTGCTCAAGCTGTTCCTGATCATATTCTACTGTATCATCAGACTTTCCGCATCCCGAAAAACTAAAAACAAGAATGAGGATAAGCCCTAATAAACTGATTTTTTTCTTCACTTCGCCTCACCTCACTAAACCGTACCGTGTTTCTTATTCGGACGATCCTCTCTCTTTGTAAACAGCATCTCAAATGCGCCGATCACATATTTTCTCGTATCGGCAGGCGTGATGATCGCATCAACATATCCTCTGCGAGCCGCTGATTTAGCACTGGATTGGATTTTTTCATATTCTGCCGCTTTCTCTTTTTGTGTTTCCATGTCTGCGTCATCATACATGATACGAGCCGCAAGGTTTGCATCCATCATACCGATCTTTGCATTTTCCCATGCATATACCATATCCGCACCGATTGATTTGCTGTTCATCGCGATGTACGCGCTTCCATAAGCATTTCCTATAATTACATTCACTTTCGGCACTGTTGCCTCAGCAAACGTATAAGTCATTCTTGCCACAGCTCTTGCCATATCTTTTTCAGAGTCGAGCGTAGCTGAAAATCCTTCTACATTTGTCAATGTGAGCACCGGAATCGAGAACGCATCACAGAAATTCACAAAGTCAACCGCTTTCTTACAGCCATCCACTGTAAGTGCACAATCAAATGATGCCGCCTCTGTTCCGTCTTCTGCGTAAACTTTTGTACGATTCGCAACAGCCCCGACCGTCATACCGTTCAGACGAATAAACCCTGTCACCATTTCTTTTGCGTAATCTTTCTTCATCTCTGTAAAAATCTGATCATCTGCAATCTGTGAAAGAACGATTGCAGTATCGGCTGCCGCATTTTCAACATCCGGACAAATACGATTCAGATCGTCCATACATTCTTCATAGGACAGATCATCTTCGTTATTTGCCGGGATCATGCAGATCAAAGAACGAATTTCATTTAAAATATCCGCTTCTGTTCCGATACCGTCGACAAGACCTGCCGTCTCACTCTGGTATTTTGCAGCGGAAGTATCACATCTTGAAATCTCGTTTCCTGCAAGCGCATTCGGAGAATTTACAAAAAGCTTTCCGCTTTTTTCTTCCATGAATGTAAAGTCAGCAAGTCCCGGAACAACTGCAAGTCCGCCGCCGCACATACCGAAAATCGCCGCAATCTGCGGAACAACTCCCGATGCCATTGCCTGCTTGTAGTAAAGACTTCCAAAGGCTTCTAAAGCATCTGTAGCTTCCTGAAGTCTCAATCCGGCACAATCGATAAGACCGATGACAGGAGCTCCCATCTTCATCGCCATATCATAGATATTTGCGATCTTCTTTGCATGCATCTCTCCAATCGCTCCGTTGAGCACTGCGGCATCCTGACTGTACACATACACAAGATTGCCGTCAATCACTCCATAACCGGTAATAACACCATCAGCCGGAGTTTCCTTTTCCTGCAAGTTGAAATCTGTACTTCTGGCAGTAACTGCGCCGCCGATCTCAACAAAGCTTCCCTCATCAAGCAATGTAGCAATTCTTCTGCCCGCTGAGTTTCCTGTTGCATTGTAGCTCATATTTTAGCCCTCCATATAAATAAATTTGTTTAAATAAACCAAAATTTCTGCCTATTTTAGTATATACTAACATCTATAAGATTTCAATTAAAACTTACTGCAAGGCTTTCTCTTTATTCCTCCAAAACCCCCGCCTCTCTTAATTTTCTCAGAAAAGTTTTCATACTTTTTTGCGCCTGCTCAGGTTCAATCTCATAAATCTCCAGCATGGACTCTAACAACTTATCCTCATCTGTATTTTCTTTCAGAAGATCCCACAGTTCTCCGCCTGTCTCATTAAGGTTGATCATACCATGAAAGTTTTTTGCCGCTTCTCCAATTGGAACGACTACGACGCGTTCTCCTACCTGACGTTTGATAAATCCTTCTTTTATTTTCATCTTCTTATCCTCCTGATTTTATTTCTTTTTTATCGCCTTAATTGTGTTTCTTCAAATTTATAGTTTACTCAAAGTCTCATAAGCCACTCGTACAGCTTCTGCTGAAATATTGCACTTTAATACAAAAAACGGAAGCTTTTGAACAAAATCGTCTGCCAATCCCATAAACTCGATCAACGTCTCAGGATCTTCAGGGAGAAACAGTTGATGAAACACTCTGTCTATAACTTCTTTATCAGCAATCTTTTGAATTTTATTTTCTTCTCCCCGTTCAATAAAGCAAACTGCCTGAATCGGCGCAAAACTTTGACTTCCAAACTTTTCTTTTCCCATCCACGGTGTGCCATATGCATACCATACGCCGTCTTTGCATCTGATAATCGGCTTATCCCCGTTAATATAACTTGCTCTGCCTTCAAAATACTCGACCCACAGCTTCGTATGTGTTGTCTTTCCGACTCCGCTCTTCGCAGTAAATACATACGCTTTTCCGTCTAACTCCAATACGGCGCCGTGCATAACAAATGCCTGAAAAGCAATCAGCTTTCTTACGATCGCACGGTAAATACATGTACTCTCACACAAAGCTCTGCTCACGCTTTCTGCACGATACTCTGCGTATTCTGTTTCAATTTCTTCATCTGTAACAGACACTTCAATATCCGGTTCGTATCCTTCATTCACCCTCCATGTTTCACATTGTTGTTCAATATACGGATATTTATAATGAATTCGGATACATAAATCTGCTGTTTTAATAAGCAGTGTTTTCTTCTTCATATCATTTCCCTTCCCTGCTACTTTTCACTCTCTCATATAATTTATAATCTACTAAAGTATACAAAAAAAAGAAAGGTTCGACAAGACTCTCTGTTCTCGCAAACCTACTTTTTCTTACTTTTTTCCTGTATTCATTTCTTCTTTATTCGCTGTAAAATATGTTTCACTCGAAGGATCAACACACGAATCCAAAAGAAGTCGCACCATAAATGAACATACAGACGATACTTCCGATCTGTTATATATATATGCTCTTCTCCACGATAAAGCTCTGTCACTACACCGACTATCCATTCATCCGGCACATTCTCTTTCCACCAACGATTGTCCCCGCAGATAACATACCCATTCTTCTTCACATGCAGAATACGATGCAGTACATATTTCCCATCCGGTCTTCGATAAAGCGGAAGGTCATATCGCTTCAGTCTTCCATGAACCGGTTCTATAATAATTGTGTCTCTTCGATTACGCAGCATCGGTTCCATGCTGTCTCCAACGGTTGTAGAGACACAAGTTTTCCCCGATCGAAGTTCTTCTTCTAAAGATGTATTACGCATAAATTCATTGTCCCAAACGCTTACTTTTCTATTTTAATTTTATCCTGATCCCAATACAACGGATATATCCTTTTTCCCTGTTCAAAAAACATAACATTTAACCAAATATAATAATAAAAAGCAAGGGTATCGCATCTCGTACGATACCCCACATTACTTCTGCCAGAAATGTTACTTTACGGATTCTGATCTCCATCGATAATGTCACCACTTTCTTCGTTATCTTCTATAACAGAAGTTGTAATGATATCCTCATCCTGAAATTTAACAACTTCCATCTCCGGCTCTAAAAATACTCTTTTCATCTTTCTCTTCTCCTCTTAATTTTATTATTTTACTTCATAACTCACAACATCACTATATACGGTCTGTTTCTCACCGTTCTTATCAGTATACACAACATAACCTTTTGCATACCAAATATTCGGCTTTGTGCATTTTACATTAACAGAATAATTTCCTGCTAAACCTGTAGTCGTTGCTACTTTAGTAATAATTCTGCTTGCTTCCAACTTAAACGCTTCTTGATTATCTTTATACAAGGCATCCCACGCTGGTTTGCTTGTTAGAATCATTCCATGTTTTACAATCTTACATCCTTCAGGTACGGAACGTTTTGCCGTAAATTTAATAGTCTGCGTAGATTTATTATATGACACGCTGCACATCATAGATGCCTGCGGAGTTACTTCTTCTTCAGCATTAACGTAAACCGCCTCTATTGTTGCATCTCCATATACTGTAAAAGTATACGGACTTGAATAACAGATAGGTGTTCCATTAAATGTCCAGTGTGAGAACTTCTTGTCTTTCACAGTCTGTGCAACAACTCTCACCTGTTCTCCGATTTCACAGTATTTTGTTTCTATCTGATCGTTATTATTGATTGTAACTACTGCTTTTAATTGTAATTCTTCGATTGAAGCATTTAATGCATCAACAACTAATTTCACATTTTCCACAGAAAGGTTCGCGTTCTCTTTCGCAAGTTTCGCATTCTCCAAATTTTCTCTAAGAGCTGTTTTTGAAGCTTCTGTATATTTATTTTCAAAATTCTCTTCCCGTATTTTCTCTTCTGCTGCTTTGATTGCTACATCTAATGCTGTATCATCACGAGTAACAACAACTGTACATTGTGCTTTCTTTTCCGGATTCATTGTGGAAGTTGCTGTAATAATCGCCGTTCCCGCACTATTAGCTGTAACTAATCCAGTTGCACTATCAACAGAAGCGATACCCTTTGCATCAGATTCCCAGAGAACTTCTTGGCTAGCATTATCCGGTACAACTGTAGCCGTTAATTGTACTGTCCCACCGATTTTCAAATTGGCCTCAGTTACATTTAATGTAACTTCTGTTACCGGAACATACTCTTGCAATCCTGCAATCGCCTGTTCTAACGCTGTAATCTTCTGATCAACAGCTTCCATATCCGGAACTTCCGAACTAATTTCTTCTTGTAATGCTGATCGTGCCTCTTTAACTGCCTGTTTGGAAGTTTCTGTATAACTGTTCCCTTCTTCAATACCACTTACTTCTTCTAAATACTGAACTGCATAATCTTTTGCAGTAACTTCCATCACTACCGGTTTCAAACCACTTGCCCATGCATTCTTTGTAGTTGCTCCTAAACGAAGCCATTCTCCTGTGTGGACTCTTGCAATTTTACTTGTAATTGTACTATTTGCACCAACGATATTACGGAATAAATCTTTGCCATCCTGATTATCACTTGAGTGGCAGACAAAGAAACTCGGTGCCGGACTGCTTGCCTGTGTTATCGGACTTTCCAATGTCATCTTAAAATAACCATTCTTTGGAGCTTTCCACGCATATGCTACTGCTGTATACACCTCACCTTGAAATGTAGATGTAATTTCATCCTTATTCAGCTTTGCATAATAATATGTGCCATCTAAGCCCTTATCATCATTCATCCAGCTTTTTTCACCGTTATCTTTTGTTTTTAATGCATTTGCCGGAATATCAATCCACCCTCCTTCTGAAGGCTTCTTAATCTGATAATGCCATCTATCTGCATTCTCTGTCTGATCAGCCAAATTGCCATATGCAACTTCATAATCCCAAAAATCTGATTCTTTATAGAAATTATAAGTTACTCCTTCTGTTCCCTCAGTTTCTTCAAACACACGAATGCGCTTTGCCGCCACATACTGTTGTCCGCCATTCGCATAAATCGATGTTGCAACAAGACGGATATGCGTTGCGGTTACTGCTTCGTTAAATACAATCTCCTGTGCAGTACGAGCATTCTGCAAATTTCCGGCCGCACCTGCAATATCATGAAAATCATCATCTCTCGGTTCGCCCTGCTGAACATTGGCATATTGAACCTTATATGCATTAATAGAACCCATACCATTGTCTCTTGACAGATAAGTTATTTTCTTAATTTTTTTTGCTTCTCCAAATCCTGTCTGAATCCAAATAGGATTACTTGCGCTTACTAATCCACTGTTTACTTCCCCTTCTACAGGATTTCCCTGATATCTAGAATGCCACCAATGATTCTCATCATCAAATGCCCACCCAGCTTCACCATCATTATCCCAAGCTGCCGGTTTCTGCTCCGAATTTGCTTTTGCATTTGCCTTCAGAACTTCTGACTCAATCTCCTTTAAAACTTTTTCTTCTACAGTTACAGACTCGTCCTCGATATCTACAGCAGCATGTACCATTCCAACTCCCATATTGCCAAATGACACGCATGTCACAATCATGGCTGCTGATAAAGCACACGCCAGAACTCTTTTCATTTTCATTCTTTTTTCCTCCTTCTTCCCACCCGTTTATTTCATAAATTTAACTTCGTAAACATTGCTTAAAGTATTATATATAAAGCACTTATTTTTTCTTTTTTCAAAAACGCACAATGTTTACATAATGTCAGCATAAGTATACCCCCCCCCGCATATTTCTGTCAATATAAATATATAATAATTTTTATTTCTTATTTTTTTGTGCATCATAAACAATCCTTTATTTCCCAAAATATTTATAATTACACAAAAGGAACTATCGCTTTGAGATTTATTAGTCACCAAAGCGATAGTTCCTCCTATACCCTGCTATCATGCTGTTTTTATCATTTTACTTTTTATTCCGATATTGTACCGGTGTTGTATGATACATTTTTTTGAACACTCGATTGAAATGTTCTACATTCTGATACCCGACCATCTCTGCAATGCTTTCTACAGTGGCATTCCCGCTTCTAAGCATTGCACGCGCTTTTTTCATTCGGATCTGTTTGAGAATATCGCCGAATGTCATGCCTGATTTTTCTTTAATATATTTTGACAAATATGGTTTTGACAGAAAGAATTTTTCCGAAAGATCTTCTAATGTCACATTTTTATAATTTGCATAAATATAATTTGTAATCTCCAGCAGTCTTTCATCTTTTCCGCCATCCACAATTTCGCTCAATTTATTTACAGCAACTACAAGCGCTTCTATCGACGCTTTTATAATATCCGCATCTATTCCGACTCCCCAGTATTTCTTTTTATTGTATATTATGCCGACATAAGCGACAGCTCTCGAAGAAGAGCCTTTTGTCAAGGAATGCTCTTCATAAAATGCCAACTGATAATCTACATCAAAATAATGTTTTATCGCATTGCTCACCGCATCTAACCGACCGTTTCCTACGCCTACAATTCTTCGGTCATTACCGTTATGATGGATCACCGCATCAGCCACCATTCCATTTTCCTGTTTGAAATGACATTCATCAACTGTAAAAATCGTCTTTGCCGTAATATAGTTATCTTCAAAAATATGATATACCCAGTCCGGCGTAAGTTCTTTATGCGCTTTGTCGGAAACGTCTTTGACAAGATAACCGACTTCTTCTTTCATCTTCTCCGGCAGACTGATTCCAAAGCTCTGTTTCAAGATATAGTTCACGCCGCCCTTGCCTGACTGACTATTGATTCTTATAACGTCAGAATCATACCGTCTTCCGACATCCTGCGGATCGATCGGTAAATACGGCACGTTCCACTTATCACACTGCCGATCTTCTCTCCATGCCATACCTTTTGCGATCGCGTCTTGATGAGAGCCGGAAAAAGCCGTAAATACAAGTTCTCCTGCATAAGGCTGTCTTGGAGAGACATGCATACGTGTCACTCGTTCATACACTTCACATATATCACTCATATTTGAAAAATCTAATTCAGGATCTACGCCTTGAGAAAACATATTCATTGCCAATGTAATAATATCAACATTTCCGGTTCGTTCTCCATTACCGAATAATGTTCCTTCAATCCTGTCTGCTCCTGCCAAAATACCAAGCTCCGCATCACTGATACCTGATCCTCTGTCGTTATGAGGATGCAAGGACAGTAATACATTTTCTCTGTGAAGGAGATATTTATTAAAGTATTCTACCTGACTTGCAAAAACATGAGGCATTGCATTTTCTACTGTAGTCGGCAGGTTGATGATTGCCTTATTATCTGAAGTCGGCTCCCATATATCCAAAACAGCATTACACACTTCAAGCGCGTAGTCAACTTCTGTTCCCTGAAAACTTTCCGGGCTATATTCAAATGTAAAATTACCGGTTGTCTCTTTTGCCAGTTTTTTCAACAATTTCGCACCATCGACCGCAATTTGCTTAATTTCTTCTTTACTCTTTTTAAATACTTGTTCTCTCTGTGCAACAGAAGTAGAATTGTATACATGTATGATCGCATGAGGCGCTCCCTGCACAGCTTCAAATGTTCTTTTGATAATATGTTCTCTCGCTTGAGTAAGAACCTGGATCGTAACGTCATCCGGAATCATATTTTGCTCGATCAACGCTCTGATAAACTGATATTCTGTCTCAGACGCCGCCGGGAAACCAACTTCGATCACCTTAAAACCAACGTCAACGAGAAGCTGAAAAAACTCCAATTTTTCATCAAGACTCATCGGTTCGATCAACGCCTGATTTCCGTCTCTAAGATCTACGCTGCACCAGATCGGCGCCTTATCAACACAGTCTTTTTTTACCCAGTCGTAACAAGGCGTCGGAGGCATAAAATAAGTTTTTTCATATTTTTTCCAATTTTCTCTCGTTGTCATCATTACAGTTCTCCTTATATTATATCAATGATATTGCTTTTTTTTATCATTCACATACTATCACATTATATTCGCTCCTTCCAGTGGTAAATTTAATCATTTGTATTGATCTTTTTTATCATATTATACTTTCACACTTTATAGAAGTAATTTTTTTCTCAGATATTCTGTACATATCAAAAGTGTTCTCTCTTTTACTGTTTTTCCTGCAACAATCTCATATGATGTGACCCGCTCTCCATTCACACGGTAAACGATCTCTCCTATTACAGTTCCCTTTTTTATCGGAGCACAAATATCCTTCTTAATTTTTATTTCTATCTCATCTTTATCATCTGCTCCTACTAAAAATTTTTTAGATTTCCCTAATATCTCTACTTCTAAAAGACTTTTTCCTTTTTTAGGAAACCCTCCTGTATATCCGTTTTTTATATAGATTTTTTCTGTTCTGTCTATCTTATCCGGAGAAATTTCTTTATAACAATAATTTTCCATTCCATATGTCATTAATTTCTTTGTATCCGACCATTTATACCCTTTATTATTCGGCCATCCACATGCAAGAAGCGCCACAATCAATGTTTTTCCGTCTTTTCGCAGCGCTCCGACATAACAATATCCTGCATCTTGCGTAAATCCTGTTTTTCCGCTGAGAGCTCCATCCATCATTTTCAAAAATGTATTATGATTTATACAGGAATAACTTTTTTCTCCTTTGCAATCGGTAAATGTATATGTATCTGTCCGTGTGATTTCTAAAAATGTTTCCTTTTGCGGAGATTCCATAATGCAATATCTCATTATCCTCGCCAACTCTTCTGCCGTCGTATGATGAATTCCGTTTTCATCCTGTCCGTCAAGCCCGTTCGGAGTAATAAAATATGTAGAATTACAGCCTAACTGAGAAGCTTTTTTATTCATCATATCCGCAAATTTATCAACATTTCCCGCAATACATTCTGCTATTGCGACTGCTGAATCATTATGCGATTCAAGCATAAGCGAATAGAGAAGATCTTTTAAATAAAAAGTCTGCCCTTGTGTCATTCCAAGCTTTACTTTCGGTTGTACAGACGCGACGCTGCTAACTTCTGCTTTATCAGATAAATTTCCGTTTTCAAGCGCCAGAATACATGTCATAATTTTCGTCGTACTTGCCATCGGCATCTGTTCGTCTTTATTTTTTCCAAACAAAATACGCCCTGTCTCGGCGTCCATTAAAACGGCCGAACGGGCGTATAGATCAGAAGGCTTGACCTTAATACTCTTGTGACTTTCATCCATAATTTTCTCTTGTGCCCTGCAATCAGCCCATGAAATATTCCAGACTGCCGACAGACACAACGCAAACAACATTATGAATGACAGTATACTTCTTGTATTCATCTTAAATCTCTTTTTTAATTTCTTTCTTTCCATTCCGAAACACCTTCTATGCCGATAGTCTTTCTATCTATATGCCCTCCCATACAAGCTTATTCCTACAAATATTATCATCATCCGCAATACTAAAAGGCACATTTCGAGATTGTAAACGGCCACTGTTGCAAAAAAACAGGATGTGCACCGCTTATGCCATCCCTGTTTTTCAACCTGTTTTTAAATATCTAATTTCAACTGCGCTTCATCTTCCGCCTCTTCTTTAAAATGCTCGATCTGCTCAGGATTCAGCATCGGAAGATCATCTAACGACTGCACGCTGAACCGACGAAGAAACTCTTCTGTTGTTCCAAACAAAAGAGGTCTTCCGGGGGCGTCCAATCTTCCCATCTCTTCAATCAATCCATACTCAACGAGTTTATTTACTGCATGATCCGATTTAACGCCTCGGATTTTTTCTATTTCTAATTTTGTTACAGGCTGTTTATATGCAACGATTGAAAGTGTTTCTAAGAGTACATCTGTAAGAGCATAGCGCTTTGGCTGTTTCGCTACACGAATTAAATATTCGTACATTTCCTTTTTTGTACATAACTGAAAAGAATCTTCCAATTCAATAATACGGATTCCTCTATCTTCTTTTTCATAACGCTCCATCATATTCCGAACAAGTTTTTTGGTCGTTTCTTCATCATGTCCGATTGCAAATGCAAGTTTACTTATTTCAACAGAATCTCCCATCGTAAACAAGATTGCTTCAATCGCACTTTGAAGTTTTTCAATTTCCATACGCCTCTTCCACCCTTTCAATCATGATCTCGCCGCATGTTTCTTCCTGTTCCACACGAATTTCTCCCAGCTTCATCATTTCTAAAACCGCCAGAAATGTCACTACAATATGCATCTTGCTCTTTTGCTTCTCGAGTAGCTGTCGGAAGGAGAACTTATGATGTGTATGCATGTATTCGTGTATATATGTAAACTTGTCTGATACGGTGACTTCTTCTTTTTCTATTTTTCCGAACTTGCTCCGAACCGGGTCGATCTTATCAACCTGCCTTTTCATCACTTCTTTAAATATCTCATTTAATTTTTTCAATGTAAGATCTCCAAGAAGTTCATCCAGATCAACCGGTTCTGCATATTCTTTCACTTCTTCCGGTATTGTCGGATCTTTATAAAGTATCAGGTCAGCATCCGTCTGCCTGTCCTTCAGCTCATACGCCATATACTTATACATTTTATACTGTAAAAGCTGTTCTACAAGCTCACGCCGCGGATCTTCTTCCTCCCCCTCTTCCGTTTCCTCTTTCGGAAGCAGCATTCGACATTTTATATCCAAAAGCGTAGCTGCCATAACAAGGAATTCACTCATAATATTCAGATCTTCTTTTTGCATATTCCTTATATATTCCATATATTGATTCGTAATTTCTACGATTGGAATATCATAAATATCTATTTTATTTTTATCGATCAAATGAAGCAGAAGATCCAACGGACCTTCAAAAACTTCAAGTTTTACCGGAATTCCCATAAATTATCTCCATCATTTAAACTGCTGCTTAACATTTCGCCAGTTCACCATTTTCGCAACAAAAAAAAATCGCAGAAATTTCTAACGCTAACTCTACATTATAAAGGAGCTTTTTACTTTTGACAATGTTTTTCTTTTATCGTTTTTCCGCCTCGTTTTTCCGCCTCGTTTTCCCGTCATTGTTTTCCCTGCCGGATCATATATTTTTTACTTTGTCAGCTTGCCGCCTTATTACCGGCCACAAACCTCGATTGCGATAACCTCCGGCATATTAAACAAACGAATATTGATCGTATGACTTCCCAGTCCTCTACTTACAACCATTGTCTGTTCTCCTTCTCTGCGCATTTCCCCTGAATATTTCGGAAAGAGAAAGCCCTGCGGCGTCACAACTGCCCCAATCCCCGGACACCGCACTAATCCTCCATGCAAGTGTCCGGATAGGATCAAATCGGCGCCCCATTTTTTATAAGCATCCATATATGCCGGGTTATGCGCCATCAATATCGAATAATCTTTTCCCTTTTTTCCGATTTTTTCTTCAACCGTTTTCTCCGTAACATCTGCTTTTTTAAATTTTCTATTCACAGACGAATCCAGTTCCAGGCCATAGATACTAAACTTCATACCGTTTTTTTCTATATTTTCGGCTTTATTCTCCAAAAAGCATACTCCACAATTTTCCAGCTTTGCTTTATATCGTTCGTATGTATCCCCGTATATATCTGTATTTTCTTTCATTCTCTGTTCATGGTTGCCATTTGTATAATACACCTGACAAATATTCGGTAATTTCTTCACAAACTCAAGAGCTTCCTGTACGGAACTGCCTTCTTTTGCGACCAGCATATCCCCTCCGATTAAAATCATATCCGGCCTTTCTGCCTGAATCGCCTTATACAATTTATCGTTTTTATTTCCGTATACACAGTTATGAAGGTCACTTAAAAAAATCACTTTTACACAGTTTTGCATGCCGATGTTTTTTTTCGTTTTTATTTTATATTTTCTCACCCGGAATGTATGAGTTTCCCGATAAATTTCTCCTGCCGCTAAAATGAGCAAAATAAGGATAAAAATAATCATCCACCATGCTGTATTATTCATTTATAAAACTCCTTTAACGATATTCCTATAAAAAACTTTCCTTATTTTCTCTCATTATAAAACAGCGGTATTCTGAAACTCAAGTATTTCTTCACATCAGCACGTAAACAACTTTTTGTGTGAAATTATTCCGCAGATCTAAAGCAGCTTTTATTGATTCTTTTCTCCAATCAAAAATTTTGCCGATATCTTTATTAAATAATCCGAAAATCCTGCTTTTTGTACGCCTTTTTTTGCTATGATATCGCTGCGCCCGATTTCATTTCCATCCAAAGTATAAACGATCGAGCCTACAACATCTCCTTTTCGAACCGGCGCTAATATCTTTTTATTTATTTTCTCAGTTTTTTTAATTTTCTTCATATCCTTTCCTTTTACATCTAGATAAGTAAACTTTTCTCCGCGCTCTACTTCTATGTTTTCTTCGACTCCATTTTTTACAACTGCATATTTTGTTTTCATCGGTTTCTCGTCCGAATACACCTGACATTTTCCAAAACCGTAATTCATCATTTTAACCGCATCCGCAAATCTCTCCTTCGATGTATCGGCAGCCATAACAACCGCGATCAACTCCACATCATCCTTCTTTCCCGTTGCCGAAACGCAAAATTTTGCTTCTCCTGTCGACCCTGTTTTCAAACCGGTAGCATATTCATACTGCCTTACAAGTTTATTTGTATTTGTAAGTCCAAATTCCGAAGTACCTTTCTTCGTTTCATGAGTAATATTTTCCATCCATGTCATCGCATACTCATGAATCTGAGGATATTTCGTAATTAATTCCCGCGACATCAGCGCAATATCTCTTGCAGTCGTCACATGTCCCTGTGCATCTAAACCGTTGCAATTTACAAAATTTGTATTATGCATCCCCAATGCTTTTGCCCGCTTGTTCATTTCTTGTACAAAATCCTCTTCACTGCCGCTTATATACTCTGCCATTGCCACACAAGCATCGTTTGCACTTGCGATTGAAATGCACTTTAGCATTGTATCGACCGTCTGAGTTTCCCCTGTCTCTAAAAACACCTGAGAGCCGCCCATAGACGCCGCAAATTCCGATACGGGAACTTTATCTTCCAAAGAAATCTTTTTACTTTCAACAGCATCAAAAATAAGAAGCATTGTCATAATTTTCGTAACACTTGCAGGTGGACGTTTCGTATCCGCATCCTGTTCAAACAATACCGTTCCGGTCGATGCTTCCATCAAAAGCGCTGAAGGAGCTCCGATTTGTATACTTGTATCCTCCTTTTTTGCGCCTTTATTTAGTTCTTCTTCATTCTCTGTATTGTTATCTTCTATCTTGCTGTTTTCTGTATTTTGATCTTTTGTTTCTTTATTTTCCGGCGCTAATAACATTTCCTTGCCTTTTACCGTATATGCGTTCCCCAACATGCAACAGGTCATCAATGCACATAAAACACCTGCGATTACCGTTCTTGCATTTCTCATTTTTGATCCACTCTCCAAAATTTCATCTATTATAAATATAAGCAAATCCAGCAAGAAGTATTACTGAATCTCTCTTTTTCCTCAAGATAAATTTCAGCATATAACTGCGCTAACTAAAAATAACTATCCTATAAAAGCCTCTCAAATCTTGCTCATTTTTACCTGTTTCATTGACTTTTATCAATCCGTAGAGTATATTAAGCAAGGGAGAATCAACGGGAAAATTAATAAGGAGGTCACTAATGAAGTCTCATACTTATTATGATATTTTAGGTGTTTCAAGAGATGCGACTTTAGACGAGATCACAACTGCCAAAAATGCACTGGCGAAAGTATATCATCCAGATGCAAATGCACATAAAAATATTGACACAACCGCTTTTATGCAGGAGATACTTGAGGCATACCGGGTTTTATCGAATCCGGAAAAGCGCCGCAAATATAACCAAGAAACATTCGGCGAAACCGAACGCGTTTTCAAAACATTTACATTAACTCCGGAAAACGAAGAAGAAAATACAGGTTCTTTTGTCACATATTGGAATATGTCTAATCAGCTTAGAACTATACTCAATAAAAGCATTCGGTTGATGAAGCAGGAAACACAAAAGAAAACACTGAGCCAACGCGTTTTTCAGAAATGGGGCAAATATCAAAAAGAAGAAACGATCCGCAATCAGCAGATCGCAAAATTATCCACACAGGCCGTCCAATATATTACCGCTCTTAAAATGGCCGGAATTCCGATGGATTACTGGAGTTCCGATGCAATGAACTGGATACTTGTACGTTGGGGGCAAAAACAATCTGTCGATTATCATACCCTCTTTTCACGCTATGATGATTATGTAGAAGAAACATTGTCAAATTCCGAAAAAATTCGATTAAAAAATCAAAACAAACGTTTTCATCACAATTTAAAAAAACTGCTCTCCTACGCTTTAAAAGCGTAAGAGGCAGTCATTCAAAAGAGCCTCGCAACCCTTTTTTACATCCCTGTAAGTCGTATCAAAGTCACCTGTGTACCACGGATCTGCAATGTCTTTTCCTTTTTCCTCTGTAAAATCAAGCAGCTTCGATACTTTCCCTTCAGGATCTGAATTACCTATAATTCTGTTTATATTTCTAATATTCCATGAATCCATACCAATAATATAATCATATTCATCATATTCATGTTTCTGCATTTGACGCGCTTTATGATTTCCGCAATAAATTCCGACTTCTTCTAACTTATGACGCGTTCCGTAGTGAACCGGATTACCGATCTCCTCGCGACTTGTAGCCGCAGAGTCAATGAAAAAAGCATCCGATAAACCAGATTTATTAACTAATGCCTTCATTACATATTCTGCCATAGTAGAACGACAGATATTGCCGTGGCACACGAAAAGCACTCGAATTCTCATAATTTCTCCTTTCAAACTGCGAAATAATTAGGCGTTTGTGAAACGCCACAAGCCGCATAAATACGGCATTTTAACTTTTATAAAACAAAACATCTCCTCAACGGATTGTGGTAAAATAGAGTTGACTAGAAACTATAAACCAACCACCCGAAAGGAGATGTACCTATATGATACCATATAAACAGCTCACTTTGGCAGAAGTTTTTGAAGATTGCCAAAATAAATTCGATAATGACAAATATCAGTTTTTTTCTCTACTTGACCAAACCATTGATCTTGATGAAATTGTTCCTGTTTCTTTTGTTACTCATTTTCACGCTTCTACAGGAAGACCTCGCAAGCATCAGCTTTATCCTATAATCAAGGCTCTCCTTATTCAGCGCATTTTCTCAATCCCGACCGATACTCTTCTGATCATATTTTTAAAATATTCTCAGGAACTACGGGATTTTTGTGGCTTCCGTGTTGTTCCTGATGCCTCAAAATTTACCCGCTTTAAACAGGACTTTCTTATGGACTTACAATCGATGTTCGATCACTTAGTTGATATCACTGAACCGATCTGCCAACGTATTGATTCTAACCTTGCTTCCATGAGCATCTTTGATACTTCTGGAATTGAGGCATGGGGGACAGAAAATAATCCGAAATACGCGAACCGTATCATAAAACAGTTAAAGGCCTTTGCAAAGGCTCACAACTTTGATAAAAACTTTGATCCTTACAAAGCTGCTTACGGCTTAATGCCTGCACACGCTGCTGCTAACCCGGCTATCCAACAGATGTATATCAACGGACATTTCTGCTATGCCTATAAGTTTGGTATTGTCACGAATGGTCTTGGTATTGTTCGCGATATTGCCTTCTACAATAAAGATTTCCTAAATGCTCATCCTGATATCATTGTTGAAAAGAAATCCGATTCGCCAGATGAAGATAAATCACTTGCAGACTCTAAGGCACTGCTCCCTGTTTTGATTGATTTCTTTCAGAAACATCCTTTGATCAACCCTAAAACTTTTCTAGACGATGCCGCTTTTGATACCATTGAAATCTACAAAGCCCTTTTGGATGATCTTGGCTTTGAAAAAGCTTTTATTCCACTCCGGACAAAACTGTCAATGGAAGAAAATGGCTACACCTTCAACGAAAATGGTGTTCCTTGCTGTCCGCATGATTCCACACTTCCAATGAAACGGGAAGGGAGTAGATCTCATCTGAGAAGCAAACTTCCCAGCATGAAGTTTGTATGCCCTAAAATGAAATGGGAATGCAATCGCGAAACCAAAACGAAACGCCGTGTCTGCCACCGTGAGAATCCCTGTACCACATCTTCCTGTGGAAGAATGATTTACATTTACCCAGAAAAGAATCTGCGCGCCTATCCCGGTGTGGAACGTGGTTCCGTAGAATGGGATGAGACCTACAAAATCCGTGTAAACGTTGAAAAATCGATCAACCATTTTAAAGACAGTTTCTGTATTGCCGGTCGTAAAACCCAAAATGAGAAAACACTACATGCAGATTTGTTGCTTGCTGGAATTTCTCAGTTAATAACTGTCATGGTTGCTGATAAAATTCACCGGCATCAATATATACGAAGTTTAAAACCACTCATAGCATAGGACTTACCAACTTCATAATCCCATGAGGTTTATTTGTTGTGCCAAGAAATGGACGATTTTCACTTCCTATCCCAAGAATCCTGCATGGCAGGAGCCTTCGCCTGTTTTCAATCAGGAGTGCGAATTTGTTTCGCAATTACCTATGGGGATAAAAATAGACGCTCATTTCTGAACGTCTTACATTGAAAAGGGATACTTTTTTAACAAGTACCCCTAAAGTTTAGTATTTAATTGTTTGTGTTCCCACACTCTATATCAACAACTACTGAAACATTGATATAGTTTTTTATCTCTTTATTTCTGATTTTATCGCCCTCGCTCGTAAAGACGATATGCTTGAAAAAGTGCCTAAAATTAAGGATTTCTACATAGTTCGTCTTTGTAGCAACACACAAGTCTCCACATGGCTCGATACGTGCTGATTAATGTCAGACAGGCTTCCTGTTCTCGGAAACATATCATATCAATTCGGAAACAAGTCCACGCTTGACGAAAGCCTTAATTCACATCTCAATTTCCAACAGTAAAACAGAGGTCTTAACTATTGAAGTATTCGGGAAACAGTCGATACGAACCGCATGCTACTATATAATGCAAGCATTTTTCTGTAGTTGTTGTTAGCCACTGTCTCCACAGTTGAGACGGTATAGCCCGACTTATTTCCACGTAGTGAAGCTACACCAGCTCCTGAGGGGCCAATACACTCCACAAGGCTGAGTTGCCGGATTTCACTGTCTCGACCTTAAATACCAAACTCTCTTTTTAAGATATCTATCAATTCCTGTGCACGCTGCTTATCAAACTGTATTGTCTGCTTGGCACTTCCTGTACTGCCTTCTGCCCCATAAGTCTGAATTTGAAACAGCTTCTCTCCACCAACAACTGTTGATGAATAGGTAGTTTCTCTTATGTCCTGTTTTCTAAAATTACGATTCTCGTATTCCCATTTATCTACAAACATTTTATCTACTCCGTTCTATATCAAAGTGTGCTTCCGCTATAGTATTCAACTGTTTAGAAACATCTGCAAAAGGTAAATTCAAATCCAGCGTTCTTACTGTTATCTGATTTCCATGCATCTGATATACATTGTCCGGCTGTATCTCTTCTTCCGTCTTTGCATATAGAAGCATTCCTGAAACCTTATGCTCATCTTCTCCAAACTCATAATCTCGGTTCTTTACATAGGTAAAAATCTGATACATGTTATTTGAATGAAGCGTGTGCTTGTCATACTGGATTTGTGTTGTATGACTGTAATACTTTGCATCAATAATCAGAACAGTATTGTCCTTCTGCAGATGTATATCACTCTGCATAACAGGAAGCATTGTCCTGATGCCATCATCTACTGACCAAGGAATCTGTGAAGCACTAACCGTTAATTCAGGATAGTGACGACTGTAGTATTCAAGTATAAACTTCTCATACAGCCTACACATCCTCTGCTCATCTATAAAAGAAGCTAATCGATAATCGCCAGCATTAGTTGTTATGAGCATCCCCTCAATTATCAACTGACATATACTTATTAACATTCTGTAAGTTTGATTATTACGTTGAAACCTTATTGCTGACCAGCGAATTAAAGTCGGCTCAACTGTAGCAACATTAGAGAAGAACAACATTTTTTTCTTCAAATCATCTTTGTACTCGGCTTTAACCTTTGCATTTCTCAGCAATAGCATAACCGTTGTTTTAATAATTTGATTAAACAGGTTGTTTTCAGAAAGCTCATCAAAATCACAAGTCAAAACCCTCTCATGCGCTAAACGGTTCTTTATGGTTCCGGGCATATTTATCTTACCGCGCATGACCGGTAGTTCTTCCTGACGATTAATGTATTCTCTATATAAACCTTGCTTTAATTGAATACCGATTCCTTTTGCAAGAATGGCGGCCAAAAGGTCATACATCTCATCAAACGATTCAACCGCCACATCATCATAGTTTTCTTGATTCAATGTTTGAAAGGCATAAGACAGCATATGATATATGTTATTTATTAATATGCTTTTATCCTTTGTCATTGAAATACACCATGCAAGATATTCTCCCAGCGCTGTAACTTTGCACTCTCATCAAACCAGTACTCGCTTAGCATTGGTAAAATATCAAAATCGACAACATCCTTCATCCATTCTTCTGAACAGTCGTCTGCATTACAGAAATAGCTGTGACCAATGCAGAAACCTTTGCCAAGTGACTTATCTTGCATAATCTCTTTATTGAGTTCTTTTATCTTGTCAATTAGAGTATTGAATGTGTCGTTTGCAAATCCTTTCTGGTAATTGATGAACCCTTCAGAGTCAAATCCCGGTTCCATATCAAAGAAGCTAAAACGACGTCTTAACGCATAATCAATCATAGCCAAGCTTCTGTCGGCAGTGTTCATCATACCAATGATATGAAGTCTCTTTGGTACAGAGAAACTCAAACCGTTATAAGCAAGGGTCGCTTTCTTATCACGATAATCTGCCTCAATCAGCATTAACAATTCACCGAAGATTTTACTCATATTACCACGGTTAATTTCATCGATAATAAAGAAGTAATCCTTATCCGGATGGTTAGCAGCCTTCTGACAGAATCTATAGAAAATACCATACTTAAGTTCAAAGCCATCATCTACTGGCTTATATCCCATCATGAAATCCTCATAAGAATAATTCTGATGGAACTGAACAAACTCGATACGGTCATCATCTACTTCTTCCATAATGGAGTATGCTAATCTCTTAGCAGCGAAAGTCTTACCAACGCCCGGTGCGCCCTGAAGAATAATGTTTTTCTTCTTTTTCAGAACTGCTGCAAGTCTGTCATACTTTGCTTCCGTCATATATACATCTTTCAGAAAGTCTGCTTTTTTGTATTCATCCTGACCCTTAGTTGACGGCGCAGGGTTTTCATCGCGAATCATATCCAGAATAAATTCATATTCACCCTTAGTAAGCTTGAATAAGCTACCCTGCGGATTTATGAAATACTCCATCTTTTCAAGTTCAGAGCATTCTTTCAGTGTGGCAAAATCAATCGGTGAAGATAAGCCTTCCAATTTCTCAAAGTAAATCTTTTCTCCGTCTTGCTCAGCACTAATGCGCATTAACGCAATGACCTGCTTAACCGGTGTAGATTCATAGCCGATAACCATGTCACCTGCTTTAGCATCCAAGAAATTCTGGAAGATACGTCTCTTATTTCCATTATCGTTATACAGTGTATAATCCTGAACCTCGCCAACAGGCATGCTTGCCATACTCCACATTTTAGGATTTGCATTCAGGAACCAGTAATGGAGACCTGAAGTATCATTCTTCAAAAGTTCCTCTTTTGTAATATCAAAGTATGGCTTCAAAATATATTCTTCAAATAACTGCATTTCGCCATCTGGAACAGCTATGCAGGTGGAATTATCATTTGGTGTCCACCATTTTTTATCACCGGTATATGCTGTAGTGTCACGCGACTCCGCAATAATGGTATAACTTCTCTCGCACCAACCGTCCTGCTTCTCTGGATTTTCATCAACTTCATCTGAGTCAATTCGTCCGAGCAGTCTGATGCTATTTCCACGACACAAATAGAAAAAGTCACCCTTCTTCATTGTGCCAACGAAATCCTCACCCTGAGATACTTTTGATTTTCCTTTTGCTGCAGTATCCTTATGGACTACTATAACCCTCCTCTTATCAAAAGATGCTGCTTCAGTATCTGTAATACAATCATTACCGTGGCTAATCTTCCAGAAGTGAGGTGCAAGATTTGCATAAAGATTAACCTTCGATAAATCAATTCGTTCTAGTGCCTCAGCAAGTTCATTTCTCAACTTCCAGACGTAAGAACCCTCTTCGTCCTTCTTTGCTGTTTTTCCAACGTACAAAACAGGCCACCATTTACTATTTTCTTCATCCCTCGGTAATACAGGACATCCTGTTTTCTGAACAATTCTTCTTGCCAACGCGGATGAACCAGCATTATAAAAGTTCTTGCTTTCACCATATTTAATCGCTAATTGCGTACAAGTAGCCTTTCCACCGTAATCAAGCATACGCTTCATTATTTCTAAGCTACTATCTGTAAACACTTCGCTATCATTAAGCAAAGCTTCCCAGTCATCGACAGTCAATGCTGGAGTATAATCAGCCGGCCACCACTCAGCGGTAGATGGTGCAGCCTCATCTTTATTTAAGTATCTACTGATGAAAAATCCGACATCAATTGTGAGTGTTCTAAGCTCTGGGTCTGGATAACAGGTTCCTGTTATCTGAGATGCAAGCATATTTTTCAGTTCTTCATCCTGCTGCAACTCAGCACAAATTTCATTGTAAAAAGATAAAAAATTACGAATATTATCTGCGTAGGCGCCTTTTTTGAAAATATAATCACTTTCCAGTTCGCTGGATACTACTTTTATTTCACTAAGCTTATAAATGTAATACTTATCAGGATAGCGTAACCAAAGGTATGTGCAGATAGCATTCTCATACTGATAATGTTGTCCTGCGCCATTACCATATCTTTCAAGAAGGCTGTTAGACTTCTGCTTGAAGTTATCGATACGCTCATACACATCCTTGCTTTCATCGAACAATTCAATGAACATTGCTCTGACTTCTTCCTGCGCTATCTCTGCAAACTTAGTAATCATTTTTGCGGGAAAGTTATTAACTGAAGCCAGCAAATTTCCCGTTTGCGATAATGCCTTAGCAAGCATTCCAGCAAAGTCGTCGGAATTTATATCCCAATTTACCTGAAAACACTTTACTGCTTCCCATTTGTATTTTTCATCCGGCCACTGTGTCTGAACAAATCTTTTCTTATACTCAACAAGCGCAGCCTTCAAACGAAATTTATCAAACATAATTATTCACCACCTTACTTTGCGTCACGCAAGCTCTTGTATATCTCATCAGAGAAAATACCAAGCACCTGATGCTTCATCTCGTCATTTGATAATAACAATGAGAAGAAGTCCTGATTCTGGGATAAACCTTCAATCAGAGCGTCGTCGATATCATCAAAGTAAGAGAATTCAAAATCTTTCTGTGTATTGTTCTTTGCACTGGTTTTCAGCTTATCAGACTTCATTAAGATGTCCTTAATCTGAAGCATAGCCTTTACAACCACATCATTGTCATAATTCTTACCAGTACGACTGTTGATTTCATCAATGATTTCAGACAGTCGTTTTTCTTTATCTTCAGTTAATCCAAAATGCTCTGCTGTAGGGAGCTTCATCACCGGACTTGCTACAAGATTAGGTGTTGTATGTTCTTCACCCTTCTTCTGCACAAAATTAGTCGCCTTAATCTTTCCATCAAGATTAAATCCACCACCGGGATGCTTAATGTTGATGTAAGCAAGCAGGTAAGCGATATAATTGTATTTCTTATGAAGGTCTGTATCTTCGAAACTTGAAACCTGAAGTAAGAACTCATAGAAACGTACAAAGCTTCTCATGATTGCAATGCAATTACGCTGCTCTTCATACTCATAACGTTCTAATAGCTTCTTGCTTTTCTGTAAGAAGAATGTGAGTCTTTGCTTCTGTTTTCCTGTTACTTTCTCCGAATACAAAATATCATTTGCAGCTTCGATATCTGCTGGGTCAAGAATAGAATAAGCATCAATCTTAGCTTCCAAATCATAGACCGCGCTTGGCGTAACAGAATTTGAAAGTAAAGTTGTTGTGTAGTAAGGTGCAAACGCTGCTTTAATATCCTCGTATGTATTCACAAAATCGAGTACAAAGGTTTTCTTGTCATAAGGCGCGCAGATACGGTTCAAACGTGATAATGTCTGTACTGCGTTTACGCCCTTTAACTTTTTAAGAACATACATTGCACAGAGTTTTGGCTGGTCAAATCCAGTCTGATATTTATTCGCGACTAAAAGAACCTGATATGCATCTGTATCGAACTCTTTTGTTAATCTATCTTCAGGGAAACCATTCATTGACGCTTCTGTATATTCACCTTCATCATCGGAAAGCTTTACTTTTCCGGAAAAAGCAACGAGAGCGTGAATCCCTTCATAACCCTTTTTAGTAATATACTCTTCAAAAGCCTGACGATACTTAACAGCACCCTGACGGGAAGCAGTAATGACCATTGCCTTTGCCTGTCCTCCAAGTTCCTGCATAACAGAAGTTCTGAAATGCTCAACAATAACTTCTACTCGCTGTGCGATATTAGTATCATGAAGCTCTATAAAACGTGCAATCTGCCTCTTTGCTGCATTTGTCTTGCAGCGAGGGTCGTCCTCAATTTCCTTATTAATCTGATAAAAAGTCGAATATTCTGTATAATTCTGAAGTACATCAAGGATAAAACCCTCTTCAACGGCCTGCTTCATTGAGTAGACATGGAACGCCTCTCTCTGGCCCTTTGTATTAAGTCTTCCGAAAAGCTGAATTGTCGTAGGCTTTGGTGTTGCAGTAAACGCAAACATAGATACATTTGCCTGCTTACCATTACGCTTGATTTCGCTTGAAATCATATCTTCTACATCTGCATCGGTTTCCTCGCCGGAACCAAGTGCCATAGTAACAGCAGCCATATCTTTACCGGCGGTAGAGGAATGAGCTTCGTCGATAATTACCGCAAAACGCTTTTCTTTCAATCCAGCAACACTGTCCACGATATAAGGGAACTTCTGTATTGTTGTAGCTATGATTTTTGTGTTTCCATTCAAAGCAATTGCCAAATCCGCAGAGTTACACTTATCATCCATTACTCTGATAAGACCAGCTTTGTGTTCCATTCCCATGATGGCCTTCTGGAGCTGACGGTCAACTACAACTCTATCAGTTACAATGATTACATTATTGAAAATAATCTTGTTATTAGCATCGTGAAGAGAAGTAAGTCTGTGTGCAAGCCAAGCGATAGAATTAGTCTTTCCGGAACCGGCACTATGCTGAATTAGGTAATTCTGTGCTGTTCCATTTTCACGTACATCCGCTAATGTTTTTCTGATTACATCAAGCTGATGATAACGAGGAAAGATAAGGTTTTCTGAACGCTTGATTTTTCCAGTCTTATCATCAACCTTTTCTTTCGCTTCAACAAAGATAAACTTACTAATCAGGTCAAGCACAGTGTCTTTTGTGAGAATATCCTCCCACATATATGACACGCTATACTTATCCTCAAATATAGGATTGCCGGCACCGGCTGTAACGCCTTCGCCATTACCCATGTTGAATGGAAGGAAAAATGTCGCATCACCATCAAGCTTAGTAGTCATGTATACTTCCTCTAAGTCCATTGCAAAATTAACAAGTGTTCCGGCCTTAAACATGAACAATCTTGTCTTAGGATTTCTATCGGTACGGAACTGATAAATTGCATCCTGATATGACTGGCCTGCTGCGTTGCACTTAAGCTCGAATGACATAATAGCAAGACCGTTCAGGAAGATAACAACATCCACACGTTCTTTATCGCTGGCCCATACCTCTTCCATAACGGAGAAAATGTTCTGTCCATACTTCTTTGTCAAATCCGGATTGAAGGTTGTAGCAGGCTTGGTATACATCAATTCAAGCTTCTGATTTGAAAGCTCGATACCATGTTTCAATACTTCAATAAGGCTACCACGAGCCTTTGTTGTCTCAGTGTTGATAAAATTGACGATGGTTTCTTCCAAGTCAGCCTTATAAATCTTTCTGAGATAATCCATTGTTTCCGGCTGTGTATCGTTCAGAAACTTAAAAAGCATCTCACGGTCAACAGCAAAATATCGGTCAAAGTTGCTGGCTTTTCGGATAATATAACCGTTATCCTTTTCCAGTCTTTCAAGAAGGAACTTCTGATACTCTTTTTCAGATACAATGGATGCATGATGAATAAGCCTATCGCAATAGGCAGCTACTCTTTTCGCAGTGCTTTCTGCGGTTTGAGGCTCATTTATTTCGATTGTATTAATCGGCATTTGCTCATCCATTGATTGGAACCTCCTTCTTACCTGTTACATATTCAAAAATCATAGATTTTTTATACTGCTCTAAAATGTCTAACTGTTCCTGTTTTTTAGCTCTTATATCGTCTATTTCTTTTACGGTTACATCAAGATGTTCAGCTATTCTCTTCTGTTCATCTACCGGAATAATAAATAACGGAACTTTAATGAAATTTGCATATCTCATTGCTTGCCCATCACGAACAAGATTGGTCGTACTCTGAATGGCATTAATATATTTGCTTGACTTAAAAAACCAACGGTAAAATGGTGGATATACTTGCTGTTTATCAGGAATCAACATTACATATGCAGAACTAATACTTCCGCTAAGTTCACTGTATTCCAAACCGCCCTGAAAACTTCTCATGCTAATTACAAAATCATTAGGTTCAACATGCTTTAAAATACTAAAATCTTTTTCCACAGTTACAACCTTGTTTCCAGTTATCTCCATGTAATCATCTTGATAAATAATCCCATACTCTTGGCTTGCTGTTAATTGACGTTCACCTTCACTTGCTTTCTGATTGCGAAGTTTAAACAATGCCTTCGGATTTGTAACCACCCAATCAGACGGAATTGATGGACACCATGCCACTCCGCTTTCTTTCATTTCTTTTGAATCATCAATTCCTCGTGTTACACATTCAGTTATCACCGATTTCCTATATTCATCAAGTAAAGCCAACTGTTTCTCAATATCTGATGTTAAATCATCAATTTCTTCGCAACGCTGCTTTAAAAATGATGCTATTTTAATTTGTTCTTCAATCAATGGAACTATTATTGGCAGTCCCAAAAATTCATCTGCAGAAATAGAATATCTAACATTCTTTGAGTATCTCATATATTTTCTTCCTGCAAAAACTGTTTGAAAATAAAAATCAACATACTGAGGATGGATATGAGGCTTACACTTAAAGCATTTATACGCTGGTGAAATCATTCCATCAATTGAACTCAACCCTGAAAAAACTGCTGAACAATCCAAATCAAAGAGACACATAACAAGGTCATTTTTTCTTACTTTTTGATAAGTAACAAATGAAGTAGGCACTTTACCTGTTTGTTCTCCATCGTTTATCGCCTTAATACCATTCTTAGTTAATGATAACAATTGTGTTTCTTCCCACTTAACACCTACCAGCTCTTTCTCAAGTGTAAAATTGTGTTTATTTCTTAAAACTCTCCAATTTTTAGGTATATAGCCAACCCAATCAATTCCGCTATCTTTCTTTTCTTGCATTTCTCACTCCCCCTTAAAAAGACGAGCAATATGTTCGCTGGTAATTTTTTCTAATTCAACAAATTGTTTTTCAAGCTCATCACTTGGTGTTGGATTCTGATACTTATAAAAATACCTTGTAAATGCTATTTCAGCTCCAGTTTTTATAACTGGTTTTTTAACATCCAATTTTTCTTCAAAAAATGCCTTTGCATCCGGGATGTATGGAAGCACTTCTCTTTGCATATATTCTTCAATACTTTCACGATATTTAACATACTCTGTATCCTTCGATGCCTTATCATAAATAATATTGCCTTTTTTATCACACTGAATCTGTGCTGACTTATCCATGACAGATAATCCATCAGCTATTTTATCAAGAAGCTTTTTGTCTGCGGTTACTTCTTTCAAAACCTCGGTTAATACAGGCATGAATTCATCTGGTGAATAGTAGATTGTCTGTGATGCAGCACTACTTAAAGTTTCAATAATAGCATCAAAAAGAGGTTTATTCTTCTGATAAGACTCTAACTTCTTTAATTCTTTACCCGTTAACTCTTCTGCCGCTTCTAATTCAGCAACCTTTGATGCATCATATAACGTGTTAAGTGTTCCAGTCTGAACCATCATTTCAATACTCTCATCTGTAATGGAGTAACTTCTCTGCAATGGTTGCATTACCACATATTCCTTATACAAAAATTCTTCTGTATCAAATATTTTACAAAATTCACCCTCTTCAAATTCAGAGTACAGCTTTGTAATTGCACTTCTATCCTCTGAAGAAATCTCGTTTTTCTTATCTCCCAGACCTTTTCTTAACTTATGATAAAAAGTAGATGCATCAATAAGCTGAACTTTTCTTCTTCGTTCAGGTCGCTTATTCTTTGAAAGAACCCAAATATATGTTGTCAATGGCGTGTTATAAAATAAATCTGTAGGTAATGCGATTATTGCCTCAATTAAATCATTTTCGAGCATCCATTTTCTTATCTGGCTTTCACCAGAAGCTGTACTACCTGTATATAATGGTCCACCATGCTCAATGATTGCAGCACGCCCTAAGTTGTCATCCATCTTATCAATAGCTGACTGAAGGAAAAGCATCTGCATATCGCCAGAACCCGGAAGTCCAGCCCCCCAGCGACCATCGAAGCCTTTTTTGTATTCTTCGTTAACTGCGTCTTCAACACCCTCAGCAGCATCCTTTCCTCCCCAAGGTGTACCGAAAGGAGGATTCTCGATTACAAAACGCATCTTAGTTTCTTCGAATCGGTCTTTTTTCATTGTATCCTGATAGCAGATGTTCTCAGCGTTCTGGCCCTTAATCATCATCTCAGCAAGACAAATAGCATAAGACTCTGGATTAATTTCCTGACCGAAAAGACGTACATCGGCTGTAGGATTATATCTCTTGATAAAATTGTAACTTGTTGAAAGCATACCACCAGTACCACAAGCTTGGTCTAATACAGTGATAACCTTACCATCATCAAAAATATCATCACAGCCTTCAGCGAGAAGGATATTTACCATAAGTTTGATGATATCACGACCAGTGTAATGGTCACCAGCTTCAGCATTTTCAGAGAATCTACGGATTAAGTCCTCGAAAATATATCCCATCTTTACATTATCAATTGTGCGTGGATTAAGGTCTAACTCAGAGAAAGCCTTAACTACACTAAGCAGACGGTTGTTCTTATCCATCTTATCAATCTGCTTATAGAAATCCAGACCTTTTTCAGCGGATACAATAATCTCCTGCACATTTGGTGAAAAACTCTGCAGATACGCCTTGAAGTTGGCTGCTAAATTATCTGCATCGTTAATCAGCTCTGCCAGTGTAAACTCACTGGTATTGTAGAACTGAAAACCAGAAATACGATACATCGCCTTTGCCGGATAGTTCGGATTTGCTTTGAACTGTGCTACCACCTTGTCCTTGGTCGGTTCCAGTGCGCACTCAAAACGTCTGATGATAACCATCGGAATGATTACATCCTTGTATTTATCACTCTGGTATGTACCACGCAGTTTATTTGCGATGGACCAGATAAAATTGACCTCTGTTGATACATCGATAGGGGAATCATCCCACATTGCATCGATTGTCTGTTTTTGTGCCATTATATTTTCCTCCATTCAGACTAAGAGTTTCTTAGTCAATGTTAATTTTATATTTTTAGATGTCCCATAATCAGGACTTAGTCCTCGATTCCCATCATCATCTTATAATGCTGTTCCTGATGCATAGCTGTAAAAATCAGTTCAAACACTTTTTTGCATTGCTCCACATCGCTACCATCATCAATATAGTTGAAGCCATCACTGATAACGGCCGGGCCATCATTCATGTATGTGAGCATGCTTGAAGCAAGGTTGTATCGGTCGTAATTCGGCTTCTGTCCTTCAACTTCATCCACAAACAACGGCTTATTCTGTTCCAGAACAATCTTGTGAAGGTCGTTTCCTTCATAACCACATATTTGAATAAAGTAGTATTCAAGAATATGGCGGATTACATTCTTCACAGTATTTGCTGTTTTCAGTTCCTTATATTCATCCCAAAGAGCAGCATACGAGTTCTGAATCGGATTATAGTTTTCTTGCTCGGTAGGTACTCTCTGGCTCTGACGCACACAAAGTTTAACCGAAGAGATGTTTTCTACCTTACGAATCATATAGAACGAAACGCTGTGGTATCTCTTTGCTTGGTGATGAGTAATTTCCTTATGGAAATAAACATTGTGAGTCAGAATAAAAACCTGCTTAATATAGTCGCCGTCGACCTTTTTGCTTCGGTAATCTGTATTGTTGTAACAAACCTCAATCATCTCTCTGACCAAAGCACTGACGATGAACAACGCTCCACTATCCATACTGGATACCGGGTCATCGATAACAACTATTTTATCTTTTACAGCTTCGCTGCTAAGGCTTCCTTTCACTAGGTGATAATAATACAAGAATGCAATAAAGTTTCTTTCACCCTCACTCAGTTTTTCTGCAACAGTTCCGTCCGAACGAATGACCTCATATGTATTTGCTACACCATCCTTTGCACGAAGGTGGAAACCTTCAAAGCCTGAATTATCAAGCAGCACATTGATGCTATCGATAGTAGCCTCAGTATTCACAATCTGTTTGTTTAGTTCATTGGCCTCTTCCCTCTTAGCAGTAGCATCCTTTTTTAGCTGCTCCATTTTACCTTTCAGTGATTTGATTTCAACATCCAAATCAGTCAAGGCCTTGTTGTACGTAGCAACGTCGGTTTTCAAAAGCTCTGCAAGATGCTCCCACACCTGCTTTTTGCATAGAACCTTCTTTGTTTTGAGGTCTCTGACTATCTCGTTATTTTCTTTGATTTTCTTATCAAAGCCATCAATCAGAGTGCCAATCTCAATGAGCAAACTATCAGTATCTTCTAAGGAAGCAATGGATGTCGGCTCTTTAATCTTTGCTGCAATTCTCTGTTTATTAATGGTTATCGCATCCACAAGAAGCTGAACTTTTACTTCATATTCTGACAAGTCTAATCCCGGCATAGCAGCAGATACATTGCCCTCCAGCGTTGCTACAACGGAATCCATCTCTGATTCATATGTTCTTTGAAAAGCATTAATCGCAGAGATGTCATCTTGATACTGTGCATCAAAGCATGCAGCTATTTCTTTATCAAAGTTAGACGGGAGTTTTTGCTGGCAATATGGGCATTTTCCGTCTGTCTGGCCAGCAAAATGAGTATGACCACTTCGTACCCAATCAGTAGCTTTTAGGGCTTTAATAAATTTTGCAAAGTCCGTATCACTGCTGCTTGAGATTGGTTTGCCCATCAATTCATATCCCGGCAGGGATGCATAGGTAACTTTACCTGCCTTAGACAGCATGTTGTACTGCTGTGCATCGCCAGAAAAAACGGTCCCATATAGAGTTTTTAAATCTTCAACATCATGAGCAACCGGCGTAATTGCTAAAATTTCTTGAGCGAATAATGCAGCCTTTTTCTTACCCTTAATAGCTTCATCGAATAGTGTTCTGGCTTCCGCACTCTTGCTCCAGCAGTCTGATTGAAATGTCGATAAAGCGGTATTCTTATCCGCTGTTTTCTGGTCTATAGCGGCCTTATGTCCGTTATATTCCTCACCCATTTTCTTGCGTTCTGCATTGAGTGTATCGACCTGCTCTTGAATAGCAATATTAGTTTCATTTACGGTGAATACACCAGCAAGATTTCCATAGTTACGCAAGTTAGCATTTATAAAATCTGTATCATACACAAGAACATCATAGTCAGTTGATGCCTTCCCAGCTTGCCACTGTAGATGCTCATCGTTTGCCTTAAACGTTCGTGCAATGGTAGATTTGCCTGCACCATTCTTCCCATAGAAGAAATTTACATACGTCGGTTCTATAACCTCATTGGAAAATGTGGCATCGTTTAACGTTATTTTTTCTATTGCTGATTTCATTTTAGGGTTCATATGCAAATCTACCTCCTGCTTCTATTCTTTAATTTTTCCTTCTCTGACCCATTCGTCAACTTCAGAGATTTTGAATTTATATCGTTTTCCAGCTTTATATACAGGTAATTTTCCTTCTTTTATCCAAGTACGGACTGTATCCTGACTCAAACTTAGGTGTTCTGCTACATCTTCAAGGTTTACCCATTTTTCAACTTGCATGTTTTCATATTCTGCACTCATATTATTCCTCCATGTTCGATTCCAGATGAGTGGTTGCGTATTTATAAAGAAAAGACTTGTATCCCAGCTTCCCTTAATACCTCTACTGCATTTATCTTTTTTATTGCCCAGTGCATACGATTCAATTCATTCGTTCCGCTGCAGCCTTCGATTCCGAGTTCAAACCGAAGTTCATTTATTTTCTGCTGTGGTATCCAGTTGAGTATTTGATAATATACTTTGATACCGTTGTCCTGAATTTTCACATCAACAATCAACCCATAAGCTGCATAGTGGTCTGCGTCCGTTTTTCCATAAGCGTGGTTCTCAGTCGCAATAATTGCTGGATAGGTTTTCAACACCGAAATTGCATCATCCGACAACGTCGCATAAGCTGCTTTCAATTCTTTTGACGTACTTTCCGTTATTGCTCTATCCTTGCGAACAAGGCAATGACAGTACTGAGGATTTAATTCATCATCCCCGACAACCAGGAGATTATAAAAATCTATATTTAATGTAATGGTATGCGCTGCGCTAGGACTTCCCGGCATGGGTGGTGCTCCACCCACCATCATTACACTATAGGTATTATTCACTGCATCCGTATGAGCTACTAACGTATTATTGTTACCGGGCAAATTAAATGTTGTATTTGGTGTTTGCGTTTGCAAAGCTCCCGGTTGTGATGGCTGTAATTTATTCTCCATCTTTTTTCTGCCCTCCATAATAATTGTTCGTAATGCTATCGACATGCTGAATGAAGCTATTATTATTTCCAGTTACATTAAAGTTGAAAACCATTTGCTGTTTTGACTTTTCTTCCTCCTGACGAGGTTCTTCATAGACTTCTTCAACGATTATATCATCTGGCGATTTATCGGCTTTATTATCAGCAACATCATCATCTTCAATGTAACTGAGTTTAATATCAACAGGCCAATTAACACCAATGTCTCCAGCGTAAACCCTTTTTCCTCCACCTGTGGATGGACACCAAGAATCAAATGTTTCTGCCCCAGCCGTATTATCAACATTACATACAGCGTAATGAAATATCCCTAACAAAAATGGCTGTAGGGAAATCTCTCTCATAGCAACAATATCTTTCTTCTGCATTGTTGTTCCGTCTTCCTTAACATAAAAGGATTGACTTTCATCTATACAATTATCTAAAGATATTAGTTCGACGAGTGCTTTCACGAGTAGCTCGTCTTTTTTTATATCCCCTCCCGCATCAATGAAGCTCTCCACAAAGGAACACATTTTTCTCAATGTATTTGCATACTCGTTCTTCACTCTTTCATCAAAAACTCTTATTGCTGTTTTATCACCGAACGGGAAGTAGACTCCACCTGCATTTTTGCATTTTTTATATTCTGATGCATTACCTTGAATCGTTTTGATTTCAGTCGGCATCGGTGTCGCTAAATCTGAACGTATCACTCTAGCCAGACCAATCAAAGTTTCATATTCAGTTAATCCATCTTTTTTCCCTGCGTAGTGTTCATTTGCCCCCAGCAGTTGCTTTCTTGCCTCTAAAAGTAAGGTGAAGAATGTACCGCCACACAGTCTTAAATTTTCATTTTTTGTCATTGATTGTCCCTCTAATCAAAGTTACCTACTCAACTTACTTAACTGTGAATGGCAGGCCTACTCAACTTACTATTTTCTATCCCTGTGAAAAGCCACAGGGATTTTTTGATGTCTGTTGACCGTTGAATCTGACGAACATAAATCGGAGCAACCCCCAACAAACCCCACTAAATCATTATAACACTTTCTGACATTATTTTCAATGTAGTGAACATGAACGAACAATGAACTCTACAGCGAAATATGCCGGAAAACTCTGTTTCCACCTGTGGCTGGTCACAAATCTACGCCAATCACAGGAGGAAAAAATAATGGCAAAAAATGTAAATCAGAGTAAAGAGTATCGTATCTACATCAAGGAATCCAAGAGCTGGGTGGACGTTAACAAGGAGTTCTACACGAACTACTACCGTGAAATCAACGCCTACCGTAAGCGTCAGCAGGAACATGGCCGTTGTGTCTGCCCTGCAAGCAAGCGCTACTTATGCGACATGGATTGCTTAACCTGTCCTTATGCCAAGGCTGGTGACCAGCTTTCCCTTGACAACACCGTGAGCGACGGTGATGGCAATGAAAAGAGCTGGCTTGAAGATGTACCGGATGAATCCGTAGCTATCGCTGAAGTGTTAGAGGATGCAGAGCTTCTTAATGCTCTCTACGCAAAGCTGAACGAACTGGACCCGGAAGGCCGTCTTATCTGTCAGCTTGTTATGGAAGGAAAATCGGAACGTGACTGCGGCAAGGAAATGGGCCTCTCTCGTAATACATTCGTGTATCGCAGGGACAAGCTGTTCCAGAAGCTCCGCTCCGTGCTTAAGGACTACATCTAATATGAATGGTCGTCCTCTGATTTTTCAGGGGACGATTTTTCTTTTCAAAAACTTTTTTATATTTTTTCGGCCAAACGGCAATCTCACCTCCATTGAGTAGTGTAAGGCGAAACAAAACGACCTACAGAAAGCGAGGTGAACATCGTGAATCAGACTTTTCACAAGCGAAGCGGCACTGACGCAGAAGTGATTGCTACTCTCACTGCAATCAGTCAAGTATCCGCAAGAATGGCGAAGAATCTCAGAATCATCGCCGCACACAGACAATCCGAGGAAGGAGGAACAGAAAATGTCAAAAATGAGCGATATGGCTATGACCATCGAAGAGCTGAGAAATGCTGCCGCTGCTATTAAGGATGTAGCAAACTGGCTCGCACAGCAGTTTGGAGGAGCATCCGAAGCTGCTGAAAAAGCAGAAGCCCCTGCTGCTCCTGCGAAAACTGCATTGACCCTTGAGGAGGTTCGATCTGTTCTGGCTGATAAATCTCGTGCCGGGCATACAGCTGAAATTCGAGAGCTTCTTAAAAAGTACGGTGCAAGCAAGTTGTCACTCGTAGACCCGAAACATTATGAAGCCCTGCTTAGGGAAGTGGAGGTGCTCTAATATGCCACCTAAAGGACACGCAATCCTCTCCGCATCCTCTTCTGACCGCTGGCTTCACTGTCCACCGTCTGCAAGGCTATGCGAAACCTATGAGGATAAAGGCAGCAACTATGCTGCAGAAGGCACCGACGCCCACTCCCTTTGTGAGTACAAGCTCCGCAAGGCACTCGGTATGGAAGCTACAGACCCTACCGAGAATCTCGACTGGTACAACGCTGAGATGGAGGATTGTGCCACCGGCTATGCCAGCTTCATCATGGAACTTTTGGAAGAGACCAAACAGACCTGCTCCGACCCTGTTGTTCTGATTGAACAGCGAGTGGACTTCTCTCGCTGGGTGGAACAAGGCTTCGGAACCTCGGATGCCATTCTCATCAGCGACGGTACCATGCACGTGATTGACTATAAACACGGTCTTGGAATTCTCGTATCCGCTGAGAACAATCCGCAGATGAAGTGCTACGCCCTTGGCGCACTGGAACTCTTCGATGACATCTACGACATCGATACGGTTAGCATGACCATCTACCAGCCTAGACGTCAGAACGTTTCCAACTACGAGGTCAGCAAGGATGACTTGTATCAGTGGGCCGATGAAGTTCTGAAGCCTACCGCAGACCTTGCCTTTGCCGGGGACGGAAACTTCCTGTGTGGTGAATGGTGCGGATTCTGTAAAGCAAAGCATGAATGCCGAGCTAGAGCTGAAGCCAATCTTCTACTCGCACAGCACGATTTCAAGCTGCCGCCACTGCTCACGGATTCGGAAATTGAAGTCATCCTCTCCCGTATCGACGAGCTGGTCTCTTGGGCAGGTGACATCAAGGAGTATGCACTCCAACAGGCAATCAGCGGTAAAGAATGGACCGGCTGGAAACTGGTCGAGGGTCGCTCCAACCGCAGATACACCAGTGAAGACGCTGTGTCGAAAGCTGTCGAAGCTGCTGGTTTTGACCCTTACGAAAAGAAACTGCTTAGTATCACAGCCATGCAAAAGCTGCTCGGTAAGTCTCGCTTCGAAGAGCTCCTTGCAGCCTATATCGAAAAGCCACAAGGCAAACCTACTCTTGTGCCGGAGAGCGATAAGCGCCCGGCAATGAACACAGCAAAAAATGATTTTATGGAGGAATACGACAATGAGTAAGAATGTAAAAATGACAAATCCCATGAAGGTTATCACTGGTCCTAACACACGTTGGAGCTACGCCAACGTCTGGGAACCGAAATCCATCAACGGCGACACTCCGAAGTACAGTGTCAGCCTGATTATCCCGAAGTCAGACACCAAGACTGTCGCTAAGATTGAAGCCGCTATCGAAGCAGCCTACCGTGAAGGCGAATCCAAACTCAAGGGCAACGCCGCTTCTGCTCCGGGCATCGTGGATGCAGACCGCAATCCTATCCTTACTCGTTCTGAGGTTTACTCTGGAGTCTACGGTCGTGCCAGCATCAGCTTCTATGCTTTCAACAGCTCTGGTAATAAGGGCATCGCCTGCGACCTTAACAATCTGCAGAAGATTCGTGATGGCGAGCCTCTTGGTGGTAAGGCATCT
>ENA-ORUW01000414-ORUW01000414.1-human-gut-metagenome-genome-assembly--contig:-NODE-414-length-44732-cov-3.077445_pt1 | contig 44732 bp, 55 predicted proteins | sample MGYA00242088_ERZ509227 | MGnify/ENA primary metagenome ERZ509227 (study PRJEB26280, sample SAMEA2338816) | human gut metagenome | biome: human gut; feature: human-associated habitat; material: faeces... | reverse complement strand
CCGTAATATGTTCCGCCCGTGTGAGTACGGCGCATTGGATTTCTTTATTGAGCAAACCAACGCCCCCAACTCAATCATTAGCCCTAATTTGAGAGATAGGGCGTTAGTAAGTATCGGCAACACGGTACAAGTTCCGGTTATCAATTATGACGAAAACGTACAAGTTAGCAACGTGCGTTCATGCGTTATTGCTGATAATGAAAATACGTCCGCATTGGTAACGCTTGTTTGGGCTACCTATTCAATCGGGTTTACGATGGTTCCGGCGGCGTATTCAAACAATGAAATTTCGTATCAACATGATTTCATGCGCAAAATGGAGAAAACAACCCGTGCGTTGGCGGATGCTTTGGATAAAGGAGCCGTTGCCGCATTGGAGGCGAACAAAACGCAGGTGTTCAAAACATTGCTCAATTACACGAAGACCGGAAACGCTATTCAAGTTCCAACCCAAATGGCAACCGAGATTTTGGGCGACATTAACCCAATCATGCGGGCGAATTGTTACCCGGAATATATCCACCTTATCGCAAATGCGGGGGTTGATAGCCTAATTCGCAAGTTGGCGCAACATGGCGTTTACAACGACGTTAATAAGCGCATGGAGTACGATAACAAGGTATTGCATTATACCAACAATGTAACCGATGAAGCGGGCAAAATGGGAACAATGTTTGCCGTTGCCGATGGAAACGTTGGTATCTTAACCCGTGTTGACCGTGAGGCATACCGCCGCACCCGTGCGAATTTCCACGAATGGGATATTGTACGTTTGCCGTACATTGATTTGCCCGTTGGTTCGCATTATTACACCGCCGTTGGCGACCAATCGTCGATTATGGGAGCCGCAACCGCTGATTTGACGTGTGCCGTTAAGGAGTATTTCGGATTTAGCGTTGATGTTGCCTACATGGTAGCATATAACAGCAACCCGGAAACCGTGGCAAATCCGATTATCAAAGTCGAGATTGCAGCACGCAACCCGAACGAACCGTTAGGCATGCCCGTATATGTAACCAACGCCGGGGAATTTCCCGCCGGGGGTGGTGCATAAGGGGGATTTTAATAACGATTTCTCAAAGGATTTCAAGTTTTAACCGAGGGGACGGGGTGGTTATCCCCGCCCCCCCTTTTTTTAATTAATGATATGGAAAGTTGGAAAGTAATATACGATTTCCCAAATTATGAAATAAGTAATTACGGAAACGTGCGTAATAATACAAAGATAATTAAATCCGTTCCCAATAAGCACGGGTATAATGTTGTAGTATTGTGCAATGGTACTCGTAAATCTGTTAATGTTCATAGATTAGTTGCGGCGGCTTTCATTCTGAACCCGGACAACAAACCATGTGTTGACCATATCGACGGTGACAAATCGAATAATAGGGCGGACAATTTGCGTTGGGTTACAACCAAAGAAAATTGTAATAATCCAATAACAAAATCACGCCTAAATAAAAAGATTGGCGAATATATGGTTGGGAGATTAGGCGGATTGCACCAACGAGCAAAACAAATTGCGATGTATTCCATTTGCGGAGATTTGATAAAAACATTCTTATCAGTAAAAGACGCACAACGGGAAACGGGTTTAAATGATAGTAATATTGTTAAATGCTGTAAGGGTATAAAAAAAACTTGCGGCGGTTATATTTGGGCTTATGTATAGGATTAAGGAAATACAAGATAAGTTATTGCACGTCGTCGGTTGGGAACAATCATATAATCCCGCCGAGGCAATCGCCGAGCAATTGACGGAAACCGAAAGCGGGTTATATTTTCAAGGGGCGCACCCGCTTGTAACGTTGGATAATATGGCGGCAATCGTCCCGGATAATTGGGGTTTTCAATACCCGGTTTGGAACGATACAAAGGAATGGAAAGCCGGAACCGTGGTACAATACGCCAACGATGCGGCGGGCAAACCTTTGTATTGGGTTGCTTTGGTTGATAACGTCGCCGAGGTTCCCGCCGAGGGTTCGACCTTTTGGGAGAAATACAACATATTATCCGACTATTTGGAACGTTTGACCCGCAACGGAATTTCCACGGCGGTACAAACATTTACCCAAATAAAGGGGTTGGATAAGGAAACAAAGAACCTATTGGAGCGTCGCACGTTCTTTGACGGTGCCGGACGTATCAGAGCAACCCAACCGAATAATCATAAGTTAGTAGGGTTTGAGATTATCCCGGTGCGGGCGATGGGAGTAACCGCACAAATACACCGTGTCGGCTTGCAAATGACGGGCGGAACCGGGGTTGTGAAATTGTATCTTTTCCATAGTTCGCAGATTGACCCGATAAAAACGTTTGATTTGAATTTTACGTTGACAAATGGCGGCTTTCAATGGTTTACATTGGAAGATTGTTTTTTGCCGTATATCAGCGACGCAAACAACGCCGGGGGTGCGTGGTTCCTTTGCTACAATCAAGACGATTTACCCGCCGGGATGCAAGCAATTAACGTGTCGAAAGATTGGAGCCGGGAACCGTGCGGAACGTGTACCGGGTACGGCAATATTGAGGCATGGCGGCAATTGACAAAGTATTTGCAAATTTCCCCGTTTATGTACAACGCCCCGGAAACATTCGCTGAATACCCGGAGTTGTGGGATATAGCATACACGATGTACACTAATACGCTAAATTACGGGTTGAATTGTGAAATTACCGTCGGTTGCGACCTAACCGATTTTATCGTTGAACAACGGGCGATATTCCAAACGGTAATACAACGCCAAGTTGCGGCAATCGCTTTGCGCACGTTGGCAATGAACCCCAACGTAAGGGTAAACCGGAACCAATCCAACGCCTCTAAAATGGAAATTTTGTACGAATTGGACGGGAACGTTGAGGGACGCCCCGGCGGTTTGGGTTATGACCTTAAAAAAGCGTTTGAGGCTTTGCGGTTAGATACGCAAGGAATTGACCGTATTTGTTTGAGTTGCAACAACCGGGGCGTTAAGTACCGGACAACGTAATTGCATTATGGCGGGGTTACAATCAATAATTGATTTGCGCAACCGGGTTAATACATTTAACGACGGGTTGACGTCCGGGTTGATTATACGGGACATAATCGACGACGGAATGACAACGGCGTTTATCATTGATGCCAACGCCGAGGAACAATTATTTGAACAAGGTATTAACCGATTGGGCGTTGACATTATGGATTATCGACCTTATACCCCGCTAACAATAGCCATAAAGGAGGAAAAGGGACAACCGACGAACCGGGTAACGTTACGGGATGAGGGCGATTTTGAAAGTAGTTTTTATTTGGAAGTCGGCGACAAACAATTTGAAATTAAGGCGTCGGATTTCAAAACGGAAGATTTGATTAAAAAGTACGGGCGGCAAATATTAGGGTTGACGAATGAAAACATTGCTAAACTGATTTGGCAATACGTTTACCCGGATTTGCTAACCAAAGCAAAAAAAACAATATACGGAAATGGATAAGTTGATATTGAACGCAAAACCACTATTAGGGTTTGATAAAGATTATAGGGTTACGGAAAACGGGGATATTATTTCAATGGATTACAGACGTACCGGAGTACCTAATAAATTAGCCCCACAACGTAACATATACGGTTATGCGATTATTAAACTTATGAAAGGCGGTAAAAGTATAACGTATAGAGTACATAGATTGGTTGCAATGGCATTTGTTCCCAACCCGGACAATTTACCACATATCAACCATAAGGACGAAAACAAGTTGAACAATAACCCAAATAATTTGGAGTGGTGCGATAATAGTTATAACAACAATTATGGCACACGTAACAAACGAATTGCAAAAGCAGTTACCAAAGTTTGGGAATTAAGAAAACAAGCGGTTTAATATGGAACGAATACCGATTATAAAGAACCCGGAGTTATTCGACCGGGTTATTGCCAATATTCAAAAGGGATTGGCGGACGGGTTGCCGTGGCTTAACTATTCCTTTGGACGTTCGGAACGGTTGGTTAAGTCCATACAGGGGAAACGATATTATACGCCCAATCTTTACGTCGGCGGCAACGAATATATGTTGATTGCCCCGGATAGTAATATAGGGAATTTTTCGTTTTTCGTGTTGGACGACCCGCAACAAATTGATTGGTTCCCCGGCGAACAAAACAAATATACAACGCCGTTTTCGGTTATCTTTTGGTTCGATATGCGGACGATAACCAACGACCCCAATAACCGGAATACGGAGGCGGTCAAACAACAAATTATGCGGGTATTGAACGGTGGTATTTGGTTACGTTCCGGTTCCATGAAAATAAACAGAGTGTACGCAAAGGCGGAAAACATATTTGCCGGGTTCACTTTGGACGAAATAGATAACCAATTTTTAATGCACCCGTTCGCCGGGTTCCGGTTTGCCGGGGAATTGGGAATTGATGAAACGTGTTTAACTGATTAAAACAAGTATATGAAAGCATTTTTATTTTATACGGTCGTGGTTGCTTTAGTTGCGGCATTCGGGTTAACCTTATTGCGCAAATGGGGCGTTATCGAATGGGTGCAAATCCACGGCAACGAGTTTTTCGCAAAGATGTTTAATTGTGATTTCTGTTTGTCCTTTTGGGCGGGGGTTGCTTTGGCAATCCTTTTGGCGTTTATAACCGGGAACCCGGCATTGTTGTTGGTTCCCTTTTGTTCAACCATGATAACACGTTATTTGCTATGAAAACGGTTAAGATAGGGGAATACACGGTTGAGATATACGACGCAATCGACGAATTGCCGATGTTGCGTTTTCATAAGTACAATAAAATGTTGTTGGTTGACGCCGGGATTGGTTCGGATTTACAGGATTTCGACACGCATATTGAAAAGGCAATGAGATACGCCCGGAGCAAAACCCCGGAATTGGCGGCAATCGAATTGGATAATATGCGGCAAAACGTGTATTTCATTCAATCCGGGTTAAGCCCGAAATGTTTAGCGTTTGCCGTGTTGGTTAAATCAATCGACGGAACCCCGTACAACGATTTATCCGATGACGGATTGCAAAAGGTCGTCGATATGTTCGGCGATGTTCCCGTTAAAGAGTTGACCGCCCAAATGGAAGCGGTCAAAAAAAAAATAGATGAAGAATTGCAAATGTATTTCCCCCGGTTGTTCGACGATGCGACGGTTAAAGAGTATTACGACGAATTGCGCAACCGCACAATGTTAATGTTGGATGCGATTATAAACGGCGATACAGAGGACAAACGGGCGGAAATTGATAAAATAACGACGATGTTGTTGTTGTACAATCGCCCGGTTGTTTTTAGTGGTTCCGATAACATGGAAATTCAGTACGATAAACAGTTTGAAAATATGTGTTTAACCATATCCCAACATTTACACGTACCGGAGCCAAAGAAATACACCGTTTTAGAGTATTACAACGCATTTGAGCGGATAAAGGAGTTGTTGAAACCAACCAAAAATAAAAACGGCGTCAAATAAGGCGATTTGCGGCGTTGTTTTTCTTTGGTTGATTAACTACATGGAAAAGAAAAGATAATTTAATACGGGGCAAATTGCCCGCAAATAACGTTAAGTATGGCAGATAATAACAACCCTATAAAATATAGCGACCTTGTAAGCCCGGACGATTCGATTACAAAGTTGATAAATCAGTTAGACCAACTTTCCGACACCTATATGAACACTCTAAAAAATATAAAGAGTGAGGCGATAACGGTTAAGGCTGCATTGGAGGGCGTAAGCGGGGCGACCGAAAACGGACGTAAGACAATCCGGGGGGCGTCGAACGATACCGACAAATTGACACGGGCGGCACGGGATTTGGCATTTGCGGAAAGTGAGAACGCAAAGCGATTGGCGGAATTGAAGCAAGCCCAAAAGGAGGCAAACGAGTTGAACAAATTAACGACCCGGTTAAATCAGTCCGCCGAGGGTTCATATAATCGTTTATCCGCTCAATACTCAATCAATAAAATATACCTCAATAACATGACGGTTGAGGAAAGAGAGGCGACCGAAGAGGGGCGCAAATTGGTTGCAGAAACAAAAGCGATTTACGAGGAAATGAAGCGGTTGCAGGAAGCGACCGGGAAAACGTCCCTAAACGTCGGTAACTATTCCGACGCCGCAAAAGGTTTGACGACCCAAATAGAGAACCAAACGAAGCAATTAGCATTGTTACGATTGGAGGGTAAGCAAGGAACCGCCGAATATCAGCAATTGAGCAAAGAAACCGCAATGTTACGAGATGCGGTTAAGGATGCGACCGATGAAATTACCCGCATGGCGTCCGATACGTCCAATTTGGATGCCGTATTAGGTTTGGCGGCTGGTGCGTCCGGTGGGTTCGCCGCATTTACCGGGGCAATGGAATTGTTCGGGGCGGAAAGTGAGGACGTACAAGAAGCGCAAAAGAAGTTACAGGCAGCAATAGCCATTACAACCGGGGTGCAAGCCATACAAAACGCAGTACAAAAACAATCCGCAATTATGTTGGGTATTTCCCGGCTACAAATGGCGGCATTGAGCAAAGCGCAAGTTTATAACCGCCTTGTTACCATGCAGGGAACAAAGGCAACATTGGCGGCTACAATTGCGCAAAAGGCTTTCAATCTGATTGCCGCCGCAAATCCGTATGTTCTTTTGGCGTTGGCATTGGTTACGGTTGTGGGGGCTTTAGTTCTGTTTGCATCTAATACCGATAAATCGGCAAAGAACCAACAAAAACTTAACGAGGCGCAAAAGGCGTGGTTGGATTATTTGGAAACCGAGGCAACCGAAATGAACCGGGTTAGCAACGAACGTGTCGCCCAATTGAACCGGGAATTAAACATTGCTAAAGCCCGTAACGCTTCATTGTCTGAAACCCGAAAGATTGAGGACGAAATATTAGCCGAGCGCACAAAGGCGCATAATAAAAGCGTTGGTTTTTACGGTCAAGAATTAAACGATTTGGAGGCAAACCGGGCAAAGTTGAAGCAATTAAACGATATGTTATTGCAGTTGAATAACGCCAAAGCCCGTGGGGATAAGAAAGTTTATATTGATGTTGATTTAGACGGTAAAATTGATAAAGTCAAGGTTGATGAAGCAATTGAAGCCGTACAGGGTCAAATAGATAATACCGGGCGGGCGGTTGACATTGCCGTTAATCTAAAAACCGAGGGGGCGGATTTGGACGCCGAAAGGAAAATACAAGCCGCCCAAAGAGCAAACGAAAACCGGAACGCCGCCAAAGCGGAAACGGATATATTGCGCAAAGCCGAGGACGCCCGGATTGCCTTAATTAAAAATTCATTCGACCAACAACGGGCGACCCGTCAAGCTGCCAACGCCCGTGCGATTGCCGATATACAATTGCAGTTGCGCACCGAGGCGAATTTGACAGCCAAAGCCCGCAAAGCATTAAACGACCAAATCGTTGCATTGCGGGAACAATTGGCAATCGAAATGGTCGATATTGCCAACCAACAACGGGCGGCGGAATTGGCGGCGGAACGCACCACACAGGACGCACGATTGGCGTTAATGGCAGAGGGGGCGGAAAAGCAACGGGAACAATTGCGGGTCGAATATGAAAGGCAAATACAGGATATTGCAACCCGGTTAGAAACCGAGCGGGGATTAACTGAAACACAAGTTGCCGAATTGCTTAACCAACAATTACTTTTGCAACAACAATACGCAAAGAGTTTGGGCGAATTGAACGACCAAATTACAATAGACCAAATGCAAGCCGCCGCCGACCGGACGCAATTACAATTAGACGCCGCCCGTGAGGGTTCGCAGGAGGAAATAAATTTGCGTATTCAGTTGTTACAGCAACAACGGGCAATCGAATTGGCACAAAATAGGCAATTAGCCGAGGACGTGCGCCAATCTGAGGCGGATATTAACGCCAAATATGATGCCGAAGTATTGAAGCAAACGACCGAGTTAAACCAACAACGGGCGTTAATGCTATTCGACCAAACACAAGCGTTGGAGGCGTCCGAGTTTGATTTAATTCGTAATTCCGAGGAACGCAAAACCCGGTTCCGGTTGGCACAAGAAAAGGCACGGTTGCAAAAGATTTTAGAGTTGAACAAAGCGGCGGGCGTTAAAATGACGGACGCCGAGGTTAAGACAATCGAAAATACCATTGCGAAAATCGACCAAGAAATTGAGAAAAGCAAAGGCGACGAACGGGGAAACGATATTTACGGGTTGTTTGGGCTGAATTTGGACGACGACCAAAAGGAGGCAATAAGTACGTCCGTTTCCTTTGCCATTGAGCAATTAAATAGTTTTTTGGATGCAAAGGTACAAGCCGCCGACGCCGCCGTTTCCGCCGCCGACAAAGAGGTTGACGCAAGCCAACGCCGATTAGATGCGGAATTAGAGGCACGGGCGAACGGTTACGCCAATAACGTTGCAATGGCGCAAAAAGAGTTAGATATGGCGAAAAAGAACCAAGAAAAAGCCCTAAAGGAGCAACAAAAGGCACAAAAGGCACAGGCGGCAATACAGACCATACAACAAATAGGAAACCTTGTAACGGCTTCTGCTTTGATTTGGTCGCAATTGGGATTCCCGTTTGCAATTCCTGCAATTGCCGTAATGTGGGGTTCGTTTGCAGCCTCAAAGATTAAGGCGGCGCAATTGGCTAAACAATCTAATGCAGGTCAAGGAACCGAAAGTTACGGCGATGGTACGGTTGAATTGTTGGCGGGCGGTTCCCACCAATCCGGGGACGACGTGGATTTAGGAACCAAACCGGATGGAACCCGGAGGCGTGCCGAGGGCGGGGAATTTTTCGCCGTTATCAATAAACGTAATTCCCGCCGTTTCCGTCGTTTAATCCCGGACGTAATAAATAGTTTGAACCGGGGAACATTCCCCCAAAAGTACCTTAATGCCTACAATACCGACGGCATTAATGTAACGGTTCAACAAAATAACGCACCGGATTTGCGGGATTTAAAAGACGATGTAAGGGAGATTAAGGAACAAAACCGCCGCCGTCGTTACGTCGATGGCAACGGCAATGTTATTGAGGTTTACAAGAATTTGACACGTAAAATTAAAAATTGATATGAACCCGATTTATAGACATTCATTTGTAAATGCGTTTTTAGCGAACGGGGCGATAAGTAACACAACCGGGAACATAAACGGGAATAATACAAATTTCTATTATACCCGTACTTTTGTCCCGGTTGGGAATGTGTACCCCCGCAAATTGTTTCAGAATTACACCCCGCAAGCCGGGGGCGCATTTTACGATAGCAATAAAAAGATTATCGGCGGTTGGGGAAGCCCGACCGCCACAAATACGGAATTTGACATACCAAGCAATGCCGCATATATCCGGTTTAATGTAAGCAAAGCGCAATACGCCAACGGGACGGCATGGTTGAGATTGGGAACGTTGGACGCCCCGAACGTCTTACAAGGTCAAACCGTGCATCCGATTTATAAGGACGATTTGGCAAAGGAGTACGAATTAGAAACCAACCAACGGTTTTATCGTGCCAAATTATCCGGCAAAATTACCTTTGTCCGGGATGATTACGACTATATAAACCGTCAATCGTTCGACAATGAATTTTTGTATTGCATTGAAAAGAGCGACGACGGCGGGCGTACATGGTTCCAATACTTTCAAGGCAAGTTTATGAAAACCGATTGCACGTTTACCGATTACGATAAAAAGGTTGTTGTACAACCGGACGCAATCGACGATTATAACGACGTGTTGGCGGGATTGGAAAAGGAATACAATTTAATAACGTTAGCCCCGACAATCCAACGGATAACGATAAACAAGCGTCCATTAATTCAAATATACGTTCCGGGGGATAGTGTTGTTTCTTGTTTTTTGGGCGGTACAAATTGGGAACAAGACGCAAACGCCACGACCGACCAAAACGCATTAGTACAAACCTATCATTTTGCTTTGTGCAATATATTGAAAGAAATACAAATTACGTCCAACGGTTCCCCGGCGGTAATATCCGGGCTTTATACCGGACGAATGGCAACGGGTGTAAGTGCGGACGCATTCGAGGGGAAATTATACCCGGAATTGAATGTTAATTATTATATCTATATTTCACAACAACGAATTGACGGCGTGCCGTTTGGGGTTGCATTGGTTGAGATACGCCGACGTTCGGACGACGTGGCAATGTTCCGTTATCAAAAGGTAACACAAGAACCGTTTGATACGTTGGAGTTTGATTTAACCGCCGTCGAGGGTTCCGGGGCAACCGGGACAATGCACGCCGATATGAAAAGTTACAATATATATGCCCGGTATTTGTGCGATGTGGAGAAAATCGACGACCTTAATACATATCCATTGCCCGCCGATGATATAGTTGATAATAACCGTAATTATAGGCGTGCGATTGGTTACGCAATCGACGTGGCGTTTATTTCAAACAACTTTTCAGATACCCCGACCGAGTGGGGATTAGCGGACAACGGAAAGTATTTTGCGCCACCTTATTCCATATACGGGCAAACGTTTTATCCAATTGCCCGGTCAACGTGGCGTTATGCGTCGTTATGGTTTGGGTTTTATTTGATGGATTGGATATTAGAGAAAAAAGCACGAAAAGCATATACTTTGCGGGATGCGTTCCCGGTTGCGTCTTGTATATCCGTTTTGCTCAATCAGATTGCACCGGGTATAACGCACGCAGCCACGGCAGAATACAGTCAATTTTTATACAGCGGTAACAACCCAATATCCGGGTTGAATTTCCGTTTGCTTGTATCACAGAAAACCAATATTATAAACGGGGAATATCAGCAACCCGCACAAAAAGCCCCGACGACCTTACAACAATTTACCAATATGTTACGGGATTGTTTTAAATGTTATTGGTTCATTGAGGACGGCAAATTTAAAATCGAACATATCCAATATTTCCGCAATGGCGGTTCCTATTCCGGCGGGGCTATATTAAGCCACGATTTGACAAAGGAATTGAATTTGCGCAACGGGAAACCGTGGGCGTTCAACACGTCGGAATATTCGTTTGATAAGGTCGATTTGCCGGAACGTTACCAATTTGAATGGATGGACGACGTTACGGCGGCATTTGAAGGGTTGCCGATACAAGTAATAAGCAAGTATGTAACGCCCGGAAAGGTTGAGGAAATTAATATATCAAACTTTACGTCCGATATTGATATGATGTTGTTAAACCCGGGCAATATGAGTTCGGAAGGGTTCGCCTTGTTTGCCGCCGTTCCGCCAACGTCCGGGTCGCAATGGATATTACCATTTACCCGCCAAACTATTAACGGGGTCGAATACTTTTTGCAAAACGGATATTTGGCGTTTATAAATCTGCAATCCCCGTATTGGTTATATGATTTACCCGCCCGTCGTGTATCAATAAACGGTTCCGAGGTTTACGCCAATGGCATTGAGAGAAAGAAGAAACAAACGTTTAGTTTTCCGGCAAATGACGACCCAAACCCGATGCAGCTAATAAAAACATATATCGGCAACGGTCAAGTTGAAAAACTTTCAGTAAATTTGTGTAGTAGAAATATAAAAGCAACGTTGAAATATGATACAGAATAACAATATAAGCGTTTTACCGTGGTACACGTCAATAAATGAACAGAACCACAGAAAAAGTTACGCATACGGAGCAATTTACCCATTATTTGCCCCGGCTGATAGATTGTTACCGTTTCAGATAATCAGAAACACACGGTCAAACAATGTTACGTCAGTGGTATTGTATGAAAAGACCGGAAAGCAAGTTGCAAACATAACAACGTACATGAAAGAAACCGGATTGCAGATTGTTCGGTTTCAAACGTTGGGTTATGATGTTATATTGTACCCGTCAATATTACCCATGCCATTAAATCAGTTGGACGGAATATATTATATGAAGTTGTCGGATGGCGTGCAAACGTGGTATTCTGAAATGTTCACGGTCGTACAAGATGTTTCCGGTTACTTAAAAATACAATGGTGGGATATAGAAAATTTGGTATTTGATGCCGGGCAAATAGTATATAAAAACCCGGATTTCAAAAATACGTTGTACCTTTGTACGGAGTTGGGAAAACCGGATTATGAATTTGAAGAAGATGGCGAAGAACGGGACGGATATTTTTTTCCGGAAAAACAAATATCAGTGAAAACGTTTAAATGTACGATATTGGCACCGGAGTACCTTTGCGACGTTATGCGTTTTATTCGTATGGCTGATTACATTCATATAACGGATAAATACGGCAGGGAATACGATTGCGACACGTTTTTAATTACTCCAAAATGGCAAACGCAGGGAGATTTGGCGAGCGTGGAAATTGAGTTTAAAACAAATACCGTCGTCAAGAAAATAGGACGTGGCTATATAATAGCAAACAAAGGAGATTTTAACGGCGATTTCAATAATGATTTTGACAACAATTAAATTATTAGATTATGGGAAATTACGATGAACTTAAACAAGCGATTTCCGATGTTATAAAAACAAACGGAAACCAAGAAATTACGGGGCAAATCATGCAAAACACGTTGCTTTCAATTATTAACATAGTTGGAGAAAACGCAACGTTTGCAGGTATAGCAACACCGAAAACAAATCCGGGTACGCCCGACCAAAACATTTTTTATATTGCGTCAGAAAATGGAATATATTCAAATTTCGATTCAATTGAGGTGAAAAATGAAGTTTCAGTGATAATAAACAAAAACGGGAATTGGAAAAAAATTGGTATGAATATTCCAACATTAGAAATGTTAGAAGATATTGAATTGTATGCAACACAGTTAGGCACATATAATTTTGTAAATCCATTTAATATAATTTCGGCAAATTGTAATATATTAAATGGTACAGTTAAAGAAAATTCAATATTTAATTACAATGGTAAAATGTATGAATTTTCCGGAAAAAATAATACAATAACAGATTGTAGAATTATAATGCAAAAGATTCCGCAAGATATTAGAGTTGGAAGTAAATTAAGAATTATTGCTGAAATATATGCTGAAAATATACCTAATAATTATTTTGTTGAATTTTCAACATTGACAGCAGATTCGCCAACCTCAAGAAAGAATATTAAAAAAATATATAACGGATATAGTGTATATGTTTCTAAAGACATAGAAGTTTCCCAAGAAATGATAGATGCAAATATAAATAGTTTTATATTGTTTTTACCTATTCAAACATTCGCATATCCCGGTAAAATAACAGTAGGTAGGGTTTATTTTGGATATGATTCAAGCGGAAGTATTTTGGGCGATTATAACACGCAAAAAAAAATAGAAGAAATTGAAAATGCAGAAATTGAAAATGCAAAAAAAATAAATATATTTAAAATAAACAATACAACTAATTTTATAGATTCATGTTTGGATTTCAACAGTGATAAAAAATCCGCAATATTGAATGGTAGTGTTATTGATAATACAATATTCAACTATCAAGGTAAAATGATAAAGTTTAGCGGTGGAGAACAATTAAAGGATTGTAGATTTTTTATACAATATTTGCCTGAATATGTAGAAATAGGGAAAAAAATTAAAATATTAGCAGAGGTTTATGTAGAAGGAACTACATACGCAAATTTACGTCCATTAATAGCGGGACAAGTAAAGGAAACAACAACATTAAAGCAAGGTTATAACATATATGAAGTAAGTGGAATTGATGTAAATGAGTCAATTAAAAATGTAAATGTAAATGCGTTAGGAGTTTTCATACCTTTGCAGTCCGGAAATTTATCTGTATATATAGGTAGGGTATATTTGGGATATGATAATTACGGTTCGATGTTTGGTGACGTAAATTTGTATAACAAATTAAAATCATTATACGATTTTAATATAATTGAAAAAATTAATTTTATTTACAATGCAAATTCGCCTACAATATTAGTTTCTCCAAACAATGATAGATATAAATTAGATATAACGGATGATGGCGTTATAAGTGCAAAAAAAATATCATTTAAAAAGCCACTATTTTTGGGTAATTCTTTTGTTTCTCATTCGCCAAATGAAAGTATTGGTTGGACGCCTACAAAAGCGTGGGGAATGGCGGCAGAAACAGAAGAAAAAGATTTTGTTCATAGTTTATTTAATAAAATAAAAATGATAGATAGTAATGCAGAAATAGCAGATATTATCAATATAGTTCCATTTGAGCAAAACCCCAACATGGATTTATCCGTGTATGATTATATTAACGCAATTGATTTTGACTGTATATTTTTGAAGATTGGAGAGAATGTTTCAAATTTTGAAAATCTTGATTTGAAAATAATAGATTTGTTTGATAATCATATATTACAAGAAAAGAAAAATATACCAATATTTGTTGCCTCAATGTTTTCAAGTCAGACAAAAACAAATAATGCGTATAAATACTCTATGATTCTTAAAAAAGTTTCAGATTATTATCATACTCCATTTTCATGGATTGATGTAAATACTGGTACAGCTACAAATATATATAATGCAGTTACAACACCAATACCACCAAAACCAGACGGAAGCCAATGGGATAAATCTCAAGTCCAAAAAAATGTATTGTATGGACATCCCGGTAATATAGGGCATGAATATATAGCTAATATGTTTTACGATTCAATGTGCATGTATTATAAATTGTATGGAAAGAATATTTAATTGGGAACAATGGCGTATAATCGCTATTTCCACGGTTAGCCCGTTATTTGGGTATGTAACCCCGACAAAAGGTTTTGTTTATGCGTTAGTAGTAATGTTTGCGTTCAATATTTGGGCGGGAATGAGGGCGGACGGCGTGGCGATTGTGCGATGCAAAAACTTTTCGTTCCGGAAGTTTAAAAACGCATTGTGCGAATTGCTTTTGTATCTGTTTATTGTGGAGGCGATTTTTATCATTATGAAAAATTGCGGCGACGACCAAGCGGCAATTGTCGTTGTTAAATCGCTTACTTATGTATTTATGTACGTGTATTTGCAAAATGCGTTCCGCAATCTGATTATTGCGTACCCCCGGAATTTGGCATTACGTATCATTTACCATGTTATCCGTTTGGAGTTTACAAGGGCTTTGCCGTCGAATTTGCAACCGATAATTGATAGATTGGAAAAAGAATTTGGGGACGACCCCGACAAAAACAATAAAAAGAAAGGAGAAAACGAAAATGAGTAAAGTTGTAATTCTTGACAACGGACACGGAAAAGAAACAGCCGGAAAACGTTCCCCCAAATGGGGGGACGGTTCCCAATTGTTTGAATGGGAGTTTAACCGTGACATTGTACGCCGTATTGCGGCGATGTTAAAAGCCGATGGCGTAAAGTTTGAAATTTTGGTACCGGAGGAAAACGACGTATCATTGCCGGAACGTTGCCGACGTGCAAACGTTATCCATGCAGATTGCGGCAACAACGCCGTTTTGTTTAGCGTTCACGGGAACGCCGGAGGCGGCACCGGGTGGGAATGTTATACAAGCGTAGGACAAACGAAAGCGGATGCAATCGCAACCGTTCTTTGTAAGGAGGCGGAAAAAGAGTTTGCCCCGGATGGTTGGAAAATGCGTTTTGATTATGTGGACGGCGACCCGGACAAAGAAAGCCAATTTTATATTCTGAAACATACTGTTTGCCCGGCGGTATTATCTGAAAATTTCTTTTTTGATAATGAAAAGGATTGCCGTTTTATGATGAGCGACGACGGAAAAGAAAGGATTGCAAAGGTACATTTTGAAGCAATAAAGAAAATTGTATGAAAAAGTATTTGATTTGGGCGGCAATTGCGATGGTAGTTGCCGCCGTTGCAACAATATGGGTGCAACGAACGAAAATTGAAAAATTGACGGACGAACGGAACAGATACCGGGGAAATACAGAAACATTGTTGCAGGACGTCGAAACGTACAAAACAAAGGATAGTTTGAACGCCGCAAAAGTTGGGGTTTTGGAACTGAAATTGTCAGAGTTTGAAAAATACCGGGCGAGCGATGCGGAGTTGATAAAGACGTTGCAGACAAAGAACCGGGAGTTGGAACGGGTTACAACAACCCAAATGGAAACAATCAACGAATTGCGGGCAACCGTCCGGGATAGTGTTGTATATTTGCCCGGCGACACGGTTACGACCGTTTTACGATGCGTCGATATTGTCGAACCGTATTTTGAGTTGCACGGATGCGCCACGCCGGACGGACAATTTACCGGGACGTATATAAACCGGGATAGTCTGTTAATAGCGGAAACGGTACAATATAAACGCTTTTGGGGGTTCCTTTGGAAAACAAAGAAGATAAAGAACCGGGAAATTGACGTTGTAAGCAAGAACCCAGCGACCCGAATATTGGGGGTTGAGTTCGTAACCATAGAAAAGTAATAAACCGGGGGTTGTAACAAGGCGTTGCAACCCCTTTTTTTTATTGAGCCATTTTTAGCCCGTTTCCGGGCATTTTATTTCAAAGTGGATAATTTACCCGTCCCGCTTGCAAAAGCCGCTTAAATCGAAAATTCCAAAAAAATAACTTCTTTGGAACCAAAAACAAAACTTTTTGCAGTTTAAGCCAAAAATAAAAGATAAAACCTTTGGTAATTAAAATAAAGGTTGTATATTTGCATCATCAAACAAGAACGACCGGGCGTTTTCCCGGAAAATAGAGAGCGAAACAATGAATACTCAAAGCATTTATAACGGATTAGATTACACAACAAAAGAGATTAACCGTACTTTCAAAATCAAAGTAAACGGATTGTTCAACGGCAAAAAGATTAACACGTTGGTTGGCGTTTCCGGTTTGATTAAGTTAGTAGGCGTTGAAATGGCGAACAAATTATTGCGCCGTGCTTTCCGTTGTGTCAAAGACGCCGAACATTGTAAGTTGCGCCGGGGTTTGAAAATATCCTTTTATTATTACTAATCCGACCGGGCGGGTTCCCGGAACCAAATAAATTTCAAATATGGAAACAAAGAAAAGAACACAGGCGACGGACATTGCCGTGATTGCAAACAAGTTAATCGGAAAAACATTTGCTTACAAAGGTATTGGCAATATGGTTTATATCGTAGTTGTTCAAGCATTGGAGCCGAAAGGCGAAAGATACGACGCCGATAGTTATATAGGCAAACAGACCCTTATATTTCCCAACGGGGAAAGTATGACGCAGGATTGGGCGTGTGTCCGGGGCGCATTTGAGCGTAAGAAACGCCGGGGCGAATTGAAAGTATTAAGATAATAACCCGCCGGGGGTTCGTCCCCCGGCACAATAACAAAGATTATGGCAAAGTATATTTTGAGCAAGAAAGCGAAAGGCAAAAAGTATCAGTACACTGTTACCGACGAAAAAGGCAACGTTGTTTCAACAAGAACGTCCGCCCGTGATTATGTGGCGTGTACCGCCAACGGCGAATTTTATTTTGGGCGGTTGGACTTAATCGGCAAAGGCGACCACGGCAAAGGGTTGAGCCGTACGACGGAAATATTGGCAAACCCCGAACGGGCGTATAAAAAGCAAGTCGCATACTTTGTACCGTCTTATCGGAAAGAATGGATTGCCGAGAACCCCGCCGACGAATGGATTGCCCGCAATGTTAATTTGGCGACCGAACGCCAAAAGGAATTAAACGCAATCGCATATTTACAGCCGGGGGAATAACCCCGGCTTTGCCTGTTATGGAAAGAAAATATATATATTCGGTGTCATTTGGTAAGGATAGTTTGGCAATGTTGTTAATGAGATATGGGAGCGATAAAAAGGAAATGCGATAATTGCGGCAAAGAGTACAACGCCGATACCCGCAATTTGCGCCGGGGTTGGGGGCGTTGTTGTTGTAAGAGTTGCGCCGCCCAATTGAGGGAAAATAAAAAGCCGGGATATAATCCGAAACGGGTTGCAATAAATAACGTCCGGCGTCAATGTTGGACGGATTGCCCGGAAACGGAACGTTACCCGTTTAGTTATGACGGGGCAGATTTCGACCAATGGGGAGATTGCGAATTTGGAATACATGATTAAAACGAGAATATGGAAAGCGTAATTATTGAGGAAATGCGGGCGTTCTTACGATTGGATTTGCCCGACAGACAAAGACAATATTTTACCGATACAATCGCCGTCGCAAAACGTGTTGAGGTCGTAAAAGCGGCGGACGTATTCGATGAATGGGAAATTGAATTGATACGCCGGACGGTTCGCCCGGTAGTCAAAGGGTGTTATAAAAATGCGCATTTGCTGACGTTGTTATTTCCCGACCGGGTGCAATACGTTGAGGGCAAAACGAACGTATTTATACCAATCGACCACGCATTTAACCGGGTCGGGAACAAATATATTGACATTACGTTTGAGTTCGCATTGGGGTTAGACCCAACGCAATACGAATATGTGGCGTTTGGGGAATACACGGCGGACGTTATACAAACCATTGTTGAGCAAACGGGGTATTATGGCGAAATATACCGTTATTGCTATTGTGCCGAACAAATGGCATTGGAAAAAATTAACCCCCGAACGTAACAGATACGCCGGGGGTCGGTACGCAGTAACCGAGAGCGATGTTTGAGGTTATGCGGTGCAACAAAATTAGTGTTTTTTATCTGTATTACAGCGTCCAACGTGAACAAATAAAATATTCAAAGGTTTTATTTTTGGTAATATAGATTTTATTTGTACTTTTGCAGAAACAAAAACCCACCGGGGGAGTACCCGGCAAAGATATGAGAATAAAAGAGAGCGATTTATTAAAACAATTGGCGACCGATAGCGGGAAAACAGCCAAACAAGTTTCCGAAATTGTCGTTTCGGAATTACTCAAAAACAAAGTTATTGAGGACACCCCGGAAAATTGGGGTGTTTCCGTTTTCGATGCAATAAACGAGGACGTAACCGAGGAACAAACCGCTAATTGTTATGCGGCAATTTCCGAGGCGTTGGGCGTGTATCTGAAACGGGTATATTTCATTGTCCCGGATTTGGATTTAATGGGTAACGACGATTGCCCGGAATGCGGCGGCGAAATGGAAGTTACCGACGGGGAATATAAACAGACCGGAGGCGACGGATATTTGACCCCGCCGGAATATACCGCAATTTGGGAGGAAATGACGTGTACGCATTGCGGACACAAAGAGAGCAACGAACCGAGTTATTAACAATAAAAGACTAAAGAAATGGCAGAAATGACGAAATTAAGAGTAAACGAGGCAATCGCACGGGCGCAAACCGCCGGAATTAAAGTTTATAAAAAAGAGGTTGCCGCCCGGTTATGGGAGGGACGCACCGAAAGCGCACAACAAGTTAATATGACTAACTTATGTAACGGAACGACTAAACAGATACGCCCGGAATGGGTCGTTATCATTTGCGAAATGTGTAATTGTACCCCTAATTATTTGTTTGGTTATGAAGAATAACGGGTTACAATGGTTTGAACGCATGGCGGACGTTATGTTTTCCGATAGGTTCCAAGCGAAAGCGATTATTGCGACATTTGGGACGTTGGGCGTTGTTTGTCTGATTGGCGCATTTTGGAACCCGTGGCAATTGATGTTTGCGGGTCTGTGTGCCGCAATGGTATTATGTGGATTTTCAGAATTAAAAAAGAGTAGAAAATGAGAGCGAACAAAAAGAAACCGGAAAACCCGGTACAAAAGACGGTTGAAAGTTTGGGAGCCGTTCCCGCCGACCAATTCCCGGAAATTACCGAGGAACAACAACAAATAATCCCACCGTTTGAAGCGGTCGAGGTTGAACAACCAACCGGAATATTTGAGATATTGCCGGGCATGACGGTTGAGGAAATGACGGCAATGTTTTTTGATGAAAAAACGTTGATTGAACCCCCGTATAAGGTTTGGCAATTGAATAGTAAGGGACACCGCTATTATTACCGATATGACGACAACGGGAACCCGGAGTTTTTCCCGTCGGTTACAACGATATTGTCCCAAACGTTACCCAAAGCCCCGCACTTAATACAATGGATTGCCAACAAAGGCATTGAGGAAGCGGAACGATACAAAGGCGAACGGGCGGCGTATGGTACGTTTATGCACGCCGCATTTGAGGAATTATTAATTAACCGGGCTTATGATTTGGACGGGTTAAAAGGCAAACTAAAAGAATATATTGAGGTTTACCGATTGCCGGACGATTTTATATATTATGCCGACGATTTGAAAAAGGACGTATTGGCGTTTGCTCAATTCGTATTGGATTATGATGTACGCCCGTTGGCGGTTGAAATTGCGTTGGTGCATCCGTATTACAAGTATGCCGGAATGATTGATTGCCCGTGTACCATGTTGGCAAAGATTGGCGGGGACGAACGTATTAACGCAATTGTCGATTTTAAGAGCGGACGCAAAGGGTTTTACGAGGAAAGCGAAATACAATTAGGAATGTACCGGGATATGTGGAACGTCAATTTTGAACAATTCCCCGTAACCCGTATTTTCAATTTCAGCCCGAAAGATTGGCGCAAACGTCCGTCGTATAATCTGAAAGAACAAACGGATAGCCCCAATATACGGAAAATCCCGTATCTATTGGAAATTGCGGCTATTGAGGACGAAAAGAAAGATAATACGTTTACGTCGGTTAATGGCATGGTATTGTTAGACAATGCCCCGGATTTAACGCAAAACGTAATATCCTTATCGTTGGCGGAATTGATTAAAACGAAAGCCCCAAAGGAGGCGACCCCGGACGAAAACACGGACGCCGCCGAGAAAGTCAAGACAGATGGTACGAATATAAAAACAATCAGTTGTGAAATTTTTATAGATAAAATTAACAATGCTGATGATAATTATTCTTTGTATCATACCACAGATATTGCACAAACATACGGCGTTAATTTGATTGATGAGGGATTAGATTTAGACCAACACCGTTGGTATAGTATAGCAACAAACATTTATAAATGTTCTGATGGGTATGTAAAAGTAAAAGGAGCATTTCAAAATTTTTCGGAAATGCAAATGTGGTCTGATATTGATGTACATTCAGAGGCGGAAAAATTGCAAGGTGATGAATTACGAGCATTTGAATTGAGAATGAAAGCGTATGCGATTGAAAAAGGATTAAAACAAAAAACAGAATTGGAAAAGGAACTAAAGAAAACAACCATTGTTAAACGTGCGCCCAAAAAGGCAAAGGAGGCGGAAAAGAAAGCCACCACGGACAAAACGACCGCAAAGCGGGGTAATACCACGGAAAAGAAAGCAAAGCCCGCAAACGAGCCTAAAAAGCCCAAAAATGAGAGTAGGAAAAAGATGTTGAACGACGACCCCGAAATTTGAGATATGAAAAAGATTAAAATAATTACAAATTCGGACGAATTGGAACAATTCGTTAATAGAACGGATATAGAGGTTATCCAAATGGATATAAAAGCAGTTGAGCAAAATTGTTTTGCGCAACAATGGTTTATTGCAGTAATATTTTATAAAGAGTTATGAAAGGTAGAATAAAACGACCGGAGGCGCAACAATCCCGTTTGATATTGCCCCGTGTCGGTCAAATAAAAATCGGAATGAAAAACGCAAACGGTTATCCGCAAAGCGTTGATTACTTCATACCAACGGGAAAATATGCCGGGTTATTTGCGCAAGCATACGGCGAAAAGCCGCAAACAATACAAATTGTTTTCCCGGACGACGACCCGGCGAAAGTATGCAATGAGCGTTACGAATACCGGGACGACGACGGGCGATTGATTGCGGCGGGCGATGGCGATACGTTCCAAGTATGGGACGGAAAGAAATACGAAACGTTGACAACGGAGAAATACCCAAATTTAATGCAGTCGATAACGAAGCGTTACCCGAACAAAAAGAGCCGCCAACCCGATTGCGACGGTTGGGAGGTTACATTAACGCTAAACTTTATTGTTCCGTTGGTTCGTGGGGTTGCCGGGGTTTGGCAATTCGCCACAAAAGGCACGGCGTCCACAATTCCGCAAATTCGGGAAACGTTCGACGGTATGTTAGCGGAACGGGGATTTTGCAAAGGCATTATCTTTGATTTGAATGTACAATTTGCGACAACGCAAAAGCCGGGCGACCGTTCCCGTTTCCCCGTTGTGTCGTTGGTTCCCAATGAGAGTGCCGACAATGTTTTGAAAGTACGTAAGGCGTGGGAACCTGTAAAGCAATTGGATAATGAATAAAAAATGCTATATTTGCGTCGATAAAACAAACGACTACCACCGTTTGCAAAGTATTGCTAATTTATTTAGCGTAAAGCCCGTTTTCCGGTGTGTGGTAGCCCGGATTGCGGGCTTTTATATTTTAATTATGGATTTTATTATAAAAAACAAATGGATTAACGAATTGCATTTGAAAGGTAATAAGTTAATGTTGTATGCAATGATACACGCCTATTGTGTTAGATATGGCGAGTATTCAAAGGGTATTTTGTATTTATCCAAATGTTTAGGGATAAACAAAAGCACTGTAATTGATTGCCTTAAATGGTTATGCGAAAAAGGATTATTAATAAAATCAGTTCAGCCCGTAGCAGAACCGGATGTTTATAAAATATCAATATTATGAAATACACGATATTAATAAACCAATATGCCGCCGTTAATAGCGGTTTAGATTTAGATTTAATAGATTTGGCGATTTTTGATTTTATAAAAGATTTCGCCAATTGTGCAAGTTGCGTTAAGATGCACACCCCGGAGGGAATATATTTTTGGATTTCCCACAAGTTAATATTAGAAGCAATGCCGTTATTGAATATAAAGACAAGTCAAGGCATGATAAAGCGTATTGATAATTTGATTAAAGCCGGAATTTTACAAAAACATCCTAATTGCGAATTGTATAACAAAACTCTGTATTGTTTTGGTGAAAATTACGAGTTACTAACATTTACCGAAAAGGCAGCAAGGATATTAACCGGAGTTGATACCCCTAAACAAAAGTTGATGCCCCCCATAAACGAAAGTTTAGGGGTACCCATAAACGAAAGTTTAGGGTATAATAGTAATAATATAGATAATACAATAAATGATAATGAGAATACCCCCAACAACAATGTTGTCGGGGAATTATTCCCGGAAGAACAAAAGGTTGAGGAACCAAAGGAGAAAAAAACGTTATTCCGTAATTCCGACGTTTACAAAATGGTTAAATTTGAAAACGGCGTTGGCGTGGATTATTCAGAGTTTGAAAGTAAGTTTGCGACACCGGAATTTGAAAAGGTCGATTTGGTTTATTACTTTCATTCGGTTAGCGATTGGAGCGACCAAAAGAATATGAAGCGCACTAAAAACGGTTGGTTGGCGACCGTCCGCAATTTCATACGGGGGGACGTCGAAAAGAAAAAGTTGCATTTGAAACCCGAATACAAAGCCCCAACGCAAAGATTGAACGTTGCCGGGGCTATTGAGTATTTGAAAGATGATTATTAACAATGGAAGCATTACCCGAAAAGACAAACAGATTGCCACAAACGTTGCCCGAAAAACGACAATCCGCCGCCGTTTTGCTTTATAGCGGAACGGCAAAAGCAATTGACGTTCGCCGGGCGATGGTTGAGTTACCGGAGGTTGCCAAAGCATTAACCCCGGTCGAAAAATATATTTTCGTGGCGTCCACAAAAAAACAGATTGCCGAGATTGACGACGAAACGTTGATTGCCAAAACCGGGCAAATGTTCCGGTTTATCGCAATGGACGTGGGGTTTATCATTCCCACGGAAAACCGGGACGATTGGACGTATATTTGTACCCGGTTGTTGGATTTGCTCAAACGCTATTATTCGCAATTAACATTATCCGAGGTTAAATTAGCGTTTGAATTGCTGATTACCGGGGAATTAGACGACTATTTGCCAAAGGATAGGGACGGCAACGCCGAACGGAAACATTACCAACAATTCAACGCCGATTATTTCGCAAAGGTATTGAACGCATATTGCCGGAAACAAAACCAAGTTATCGGCAAAGCATATACAGCGTTGCCGGAACCGAAAAAGGGGTTAAGCCCGGAGCAAATCCGGTATTATCGCAATCAATCGGTTATGACTTGTTTAATGTGTTTTATGCGCTATAAATATACCGGGCGTTTAGTGTTTGGATTAACCGACGAAATGTTTGTTTATAATTGGTTGTTGGGCGTTGGGTTAGCGGATGAAGTGAAAGAAACCGAGGACGACCGGAAAGAAGCGTATAACAGATTTTTAGCCCGTGCCGCCCGTGGGTTCGTTAATGAATTTACGGTTTACCACGTTCGGAAACAAGGAACCCAAAGCCCGGAAATTGATTATACAGCCTTTGAGGTTGCCCGGCGTAAAGAGATTAAACGGACGTTCGACCGAATGATTAAGGACGAAATTTATATTTACCATTATTTGAAATTTGAAAAATGAAAATAGATTGTATTATAGGCATAGACCCCGGAAGCAATGGGGGGATTGTGGTTTGGCGACCCAACCACAACGCAACGGCAATTAAGATGCCTAAAGACATTAACGAGATACGGGATTTTCTGAACTATTACAAAGAGATTTGCATACCGATTATCTTTTTGGAAAAATTGAGTGTTCGCCCGGACGACGTAACGGTTGGCGATACCGGGGCAAACATGGGTAAATTGTACCGCATACAAAAGATGTTGCAAAACTTTGAGCATTTGAAAGCTATTATAACCGTCGCCGAAATACCGTTTGTTTTGGTTAATGCGATGAAGTGGCAAAACGACCTTAAATTGCGTATTAAGGTAAAAGGGAAAAAGGAGGAAAAGGCAGACCGCAAACGACGGTTCCGGGATATTGCCGGGAAATTATACCCGGAGATTACCCCGGCGTTATGGAATGCGGACGCAACGTTAATAATGCACTTTGGACGGTTCATTTTACAGAATAACCCCCGTTGGGTTTTGGAAAATTTGCCCCAACAAATGCACAACCGTTTATTTTAAGCCCGTAGGGGCGTTTAATTATTCAAATGGTTACTTGTATGGCAGACGAAACAAAAGCCCCGCAAATCGAAAATCCCGAAAAAATAACGGCAAAAGATTTAGCGGAAATGGTAAAACAGATGCGGCACAACCAACGACGTTGCCAACGGAACCCAACCCCGGAGAAATTGGCGACGTTGGAAAGTTGGGAACGCAAAGTTGATGCGGTCGTTGCTATATTGACCGATACACAAATGAAATTGTTTTGATATGGACGAAATGGATTATATCTATTTAGGCGACCGATTGACCCGCCCGGAATTGCGACGTATGCCGTGCCGGGCGGTTCGTCGTTCTGATGGAAAATGTATAAGAGGACGCAACGGCAATATGTTAGTTGAGTTTGACGGCGTGGGTAAATGCGTTATTTTGGGGCGATTATTGCGGAAAATAAAAAAATAGCCGAAAATAAAAGATAAAAGTTTTGGTATATCCATTATTTTACATATATTTGCGGCATGAAAAAAGGTAAATACTTAATAGAATATGATTGTTACGTTGCTGAAAATGGCAATATAACGCAAAATGATAAGGAAATAAAGCCTTATTTGAACGGTGGCTATATGACTGTAAAATTAAAAATCAATGGTTTAAAAGTTATGCGGGTTCATAGATTGGTTGCTTTGGCGTTCATTCCCAACCCGGACAATAAACCATGTGTTGACCATATCGACGGGAATAAATTAAATAATCATGTTAATAATTTACGTTGGTGTACTATTGGCGAGAACCTAAAATTTGAGAACGTTAAACGTGTATCAAAATTATATCCCGTTAAACGTATTGATAAATTAGGTAATATTGTATGTTTTGATAATATTTTAGATGCGTGTGTTTTTCCTTGGCAAAAGTATGTAATATTACAGGTATGTAACGGGAAAAGAAAAACATACAACGGTTATAAATGGGAACATAACGACCCGGCGATTTCCGGGAAATAAATAAATTTAAAGAGCGATGTATATTAAGAAATTGGAATTGTTGAATTTTCAAGTTATCAAAGAGTTCAACGCAGATTTTGAGGGTAATGTATATTTCATTACCGGGGACAATGAGTTAGGCAAATCAACCCTTTTAAAAGCAATCGGCGCAATGTTGACCGGGAACCGGGACGCCGTGTTGAAAAATGGAGAGGACAAAGGGTTTGCAAAAATGGTTGTAGGTAACGACGGCGAAAATTACGAGGTCGAATTAAAGTTTACCAAAGCCAACCCCCGTGGGACGTTATCCATTAAATCCCAAACAACCGGGATGCGTTCGGATAACGTTTCTATGTTGCAAAAGATTTTCGGCTACCAAGACTTTGACGCCGTGGAGTTTTCCCGTTGGAGCGAAACCGCCGAGGGACGCCGCAAACAAATTGAGGTTGTAAAGGCTTTGTTGCCGGAAAAAGTGCGCACCCGTATTGCAGAAATTGACGCCGAGGTTACGACCGTTAAGGACAAAAGAAAAGACGCCAACGCCGAGGTTAAGACGTACACAACCATTTGCGCCAACGCCGAAAAGCAATTGAAGCCCGGCGACGTCAAAACGTATGCCGAGAAAAAGGATATTACGGCGTTGATGGAAGAGCAAAACGAAAATGCCCGGTTGATTGAGAAAGCGAAAACGGTACGCCAAGCCCGGCAACAAAGGATTGAACAATTGGAGGCAATCCCCGGACGAATTAAAGAGGCGGAAGAAACCCGAAAAAGTAATATTAAGGCAATCGACGACAAATTAGCCGCCGAGGAAAAAGAAGTTGCCCGGATAATTGCCGAGGCAAACGCCCGGTTGGAAAAAGCCAAAGAAGATGCGAAAGCCAACAAAAAAGCCATTGAAAACGATTATAAGGAAACGTTGCAAGTTATCGTAAACGACAAATCCGAGTTTGTGAAACGCAAAGCGAATGCCGACAAATGGTTAGAGGAATACGAAGCCAATAACCCGGAACAATTAGATACGGCGGAACAACTGAAAAAAGCCGAGGAACACAACCGTATCAATGCGTTGGTTGTGGATTACATGGCAAAGAAGAAACAAAAGGAAGCCGCCGAGAAAACCGCCCGCACGTTTGAGGACAAATTAGGCGCATTGGCAAAGGAACGGGAAACACTTATTGCAACGTCCAAATTACCGATTGCCGGGCTTTCGTTCACGGACGACGGGTTAGAATTAAACGGCGTGCCGTTCGTTGCCGGGAAAGTGTCAGATAGTCAAATCATGGAGGTTGCCGCAAAACTGATTATTGCAAGCAATCCGACGGTTAAGGTATTCCGTATTGCGAGGGGCGAAAGTTTAGGCGAAAAGCGTTTGCAAGCAATCATTGACATTGCTAAACAAAACGGTTTTCAAGGGTTCATTGAGGAAGTGAAGCGAGGACAAACCGATTTAGTTGTTGAGGAATACACAGAAAACGAATAATAACCGGGGGCGGGCTTTCCGTCCCCTTAAAATCTAAAACAATGGCATATACATTGAACGATAATTTGAAACGTTGGGCGGAACAATACGAAACCGCCGAGTTTATCCAATCCGACCCGGTGCAAATCCCGCACCGTTACGATAGCCGGGTAAATATTGAGATTAGCGCATTTGTTACGGCGTGGATTGCGTGGGGTTCCCGCAAACAGATAATCCAAAAGGCGGATTTTATCGACCGGGAAATTTTCAAGGGTGCGCCGTATCATTACATTGTTGGAACCGATACGCAGGGAGCCGCCCCGGAATGGAAGCAATACAAAGGCAGTAAAGAGAATTTTTATAGAACGTTTACATACGCCGATTTTCACGACCTTTGCGCCCGCTTGTTTGACGTATATAGTAAGTTTGAGAACATGGAAAAGGCATTGCAAGCGCAACCGGGCGGGCGTCCGTTGGAACAATTGCAACGTCTTTTCGGCGATGTTAAGGGCGTGCCGGATATGGAAACGAAAAGCGGTTGCAAACGCTTATGTATGTTTTTGCGTTGGATGTGCCGCCACGGTTCCCCGGTTGACTTTGGATTGTGGACGATTTGCGACCCCCATAATTTAATCATTCCATTAGATACCCACGTACATAAACAGGCATTGCGGTTGGGGCTTGTAAAACGTCGGACGCCGGATTTGCAAACAGCCATTGAGATAACCGACCGTTTCGCCGAGATATTCCCGGACGACCCAACAAAGGGGGATTTTGCGTTGTTCGGCTATGGAGTGAATAACGGTAAGGTTGCACCCGTTACGACGGAACCGGAGCCGGAAAAAGAGCAACCAACCGCCGTGGCTGATTTGTCAATTGCCGACGTTCTGAAAATGCGGTTGTTTTATGACAACGCCGCCGCCGAGGTTCGGGAAATATGGGAAAGTCGGGAAAAAGCCCGCAAAGCATTGAAAGCAACCGAGCGTTTGAAAGCGCACCCAATCGACGGGTTGCACAATGCCGGATTGTTGGAGCCGGGCGAATTTGTTGTTGCATTTGCAAAAGTATTGGATAAGCGGGAAACGAAGTTATCACGGGCGGAACGGGACGTTATCCATACAATCGGAATGACAGCGTTTAATAAGACAATGAAAAAATTAATAGCCGATGAAAAAGCGAGAAATAACAGCAACGGGGACAATAAACAATAACGGCGGGTTGGCAATGTACATGGGGGAATTAAACGAGTTTTTCAAGGGTTGGAAAGGTTCCCGCATTATTGCCCGGTTTATTGTAGCGTCCCCCGGTTCGTCCGAGGCTTTGAAAGGGTATTATTTCAACTATGTTGTACCGACGTTTAAGCACGCAATTTGGGAGGCGGGCGAACGTCTTACAGAGGAACAAACCGAACGACGTTTGAGGGAATTTTCCCCTATTATGTACGTTGAACGGGTCAACGAGGAAACGGGGGTATATTCCCACGATTTGCGCACCGTGGCGGATTTGTCGAACGCTGAGTTAATCGAACATATCGAAACGCTCAAACAGATAGCCGCCGAGGAATACAATACATTTATTGACGACCCCCGAACGTTGTAGGTATGTTTTGCAAGTGTAACGGAAAGCGGAAAAATTACCCGTTGGCGGGTTGGCGGATTATCCGCCACGAATACACGCCAAAGCATTACAGCCGGATAAAGTGTTTGCGGTGCGGGTGCGTTTGGATTACACGGGCAAAATATGTTGAACAAACCCCCAACGAGGACGGGCAAAAAAGACTTTTTTAGTATGGAATTAAACGACAAATCCCCGATGCCGCAAGGTAAATTTAAGGGGCAACCGATGGAAAACGTACCGTATTGGCATTTGCTTTGGTTGGACGGAAAACCGTTTTGTAACCGGGACGTCCAAAAGTATATAGACGAAAACCGGGACGTTTTGGAATTGGAAAAAAAGCGGGATAAATACCGCAATGAGAGCGAAAACAGTAATTAACGATTTAATATTTAAGGTTATGCAAAAATTTGATTTGAAAGATGTTTGTTTCTTTGATTGTGAAACAACCGGGGTTCCGGCAAAGGGTTTGAAATGGGATGCGGATTTTGAGCAATTCCCGCACGTCGTCCAATTGGCATGGTCGTTGGGCGATAAGGAAAAAAGTTATATTATCAAACCCGATAATTACGAGATACCCCCGGAAACAACTGCAATTCATGGTATAACAACCGAACGGGCAATTGCCGAGGGCGTGCCGTTTGCCGAGGTTGTGGACGAATTTTTAGCGGATGCCAACGCCGCCCCGCTTGTATGTGCGCACAACATTTACTTTGATAGTTCAATGTTAAAAGCAAACGTTTTGCGCTATTGTGGACGGGAATATTACGACGCACACGTTGAGGACGCATTACATAAGGGCAAACGCATTGATACAATGATGAAAACGATTAAGTTTGTCGGCGCATTGTATTCAAACGGGCGACCGGGAAAATATCCCAAATTAGAGGAATTATATAGTAAGTTATTCCCCGGCGAAACATTCCCGGCGCATGACGCATTAGAGGACATAAGGGCGTTGCGCCGTTGCGTCCCGGAATTGGTTAATTTGGGGATTATTGAGTTAGCGCAAAAGGAATACCCGGCGGAACAACTCAAAGCCCAATTTGAGCCGGAAAAGCCCAAAGGCGGGCGCAATATTGAGTTCCACGACCCCAACCCGGTAACGGAACCAATCGGAACCGGGGAACCCGTCCCGGAACCAACCCCGGAACCGGAACGCTCGGCGGTTCCGTTGAATAGTAAGACACGGGAATTGTTGAACGAAAACGATTTTTGATTATGCACTATAATTGGAATCTTAAAGATACTGTTTTTACTAAAGATAAAGGAAATGTTTTTAGTTGCTTTGCGTGTGGCGGCGGTTCAACAATGGGTTATAAATTAGCGGGGTTTGATGTTATAGGATGCAATGAAATTGATAGTAAATTAATGGATTGTTATATATTAAACCATAAACCCAAATACCATTATTGTGAACCGATACAACAATTTAAGAAAAGAAATGATTTGCCAATTGAATTGTATAATTTGGATATATTAGATGGTTCACCGCCTTGTAGTAGTTTCACAACAAATGGCAACCGTGAGAAAGATTGGGGAAAATCTAAAAAATTTAAAGAGGGACAAGAAGAACAAATATTAGATACGCTTTTTTTTGATTTTATAGATTTGGCAAAAAAATTACAACCTAAAGTTGTTGTTGCTGAAAATGTAAAGGGGTTGTTACAAGGTGCGGCAATAAATTATGTTCGGGAAATATATAACGATTTCAATAAAGCCGGATATTATTGCCAACACTTTTTATTAAATGCTATCAACATGGGGGTTCCGCAAGAAAGAGAAAGAGTATTTTTTATTTGTTTAAGAAAGGATTTATCAGATAAATTTTTATATCAAAAAAATATATTCGATAAAGTACCTTATATTGAAATGAATTTCAAAGAAAAACCAATCGTTTTTTCTCAAATAAAAACAAATGAAATACAATATCCGCTTAATGATACGTTTTTAAAATATTTGAGTTATGCAAAACCAACCGACCCCGATATGCGTAAAGCATCTAAACGAATGAAAGGGAAAGAAAGTTTATTTTCATATCGTTTTATTCATGATGATAAACCAATATGGACATTAACAAGCGAAAAACGATTAATTGTTTTTAAAGAGAAAAGATATTTGAATGATTTAGAAGTTATACGGGGCGGTTCTTTCCCCAACGATTATAATTTTAATGGATGTTCAATTGATTATATTGTTGGTATGAGTGTTCCGCCAATAATGATTGCTAAAATTGCATTACAAATATATGAACAATGGTTATCTAAATTATAAAACCGACGCCGGGCGGGTTCCCGGCAACAAATAATATTACAATATGAGCGAAGAAAAAAAAGCCGCAAACGTTATGTTGATACCAAGCGAAAAGGCGTTTGCATTGTCGAAAGTCAAGACATTAAAGGATGGCGGGTTAGACGTACATTATGAAGTTACCGAAACAATCGGTAATGAGAGTTACACGAACAAATACCACGTTGAGAGCGCAAAGGATATACACCCGGATTTGCGGGATTGTTTCGACCGTTTGCGCCCAATCATGGGACGGATTTTTAATATTACGTCCTTTCTTTCAATGGTTGAAACGTCCGATTTTAAGGCGACTAAAAAGCAAAGCGAGTTATCACGGGATTTTGCCGACGAAATGTTGAAAAACATAGAGGTTCGGGGCGTGTCCTTTTCCGGTCAAGACGATAACGTAGGGGTTGTTTTAACCGGATTGTTTACCGTGTCGAACAATCAAAAAACCGCAATCAATTCGCCCCGCCTTAAATTCAATACTGAAACGTTCGGGTTTGAGGAAGAATTAGAAGAAATTGCCGCCGACATTGAAACCGAGGTTTACGCCTTTCTTTTCAAGGGTAAAAAGGCGCAATTGGAGTTGTTCGGGGCTGATGGCGAACCCGCACCCGGATTGAATGCCGAAAAAATAGAGGACAACGGATTGTTCCCGGATATTAACGACCCGGCGGACGACCCAGAACCGAACGACGAAACGGCGGAAATGTAAGAGTATGGAACCGTATTTGTTGACAGACCGGGACGAATACCAATATTGTATCAATCGGGGGTATAATCCCCTGATTGATATAAAGCATTTTACAATGGATATTCGTTTGAGGGTTGAGATACAACGGGAATTGTTCGGGCATTGTATTACGGGACGGGGCGCAAATATCATGGCGGCAAATGAACGCTTTTTCCGTTGGGTTTGGGAGCATAAGCCACACCGATGCGAGGAATGTTTAAAGCCGTTACGGAATTATTCCGCTATTTATTGTTCGCATATATTGACCCGTGGAGCGTTTCCCGAAATGGCGCATGATGCAAGAAATATAAATATACTATGTTTTGAACATCATTCATGTTGGGAGAATGGGGATAAAACGAAAATGCGTATATATTCCGGCAATATGATAATGATTGAATTAATGAAAAATGAGTATGCAAATTTGGAAAGATATTGAGGGTTACAAAGGACATTATCAAATTTCTAATTATGGCAATGTTCGTTCCTTAAAAAAGGATGCGTTTCTAATGAAAGGCGGATATTTGAAAGGATATAAAATAATTAATTTATGGAAAAATGGAACCGGGAAAATGTTCCGTGTTCATAGATTAGTTGCGGCGGCTTTCATTCCGAACCCGGAAAACAAACCATGTATCGACCATATCGACGGCAACCGAGCCAATAACCATGCAGATAATTTGCGTTGGGTTACGGTTAAAGAAAATCAGAATAACCCAATAACAAAATCTAAATGGATTGGAAAAAAAGCGAACCCGCACCACGAAAAAGCAGTTGAGCAAATAAAAAACGGTATTGTTGTAAATGTGTTTGTTAGCATACAGGAAGCCGCCCGAAAAGGCAATTTTTCGGCAACGGCAATTTGTAAGGTATGTAAAGGGAAAGGAAATTTGCATAAGGGTTATAAATGGAGATATAAAAAATGAGAACCAAAAAGAGGCAACCCGATTACGGGGCAATTTCCCGGTCGTCTGTTAAACGAGATTTTCAAAGGGTACAAAGATACCCCACCGAGGAAAAACGCCCGCAAATCAAAGAATTGCCAAAAATAAACGCCGAACGTCGTGTTATCCATATATCGGACGTAAGCGGTTACGCCAAATTTGCCCGGTACATTGTTGGTAAATTGGTACGACTGAAAGAAAAAGCGAACGTTGGCGGCAATTCGTGGTATTGCGAGTTTGTACATGACGACGACCGGAAAGCCTTAAATATGGCGGCGGGTTGGTCTGATAATAAGAAAATGTATTTATTCGATGGCGTAAAATTCAAATAGTTATGAGTGTAAACAAAGTTATTTTATTGGGGCATACAGGAAAAGCCCCGGATTTTAAGGAGTTCGACAACGGCGGTTGCGTTGCGACCTTTTCGTTGGCAACAACTAAACGAGGGTTTACGACAAAGGACGGGCGACAAATCCCGGAGCGTACCGAGTGGCACAACATTGTATTGCAAAATGGGTTGGCAAAGGTTGCCAATCAGTACGTTAAAAAGGGCGATAAACTTTATATTGAGGGGGAATTAAGAACCCGGAGTTATGACGATGCGCAAGGCGTGAAACGATATATTACCGAAATTGTTGCAACCGATATGGAAATGTTGACGCCCAAAGGAACCGGAGCCGGAACGCAAGCCCCGCCCCCGCCCGTACCGGATGCACCCGCCCCCGACGGAGCCGACGATTTACCGTTTTAATCTGTTTGAGTATGGGAGCGATAAACGGACGGGTTATTTACAGCCCAAAAGGAAAAGCCGGGGAATATGCCGAGAACGCCGCCAATTTTTACGTTGGTTGTTCCAACGGATGCACGTATTGTTATTTGCGCAAAGGGTGGGGTGCAAAAGTGTTGGGCGGCAATACCCCGGAATTGAAAAAGGCATTACGGGAATATCCATACGCATTGGATATATTTACGAATGAGTTGTTGAAGCATAAGGACGAATTGCAAAAAACGGGGTTGTTCTTTTCGGTCACGACCGACCCGTTATTGCCGGAAACGCAAAGGTTGACCCGCCAAGCAATCGGCGTTTGTCAACGCCACGGCGTCCCGATAAAGGTATTGAGTAAATGCGCCGAGGGTATCAATATTTTAATCGACTTTGCCGAGGCGTCCGAGGGTTGGGACAAATCCCGTATTGCCATTGGTTCTACGTTGACCGGATGCGACGAATTGGAACCCAAAGCAAGCCCAAACCGGATGCGTATAAACGCATTGGCACGGGCAAAACGCCACGGGTTCCGTACCTTTGCAAGCGTTGAACCAATCCCCGTGGGAATGTTTGAGCGGGCATTTTCTGTAATTGCTTTGTCGTACTCCTTTGTTGACTTGTTTAAGATAGGATTACAAAGCGGTTGCAGATATACAAAGCGGGAAACATTGACGTTTTACAACGACGTGTTCGACTATTGTGAGGCGCACCCGGGCAAAACACCCCGGATATATTGGAAAGATAGTTTTGTAAGAGCGTCCGGGATTGACCGGGAAACATTGCCCGGTTATTGTGTCCCGGCAAATTGGGATTTGTTCAATGAAAAGAAATGAAATAAGGGTTGAAGTTCCCGCCGATTGTCGATTAGTTGGCGTAAGGACGGACGGCGATGTTGCCGTTATCATTTACGAACCAATTCAAAGCGTCCGGCAAATTGGATTTATCCATTACCCGGAACCAAACGACGAAAACGAGGACGAACCCGATAATAAAAAATGATTATGCAGTATAATAACAAAGATTATAAGCCGAAATTGCACGACCGTTGGCGTGCATTAACAGTTAAAAACCCGTATGCAACGCAGTTGGTAACGGCGGCGTATGAGGACAACGGAATTGTTTACGGAGAAAAATGTATTGAGGTACGCAGCAAAAACACGCCGTACCGGGGCGATTTAATGGTTTGTTCGTCTGCTAATCCCGTAATTGCGGGATATGAAAGCGGCGTTACTTTGGGATTGGTTGAATTGTACGACGTTAAGCCCGTCGCCGATTTTACCCCGGAAGATTGGGAGAATACCCGCATACCGCCCGAAAAACGTAAGTCAATAACAAAGGGGTTCGGTTGGATGATGCGGAACCCCCGCCGGGTTGTTGAGTTTCCAATTAAGGGGCAATTGGGTATTTACAATTTAGTGTACACAAAGGGAGTAATAACCGAATACCCACGGGCGTTGGTAGTTGACAAAGAGAGTTACGAATTACTAAACAGAAAAGGCAATGAGTAAAAAGCAAATTGGAATTATCCCGAACAATGGCGACGTTCATACGGCGCAAATTGGGGTTCATATCGGACGGGTTGGCGTTTGCGTGTACGTCCGGGAGTATTGGAAATATAAGAGTTGGTTTATTGTTCCCGGCGTGTCCGTGGATGCGGTCAACGGTTACGACCGTTACGTTGACATTGAGGCGAAAATATTGTTTGTCGGCATTGGCATACGGTTTATATGGATTAAAAGAAAGGTAAAACGATGAAAGCAAAGATTTTATTGTTATCTTTGGCAACGCTTTTGTTGGGGGCGTGTCAAAGCGAGAACGAACCAACGGAAACATTTTATTTACTACAAAAATCCGAGAGCATGGAAGAAAGAAACGAGTTTGTAACGAATACCACGGCGGCAATGATACAGATAAACGTCCCCCGGTATAATTGTGAGATTGTCGAAACCGCATTAGCGGGTGGCGATAGGGTACGAATTTGCGTAAAAGGCGCAAAGGAAGATTTGGACGCATTGTTTGACTATGTAAACGAAGCGGGCAAAGAATGAGAGTAAAGCAACCCGAACCGTTCGACCCAAATAGAGAATACAGCCCCGGCGAACGTTGCGTTTACCGGGGTATGGTATTGATTGCTGAGAAATGGACGGCGGCGGATGCACGATTAGCCAACAACAACCCCGCAATATTTACGCAACGTTGCGTTCGATGCAAAATTAAAAGGGAAGATTGCCCCGGAATTGGTAGGCAATGCGATAAATTCCATAGGAGCGACCGGAAAACGATTTATTGGCGTTTGTTGCGTATCGTCGGGGGATTTAAGGGCGTCGAAACATTGGAATTTAATTATAACGGAACAATTGCCGGGGTTAAGGTTAAAGCCGCCCCGGATAGTAATAACAAATAAATTTTTAGAGCGATGAACAAACAAGTATTAAGCCCCTTTGATTGCGATATGTGCGCAATGATTGAGGACATTACAAAGCAAGAAATTGAGGTTACAGCGTCCGACACCTCAATACGTTTAAGTTGGGCGCAAAATGGAAGCGAGGGAAACGATAAAGCCGAGGGGCAAAGGATTGAGGCGTTAAAACAGGCAATCCGGGGACGATTGGGCGACCGCTTTATTGAGTTCTTTTATGACGATGGGAGGCAATCGGTTTATATGAAGTACGACCCGGAGGAATACCCGGAGGAAATGCGCACCCGATTAAGCGACCCGGACGCCACGGCGGGAACCCGGTATTGTCGCACCTTGTTAGAGGTTGACGCAATCCAATTTCGCCGGGACAACGTGAACGACGTTTTGAGATTTACCGGAGGCGGAACGGTTACGACGCCCCGCACCCCGGACGGCAAAGCAATGTTTTCTTTTCCCGATGGCAACGGCATATTCGTTGACGTGCCGGAAAGTTGGTACATTATCCGGGAATTGAACGGACGATTTACCGCCCGCCCGGAACGGGATTTTAAACGAGAATTTGAACCTAAAAACAATCCCGTCGAAAATACCCAAAAGAAACCCACAAACAAAGGATGCGGCGATTGTGCCAATTTCACGAATGAGGACGTAAACGGTAACGGATATTGCGAGGCGTTCAAATCTGAACAATCATGCGGAACGTGTCGTTGCCAAGAATATAAACCTAAAAATTAAAGAGCGATGATTAACAAAGAACAATTTATTAATGAGATTGCCGAGGTGGTAAACCGTAATTCAATGGAAAAGGCGTTTAATGATACCCCGGATTTTATTTTAGCCCGCATTGCGGTTGAAGCAATGGAAATGTTTACACGTGCAAGCGCACACCGGGACGATTACCACGGATTTAGAACGGCGAACGACCGGAAATATAAAGCGATTTGCGAAAGCGAAAAGAAAGCAAAGCCCGTAAATACTTGTAAGGGTTGCCCGCTTATCGACGTTTGCCCCGCCGTCCAAATGGAAAAGCAACCGGAACGTAAAAGGGAGTACAAGAAACCGGAGGCGCACAACGTCCCAAAAGAAGTGGAAGCAATGGCGGCGTTCTTTGCTGATATGTTCCCCGGTTCCGAAATACAAATCCAACGGGTCGATTTGAAAAAGAACCCCCGGAACAAATGCCGGGCAAAGAATAAACGGAAAGGAGGGCGACGCAATGAAAAATAAATGTTCGTCGGAAATTCCCAATATGCCGACCGGATGCGCCCCGGATAATCGGACACCCCAAAAGATATGCGGGACGTGTCGTTATTTTAACCCGGAATATCCGATAAACGGGAAACCCCGCCCGGTATGTTTAGCGTTGAAAGAAACCAAAGACGGGCATACGTATAAAATCACATTAGGAGTTGAACCGCATTTTCATTGCTCAAACGGAAAGTATGAAAATGGAATAGGACGATAGAGCAATAGCCCCGGAAACAAAGCCGGGGTTTTGCCGTTTATATGTGAGAGAGAACAAACGATTGGCAATGCGGCGAAAAAGCCGTAAATTTGCCCCGTGGTTAAAAGATAACCACCGAGATATAGAAAGTATTGAATAAGACAATAAAGCCTCTTAAAATGAAAATTCCGTGCAAATAACTTGCAAAAGGGCCAGCAACGTTTTAAGGAGGTAAACAGGGGAAAGGATAAAGCCCGGAACAAAAGAACAAAGGCAAAGGAGCCGATAAGGAGCCAACCAAAGGACGAAAAGGCGTAAAAGGCAGATTTTGACCCCTGTTTGACATTAAAAGAGGTTAGACGATGAAAAAGAGAAAGAAGCCATTAGGCTACAACAAACGTTCCGAGGAACAACGAATTTATGACATTCGGTTTTGCGCCGACTTGTTTTTGCGTGGTTATTCGTATCGAGAAATTGCCGACGCATTGAACCGGGATTTGTCCGCCCGTGGCGTTGGTTATACGATTTCGTTTCAAATGGTTTATTACGATTTGCAACAATGCCTTATCGAATGGAAGCGGGAACGGTTGGAAACAATCGACGAATATGTTACGCAGGAATTGCGCAAGTTGGATAAAATGGAGCAACAAGCGTGGGAGGCGTGGGAGGTATCCAAAACCGGAAAGCAGCGCACCAAAGAGAAAACCAACCGGGGGCGTCCTATCAAAACGGATGCGACCGACGGCGACCCGGAATATTACGGGTATGACGAAACGACCGTTGAAACGTCGGCGGGCAATCCCCGGTTTTTGGATTTGCTTTTGAACATTCAGCAACGCCGGGCAAAGATGTTAGGGTTTGACGCCCCGGTTAAAATTGAGATACCCGGATATAACGCCACGACCGACGACGACAAACCAAAGTACGACGTTAAGGCAATCCCGGACGATATGTTGTTTGCGGTTGCTGACAAATTGCAATCCGCCGAATTTCAAAAGGCATTAGCCGAGAAAGGAGGGGCGCAATAATGGCAAAGAGAACAACCGCACCCCGTCCCGGAACAATCCAACCCGAATGGACTAAACACATTTGCGACGATTGCGGGCATGGTAGTTGGGTAAATTCGCATAGCAATTTAGATTGGCAAGGGAAACCGATTTGTCTAACGTGTCCGTTTGAGAAATGGCACATTATCCGGGGGCGTAAAGCGTGCGCCAATTGGACGCAAAGAAAGGAGGCAAAGCAATGAACAACGAACAATTATTGCAGATGTACGACGCAATCCGGCAACAACCGGATTTGCTTGTTAAAGCCGCCGCCCGTAAACGCCTTATCAACTTTGCCCGGTATATGCAACCGGATTTAGTATTAGAGCCGTTCCACGTCGTTTATTATACGTTGTTGGATATGTTCGCACACGGCAAAATACGAAAGATGATTGTACAACAACCGCCCCAACATGGCAAATCGGAGGGGTCGAGCCGTAAATTACCCGCATTTATGTTGGGGTTAGACCCCGACCGCAAAATATGTATCGGTTCGTATGCGGCGACAATCGCACGGGATTTTAACCGGGACGTTCAACGAATAATCGACACGCCCCGGTATCGTGAATTATTCCCCGGCACGTACTTAAATGGGTCAAACGTCGTAACAATGGCTAATACCTATTTGCGCAATTCCGATGTTATCGAAATGGTAGGGCGTAAGGGGTCGTTGCGTGTCGTCGGTCGTGGCGGTTCGCTGACGTCTAAAACCGTGGACGTTTCGATATTGGACGACGTGTATAAGGATTACGCCGAGGGTAACAGCCCGATAGTGCGGGCGGCGGCGTGGAAATGGTACACGACCGTTGTACGCACCCGTTTACACAACGATTCGCAGGAATTAATAGTATTTACCCGATGGCACGACGACGATTTGATAGGACGAATTGAAAAGAGCGGGGAAACGATTATAGATGTTAAGTGTTGGGCGGATTTGGAAAACATAACGCCGGGGGTGTGGGTGCGTATAAACTTTGAGGGATTGAAAACCGGGGAACCGACCGAAATAGACCCCCGCCCGGTTGGGGCTGCATTATGGGAAGGGCGGCATAGCCGTATGAAATTGGAAGCGCAAAAGGCATTAGACCCGGTACAATTTCAATGCCTCTATCAAGGCAACCCCGGTTCCGCCGAGGGGCGATTATATCAGCCGTTCAAAACATGGGTCGAAAAATCCGATTACGGCACGTACATACGTTCCGGCGCATACATTGACGTTGCCGATGAGGGCGACGACCTTTTGTTTGGTGCAACGTATGACGTCTATAAATCCGACAACATGGTTTTCAACGAAAAGACAAAACGGATGGAACCGTTATTATTCGCCCTAATTACCGATATGGAAATGACGGACGAAAACACGGACGTAACAACCGTAACCGTCCCGGCGATGATAAACCGCAACGGCACGCAAAAAGCATGGGTTGAGAGTAACAACGGCGGGGCGGGTTTTGAAAAGGTTATCAAAAAGAAAGTCCGGGCGATTACAGACCCGTTTTATCAAGGGGGTAACAAGGAAAGCCGGATAATCACTAATTCCGCAATGGTAAACCAACATATAATTATGCCGTTCGGATGGGAAACCCGGTATAAAGCCGTTTACGACCATGTTACAACCTTTTTGCGTAATTTCGATGCGAACACGCACGACGACCCGGAGGACGGATTAACCGGGATTTACGAAAAAGAAATTGCCGACGGTAATATACAGCCATACGCACACGCAAACCGAGGCGTAAAACGTCGCAATTAGCATTATTTTTGAGATATGCAAGATTGTAACCGAAAAAGTTTATAACTTTGTAGCGAAAACAAAGGGCAAAGGGACAGCCCGGAGATAGTAAATAATAGTTTTAACGTTAAAAATTGAATTTATGATTACTTGTAAGTGTCCGGCGGCGGCTTCATTGCCCGATATTCCCGCCGTAAAATGCGCCGAAAGTTTCGGGCAAATCCAAAAGGTAGCGTTTCAACGTCTAACCAAAGACGATGGAAGCAAAAACAGTTTTACCACGGAAAAGGCAATTACTTTGCTTGCATCATGGACGCCGTTATTGTCGGCGGCTGATAGCACAAAAATTGTTGTTTCCCCGTATATCCAAGCCCCGACCAACGAAGCCGGAGCCGCCCGAACCTTTGGAGGCGGTAACGAAACATTGGGAGGCGTTGAGGAAATTATAGGGCGTGAACCGAACCCGTTCACGGGCGTAATGCGTAAAATCCCCCAATCAGTAATTAAGGCAATGAAAGAATTGCAATGCGAAAGTTGGGCGGACAATTTGGGCGTTTATCTGTTTGACGAAAACGGAAGTATTGAAGCTATTCAAGACGAAAAGACCCCGACAACGTATTATCCTATTCCTATTCGTTCGTTATTCATTGGCGACAAAACACACGGCGGATTGGAAGCCCCGGACAGCAACGCAATACAATGGGCGTTTTTGCCGAACTATTCGGATGACCTCACAATTGTAACCCCGGATTTCAACCCGCTAACCGATTTGAAACCCGCAAACGGTTGACGATATGGCGGCAAAGGTTACAAAGGTTAAATTAATTTGTCCGCCGCATGGTTTAACCGATGAATTTGAGATTAAGCACGCCGAAAGGTTGTTGCGGATGCCAAACAACGGCGGTTGGCAGTTACCCAAAGACAGCGATTTTAAATTTACCAACGACAATGGGATTGAGTATAAACGAAATAAAAAAGCGGATAACGGAGCCGAAAAAGCGCAAAACGATAAATAAGGCTATTTATCACCAACAGCGCATTAATTTTCACGCCCGCACCCGTATAACGTCGTTTGACATTTGCCAACCGATAACGGATTTTATGGCATTTGTTTCTAACCTATTGCCGCATGATAAGTTTAAGATGTTCAAAACATTGTTCCGTTACCCCGTTAAGACAAACGAGGTAACGGGCGTTTGTTTTGATAAGTTGAGCCGGATTTTTGACGGTCGTAACCCGGCGTTCAATTATCAGTTCCAAAACCCGGAACAAAGGGACGATTGGGAATATTACCGCCAAGACGTATTACACGAACCGGAAATTTGGAGTACAAAAGGATGGGAGTTTTTCCAAACCGAAATAAATAGCGTTCTAATTGTCGATATGCCGAGCGAACAAAACCCCGCCGACAAATACCCGCAACCGTATTTCTATTGGTTGCCTATTGCATCCGTGATTGATTACAGAGCCAACCCGACGACGGGGGTAATGGATTATATCATATTTAGGCAAGACGGGGAACGTATCGCAGTAATTGACGACGAACGTTATAGAGTTTTCAGAGAGGACAAAAACCACAATATCGGCGAATTGCTGATTGATAACCCGCACGACGTCGGTTATTGTCCCGCCCGTTTCTTTTGGAATGAACCGTTGAGTTTATCGGAACCCGACGTTAAGCAATCCCCGCTAACCAAGCAATTGGAGGCGTTGGATTGGTTTTTGTTTTATCATATCAGTAAACGACATTTAGATTTATACGGAGCATATCCGATATATTCCGGTTACGAACAATCATGCGATTTCAGTAACGGCGAAAATGGCGATTATTGCGACGGTGGGTTTTTGAAAGACAAACAAGGGTTTTACAGATTGGACGCCGCCGGGCTTTTGATGCGTTGCCCCAAATGCGGGGATAGTCGTATTAACGGCGTCGGTTCGTTCGTTGAAATACCAATACCGGACGGGGATAAACAACCCGATTTGCGTAACCCGGTGCAAATGCTAACCGTTGACCGTGGGAGTTTGGATTATAACGTTGAGGAAGAAAACCGCCTAAAGAATGACATTATTACGTCGGTTGTTGGAACCAACGAGGAAATAACCACACGGGACGCATTGAACGAGCAACAAATACAAGCGAATTTTGAGAGCCAAAGCACGGTATTAAACCGAGTAAAGAAAGGATTTGAGGCGGCGCAACAATTCGTCGATGAAACCGTTTGCCGTTTGAGGTATGGCGGTTTGTTCGTTTCTGCAAAAGTCAATTACGGCACGGAGTTCTATTTATCCAACGCAACGGAGTTACGGGAACGTTACAAAGTGGCAAAGGAAAGCGGCGCAAGCGAGGCGGAATTAGACGCCCTACAAAACCAAATTATCGAAACGGAATATCGGAACAATCCAACCCAATTGCAACGTATGTTGACGTTGGCGGAATTGGAACCGTACCGACATTTAACCCGTAACGAGGTATTGGATTTGTACGGCAAACAGATTATCAGCGAAAACGATATGCGTATAAAGTTGAATTTTGCTAACTTTGTACGCAGATTTGAACGTGAATATTTGAATGTGTTAGAGTTCGGGTATAATATGCCGTTCAACTCTAAGATAAATTTTATAACAAATAAATTTAACGATTATGCGAGTGAAAGTAAGCGAGGGCAAAACTAAAGACGTTGCGATTATCGACGTTACGCCCGAAAATTACATTGTCCCCGACAATGAGAAACATTTGTATCATTGCGTTATCGAAATTAAGAAATTCGACAGCGAAACGGGCAAACGGTTGTCAATCCCCCGTATTCAGAAATTCGGCAAAAAAGGCTATGAAAACAGCATTGCCGAGCATTTGAAAAAGCAGGGTTACACGATTACCGTATTGCACGACCCCAACGAGTACATGAAAGCCAAAGCCGAGGCGGACGAAAAGGCAAAGGCAGAAAAAGCCAAAGCCGCCGAGGAAAAAGCCAAAGCCGATGCAAAGGCAAAGGCAGAAGCCGAGGACAAACCCGGAGCGAAAAAGTAACAGAGTATTAAACTATTAAAAATACGATTATGGCACAGATTGCACAGCAGGACAATTTGGTTATTGAAGTAACAACAACCGCCACCGCATTGGATAGCAACACAAAGAAAAAGTTGATTGAATGTATTGAGGGCGGAACAATTGCCGACGTCATTTTAGTAACAAAAGAGGTTGAAAAGAAAATCAGCCATGCACGTGTTGTTAGTTGGTTGGTTGACACAACCGGGGATTCGCCAAAATACACAATTGATATTATTAACGCAAGCAGCGGAGCAGTAGCAGCAATCGCACTTAATTAATTCAAAGGGAAAGAATTATGTTAACGAGAGAAATTTTAATTGCAAATGCGGCTTTGTCCGGTTTGACGGACGAACAAATTGCGGCAATTACAACATTGTCTGCCAACGACGAAAATAGCGTTATCGCCAAAAAGACGGGCGAAATTTACGGCGGATTGGATGCCGATATTTTGGCGGCGTCCGGTATCGCAAAGAACGGAACCGAAAAGACGTTTGATTACGCAAAACGTGTGGTCGCCGAGTTCAAAACCAAAGCGGAAAGCGCAAGCGCATTGCAAACCCAAATCGACAGTCTGACGAAAGAAAAGGCACGTTTGGAAAAGGCAATTGCCGACGGTGCGACCGATGCGGAAACGGCAAAGGCATTGAAACAGGCGAAAGCCGATTTAACGGCGGTAACAACGCAGTTTAACGACCTCAAAAGCAAGTACGATGAAGCCGAAAAGAAATTCCAAACGGAGTTGTTCGGCGTTCGTATCGAGGGCGCATTGCAGACCGCAACCGCCGGGTTGAAATTCAAACCGGGATTGCCCGAAAGCGCAACAAAGGTTTTGTTAGCGCAAGCAATCGACAAAATCAAGGGTATGAACCCCGAATATATCGACGACGGCAAAGGCGGCAAAATCATTGCTTTTAAGGACGAAAGCGGCGCAATTATGCGCAACCCGAACAATCAGTTGAACCCGTACACCCCCGGCGACCTTTTGACCCGTGAATTGGAAACAATGGGTATTTTGGATAAGGGACGCCAAGCGGCGGGCGGCGGAACCAATCCCCCGGCGGGCGGCGGTGCGGGCGGTAATGTTACCGTTGATATATCCGGCGCAAAAACGAGGGTTGAGGCATACGACGCAATCGCAAGCACTTTGCAACAACAAGGTTTGCAGATTGGAACGGCTGAATTTGACGCCGGAATGAAACAGGCATGGCAGGATAACAATATTGCCGCATTGCCGGAAAAGTAAAAGACAACACGGGTAAAGGGTAAACCCGCATTTATAAACAATTAAATTTTTAAACGTATGAGTTTAATAGCAACGAGAGTACAAAATTGGCGGATAGAGAACCCGGAGTTAGACCGTAATAT